>MDSV01069712.1_pt1 | contig 12229 bp, 9 predicted proteins | sample 810851 | NCBI WGS metagenome assembly MDSV01 (sample SAMN05326640, study PRJNA326480) | marine metagenome | isolation source: seawater | place: Atlantic Ocean: North East | collected 2012
ATAAACCATCCCACACCCGATCCTAATCCATAGACGGTTGCTTGACCTATTGTACCAAATTGTTTTTCTTGCATAAATAAAGCGCCACCTAAAATGGCACAATTAACAGCTATGAGTGGTAAAAAAATTCCTAGGGCTCCGTAAAGTGCAGGAGATATTTTTTCTACGATCATTTCAACTAACTGAACTGTAGAGGCAATAACCGCGATAAACATAATAAATGTAAGATAACTTAAATTAACAGATGAAAATTCCTTCCCTAGCCAACCTAAAGCTCCTTCTTTGAGAACATAATTTTCAATTAAGTAATTAATTGGAATAGTTACCACTAAGACAAAAATAACTGCCATTCCTAGACCAAAGGCTGTTTTTACTGTTTTAGAAACCGCCAAATAAGAGCACATTCCAAAAAAGAAGGCAAAAATCATATTATCTACAAAGGCACTTCTAATAAAAATATTTACTAAATCCATATCAAATTTTAATGAGTTTCTATTAAGCTAGGGTTCCTTAGTTTTTGAATCCAAATATATACTGCAACTAAGATTAATGAAGAAGGGGGAAGTAACATTAAACCATTATCCATATACCCGATAGCATATAATCCAGTTTGTTCTGTAGCATTTCCAAAAATTTCAAATCCAAATAATTTTCCAGAACCAAATAGTTCTTTAAAAAAGGACACAATTACTAAAACCATTCCGTAACCTAGCGAATTTCCAATAGCATCTAAAGCTGATGGCCAAGGTTTATTTCCTAATGCAAAAGCTTCTAGTCTTCCCATTATGATACAATTAGTGATTATTAAACCAACAAAAACTGATAATTCCTTAGAAACATCAAAAAGGTAAGCCTTTAGTACTTGATCTACGACAATTACTAAAGCTGCTACCACAACTAACTGAACAATAATTCTAATTCTATTAGGAATCAAGTTTCTGATTAAAGAAATAGAAACATTAGCTAAAATAAGAACGAATAAAACTGCTACAGACATCACTACTGCTGCTTTCATCTGAACAGTTACAGCTAGTGCCGAGCAAATTCCTAATACTTGTATAGTAATAGGATTGTTTTCGTCAAGTGGATCAGAAATTAACTTTTTATTTTTTTTAGAAAATAGTGGCTCTCTTTCCTTAACTACCTTCTTTTTTTCTTCAACTACTACTGCTTGTTCTGACATATTTTGCAGATTATGATTTATTTAAATTTTTAATGTACTTATGATAAACTACTAGAGTTCTACTCATCATTTCTTCTACTCCAACACTAGTAAAAGTACCACCACTTATCCCATCTACTTGGTATTCATTTAGAGGATTACCTGGCTTATTAACTTCAATTGACTGGTAAGTATCTTCATTGGAAATAAGTTTTCCAATAAATTGATCTTCAAAAAAATCTTGGGATATTTCAGCACCCAAACCAGGTGTCTCGGATTTATGATCAAAAACAGTACCTGAAATGGAATTTCCGGTTTCATCTAGAGCAATAAATCCCCAAACTGCTGCCCAAAGTCCTTTGCCCATAACAGGTGCAACATAATAGGTTTTACCTTCTACATCACATATAAACAATGGATAATTTCTGGATTTTTCATCTTTGATGGTTTTGTATTCTTTTAATAAATCAATACTAAAAGCATCACTTGAATCTTTATTATTTAACTCTGTAGAATTATCTAAAAGGGTATTTTCTTTGATATCTCCATTATAATTTAAAATCAGTCTCTGTTTTACAAAATTGGCAAATACAGATCCAGCTTCATCTCTTGTTATAGATTTATTTCCTGGTAAACAATTCAAAATATTTTGTTTTTTTTCATTGACAAGATTTTCGTCTTGAATAGGTTTTAAGCCATTTGCAATTGCAGCTAGCATGCCACCAACAATAATTACAAGGATTATGGCAAAACTAATGGTATATGTATTACTATCTTTATTAATACCCATATTATGCAGTTTTTAATCTTTTTAATCTTCTTTTAATATTATTTTGAATTACCATATGATCAATTAATGGTGCAAACACATTAGCAATCAAAATAGCTAACATAATTCCTTCTGGATAAGCTGGATTAACCATCCTTATTAATATTCCAAGAAATCCTCCTAAAAAACCATAAATAAATTTACCTGTATTAGTATGTGCTGCAGTAACAGGATCTGTAGCCATGAAAACCATACCAAACATAAATCCTCCAAGCATCAACTGATGAATGGCTGGCAATTCAAAATACCCATTTCCTCCAATAAGATTAAGAATAGTTGCCATTACAAAACCTCCAATAAAAAATGAACCAATTACTCTCCAACTAGCAATTCCTGTCCATAATAAAATACTTGCACCTATCAAACACATTAGAGCAGAGGTTTCACCAACAGATCCTGGAATAAAACCTAAAAAAGAATCCATAAAAGAATACTTAGCTTGAAATGCTTGAGTATTATCTAAAACTGGAGAATCTTGCATAAAAGAAGCTAAATCACCTAAAGCAGTAGCGCCTGAACTGCCATCAACAATTCCTTCAGGATTAGAACTACTGACCAAAGAAGCATATTTCTCTCCTTTTAAGTCTGAAAATCCTGTTACCCAAACTTCATTTCCAGACATTTTGGTGGGATGTGCGAAAAACAAAAATGCTCTAGCTGTAAGAGCCACATTTAAAATATTCATACCGGTACCTCCAAAAACTTCCTTACCTATCACCACAGCAAATATGGTAGCAACAGCAACCATCCATAGTGGAACGTCTGCCGGCATGCATAATGGTATGAGCATTCCGGACACTAAAAAACCTTCTTGAACGGTATGACCATTTCTGATTGCAAATATAAATTCTACTAAAAGTCCAGCGCCATATGATACAACGACCAATGGTAGAACAACAAAAGCTCCTTGAAGAAAAATATCCAAGAAGGAAACATCAGCTAATTGATTTAAAACCCTGTAGTGTTGGTATCCGGTGTTGTAAATACCAAATAATAAACACGGTACTAAAGCAATAATAACCAACATCATGGTTCTTTTGAGATCAATTGCATCTCTAATATGTGCTCCCTTTTTAGTAACATGATTAGGAGTAAACATTAAAGTATCAAAGGCATCAATTAATGGAAAAAACTTTTTAGTCTTTTCACTAGAGTTAAGCTTTTGGTGGGCGTTATCAAATATTTTTCTTAAAAATTCCAAATTAATCTATTTTAAATTACATACATTCTTTATAAACTAAATCCAATCCCTCCCTTACAATATTTTGCACATTGATTTTTGAGGTACAAACAAATTCACATAGAGCAAAATCTTCTGGGGCAACTTCATAAATTCCTAAATTTTCCATTTTTTCAATATCATTTGTTACAATTGATTTGATTAACTGAACAGGATAAATATCAAATGGAAAAACTTTTTCGTACTGTCCAGAAACAACAAATGCTCTTTCTTCACCATTTAAATTAGTATCAAAATCATACGATTTTGATTTAGGCATTAACCATGTAGGATAGGATTTAGAAGCAGAAAACTTATTAAAACCTAAACTTAGCCAACCCTCTGTCAGGAAAAATTTATGTTTATTTCCTTCTGGTAAAACAGTAACTTGATGATGGTAAAAACCCAAGAAGCCATCTTTATCAACTTTATCTCCAGTAAGTGGATTTCCTGAAAGGATTCTACTATTTTTATCTATGGACGATATATTTAAAATAGCATTTATATTACTTCCAGAAATTGTATTAAAATATTTTTTTTCAGAAGATCCTTCTCCGCATAATGATATGGTTTTAGAAGCATCGTAAACTCCAGTGAGAGAATATCTACCAAGTACCAAAACATCTTGAGGATTAACATACCAAACAACATCACCTTTATTTATAGGATCTATTTCGTGAATTTGGGTACCCACATTACCAGCAGGATGAGGACCTTTAACAATGTTTCTTTGAACATTTTTAGCATTTATAAAAACATCATCTGTTTCAACTCTAGTTTGTAAATGAACTTTACCATCAGTTAATAATTTTAAAATTTCAATACCAGCATTAAATTCAGCAGACTTATTATTCATTATAAAGTCGTAATCTGGAGAAAGTGGATTAGAATCAAAAGCAGAAATAAATATGGATTTAGGATTATCTGATGGTAATGCAACAATATCTATTGGTCTCATTCTTAAATAAGGCCATAGACCCATTTTAAGCAAATCATTTTTAAGTTCTTCTCTATCAAGAGTAGAATAATCCTTAGTAATTTTATTAAGTTGAGTAAATTTGTCGTCAGAAGTAATAGTAACCGCCAGAATTCTTCTTTTTTCCCCTCTTATAATTTTGTTTATTTTTCCACTGACAGGGGATGAGAAATTGATCTTATCATTATACTTATCGCAAAATACAGGGCTTCCACATTTTACCAAATCTCCTTCTTTAACTAAAAGTTTGGGAACTAAATTGGGAAAATCAACAGGTTTAAGGGCAATTTCTTTAGGGGATGGTAAATCAGCGACTACCTTTTCAGACTTGCCTTTGATATTTATATCTAGGCCTTTTCTTACTGTTAATTTCATAAATGATGAAAATAAATTTCTATGGTAAACAAATTTATAAATTTGTATTGTTTTACCATTTAGTGATGAATAATATTACTAAACAATATGTAATTTAGAATGATTATAAATAAGAATCAATTTACAGAGTTTAAATTTAGTTTTGTAGCACTTAGTATGTTACTTACACAATGTATAATTCAAAATAAAAAAAACACATCCAATTATGATTACTTTAAAGAAGCTAATGACCAAATAAAAATAGAAAAAAAAGCTATAAAATATTCTCAAAAAGTATTTGACAAAAACTTTAAAAGCTTGACTTTTAATACTTCTAGTTTAATTCTTGGAGAACCTTGTTATAATCTTAATAGTAAAAGCCCAATTACTATACAATTTGATATATTGAATCCATATACTGAATCATTACAGTATCAACTAATACATTGTACCAAAAGTTGGACTAAAAGTAATATTAATAGTATGGATGCTATCGATGGGTTTGATACTGATTATATCGAAAATCAACAAATTTCTTATGGACCAATACAGCAGTATGTTCACTATAGTTTTAATCTTCCTAACGAAAACACAGAGTTTTTAATATCTGGTAATTATATTATCAAAATATTTAGGGAAGGTGAACTAAAATATCCATTAGCTCACATAAAATTCTTTGTTAGTGAACAAATATCAAATGTAGATTTTATTGTAAATGAATCTAGTAATGTAGAACAGAGTAAATATCTGCAGTCCTATCAAGTAGAATGTTCCTACAACTCAAATTCATTCATAGATCCATTTGCCAATATTTTTATCAATATTCAACAAAATCATCAATTCTTTAATCAACAATGGTTATCCGGACCTCATTTTATTAAAGAAAATAAATTAATTTTTCTTCAAAATGAAAATCAAACCTTTAACGGAGGAAATGAGTTTAGATTTTTTGATATTAGCTCTTATCGAAATGGAGGTCAATTTATTGAAAAAATCTTCTTTGAAGACTCCTGTTATCAAATTAATTTAAGAAATGAACAAAAGAGATCTTACAAACAATATTTACAATATAAAGACATGAACGGAAAATTTTTTATTAGAACATATGATCATGATGATGCAGAATATCAGTCAGAATATGGTTGGGTTCATTTCCATTTAAACATGAGAAAACAGACTCAGGATAGTATCTTTATATTTGGGCAACTATCCAATTGGGAATTAGACACTAACTTTCTAATGAAATATGATTCATTAAAAAATCAATACCATCAAAAAATACTATTAAAGCAAGGTTTTTACAATTATTTATACGTCACAAAAAATTTAGAAACAATTAGCGTAAGAAAAATTGAAGGGGCTCATTTTGAAACCAATAATGAATACGTTATTAAAGTTTATTATAATGATCCTTTAGAATTATTTGATCGTATTTTAAGCTATACAGTATTGAAAAGTAGTTAAATTATTGATCTACTAAGGTTGCTAAATCTCGACCGACACTAGCTCCTATAGCCACACCCATGCCTCCCAATCTTACCCCGCAGTAAACATGATTAGATAGCTGTTTTACAATTGGTTTCTTCTTTTCACCTACTCCCATAATTCCGCTCCAAGAATAATCTATTTCAAATTCTTTATCAGGAATTATAACAGTATTTAATAGTTTCTTGAGACTGGATTGTATTAATTCAGTTTCACCAAACTCATTTGTTGATTCAGTTTTAAAATCTAAATTTCTGCCTCCTCCAATTAAAATTCTATCATCTACATTTCTAAAATAATAATAGCCATTATCTAAATGAAATACACCCTTAATATTTAAATTTTTAATAGGCTTAGTTATCAAAACTTGCCCTCTGGCAGGGATAACATTTGTGTTAATTATATTTTTGGAAAATCCATTTGTAGCAAAAATTAACTTAGATGACGTAAAATCTCCATAATTAGTATGAATTTGGATATTTGATTGGTTTTCTGAATAATCTTTGACTAAAGTTTGGTTCAAAATTTTAATCTTCCTTTGATGAGCAATATTTAAAAGTTTAGAAATCATTCTACCTGGATCTAATTGTCCTTCAAATTGATTTACTATGTATTTAGAAATACAATTTTTAAAGTTGAATTTATTTTCAGTCACTTTAAACACATCGTCTTTAAATAACGGTTGTAATAATTCATTTAAAAAGTTTAATTTTTGATAACTTTTTTCAAAGGACTGATTCTTAAGAAATATTTCATACCCAGAATTATTTTGATAATCAAGATCTTTATCACCTATAAGATTCCTTAAAGTCAGTAAACCATTATATCTGTCTGAAACTAATTTAAAAACCTCTTCATTCGAATGATTTTTTAAATCATTAATTAGTTCAGATACACTTCCAAAACAAGCAAATCCAGCATTTTTGGTACTTGCTCCTTCTGGTAAAATTCCTTTTTCTAAAATCAAAATTTTAGACTTTGGAAACTTTTCTTTTAAAGAAATTGCACATGTTAATCCTACAATTCCACTCCCAACAATTATAAAATCATTATTTTGTATCCAATGTTTATTTTCCCAATAACTATAACTCATTAAATATAAAAAGTAAGAAAAAATAAGACAAGAATAAAAATATAAATTAAGGACCAGTGAAACATGTCTTTTTTATATCCAAGAAAGGAAAATAAGGTCTGATTTAAAAGAGCTATTAAAAACCAATCCAAATAATTAGAATAAGGAATGATGTTATTTTCCCAAATCCAAAAATCTAAATTATCAGAAATAGGCTCAATTAGAAAATCTATTAAAACCATTAAAATAGAAGATAAAATAATTATTAGTATTTTATTTTTTAATAAACTACTTATTACTTCTCTAGAAATTAAAGAAAGTAATATCCAGTTAGCACCTATTATTAATGGAACTCCATCTAATTTTATGCCTAGAGAATCTCCATATTTATAACTACCAAATAACCAGCCTAAACTTACCCCAATCCACTCGGCAATAAAACTAATTGAATAAACCAATAAAATCAAGAGGATATCTTTACCCTTAGGTTTTATCCTGTAAAGATATAATGACAATGGAATAAGAATAGAAATAAAGGAAGTTTTGAGGAAAAAATCAGGAAGGAATCTAATTCCAATAATTCCTGCAATGTAAATAATGGCTGTAAAAGAGCTGTCAAGAATAGTAAAACGTTCAAGTTTCATTAATAATGTTTTTCGCCACGCTCAATCCAGATCTTAGTGCCAAGGGCATACCTCCACCTGGATGAACTGTACCACCAACATAATACAATTTTTTCAATTTATAATCTCTATTTTTTTTTCTCTTTATTATGGATAGTAACGAATTTTGATTGTCACCATAAAGCGAACCATTATAAGAACCTGTTTTATTTTCTAAGGATTTAGGGGTCAATATTTTTTCGTATAGAATTGAATTGTTTAAATTAATACCCACTTTATCATTGATTTTAGAAATTATAAAATCTTTAGTTTTCTTAATATTTTCATCTGAAACAACATTTAAATTGGCAGGAGTATTTATCATAACAAACCAATTTTCACAATTAATAGGAGCATGATTTTTATCAAATTTTGAGGTTATATTAATATAAATAGTGGGGTCAGTAGGAATTATATTGTAATCAAAAATTTGAGAGAATTCATTTTTATAATCTTCTGAAAAAATAATATTATGTAATTCTAAATTAGGAGATTTTACTTTCACTCCCCAATAAAAAACAATGGCTGAAGTGGAGAGTTTCAATGATCTTTTATTAAATTTTCTATTTAAAATAAGTTGAGTTTTATAATAATCTATATTAGATACAAGATATTTAGAATTGAAAACCTCATTATTTGAATAAATTTTAAATATTTCATTTTCGTATTCAATATTATCAATTTTATGGTTGAATTGGAATTTTACTCCTACATCATTACATAATTTATATAATGCTTTAGAAATACTATGAATACCACCTGTAGGGTAATATCCGCCGTTAACCATTTCTACCACAGCTAGCTGGTTCATAAATGCAGGAGTTTGATATGGAGATGACCCAGTGTAGGTAGCAAATCTGTTCATGATTTTTTCTACTGATTTATTTCTTAAAACTTTATTATAATAGGACATAGAAGTGAAAATATTAACTACCCCAGCTTTAAAAATCCATTCCACAGCATTTTTCAAAAAAAAGAAATTAAACTTGAGTTCGTTTAGTAAAAATATTTTTTCTGAAATATTATAAATACTTACCCATCTTTTAATATAATTAAGAAAAAATGTTTTTTTTAATCCTAACTTATTTTCAAAATTTATGGCTGTTTGGTTAATGTCTGATGCAACATCAACCTCTTTATTTTCTAAAAAGTACCTTGTGATAGGGTCTAATCTTTTGTAATTAAGATAATCTTTTAGATTTTTGCCACAAGTATTAAACAGTTCGTCAAACCATTCTGGGTAAGTTAATAAGCATGGACCAGTATCAAACTCAAATCCTTGTTCACTTATTCTATGTGCTTTACCACCAAAATAGCTGTTTTGTTCTAGAATTGTAACCTCAAATCCATTATTTGCTAGAATAGCGGCACAACTCATGCCTCCAATACCTGAACCCAAAATATAAACCTTCATTTTCAAGCGGGCAAATATTAATAAAAAACTATTTGAAATATTAAATGTTCACAAAAAGTTTTTAAAAAAAAGAAACATAATCATCTCCTCTATTATCTGCACCTCCAAAAAGCCGATTATTTTTAATTAAAATCGCATCAACTCTATTCATGGAATTGACAAAGTTCAAGCGATGGTTTAAGAATTTTAAGTCACTTATTAAAGATGAATCTTTGGAAATAACTTTTTCAAGTTTTATTTCATCTGGATACCATTGATGATGAAATCTACTTGCATTTACGGATTCTTCTATAGACATTTCAAATTCAATAACATTTAAAATTGTTTGAAATACAGCAGTAATAATCGTTGAACCCCCTGGTGTTCCTACTACCATAAAGAGTTGACCATTTTTTTCTAATATGGTAGGCGTCATAGAACTTAGCATCCTTTTACCGGGTTCTATAGCATTAGCCTCACCTCCGATTAAACCATATAAATTAGGATAGCCTGGTTGAATACTGAAATCATCCATTTCGTTATTTAATAAAAACCCACATTTTTCAACAATTATTCCACTTCCAAAAGATCCATTTAAAGTGGTAGTAACAGATGAAGCATTTCCATATTGGTCCACAATTGAAAAATGAGTAGTTTCTTCACTTTCATTCAAAATCCATTTACCAGCATGAATTTCTAATGACGGAACTGCCTGGTTTAAGTTAATTTTTTTTGCTCTGTTTTTTAGATAATTGGTATCTAGTAAATAGTCAACTGGAATGGAATAGAAATCTGGATCACCTAGATGTTTTGCTCTATCTGCAAATGATCGCTTTTCTATTTCTGCCATTAAATGAACAGATTCTTTAGAGTGAAATTTTAAATTTCCCAATGAACTATATTCTGCCATTTTCATCATTTGCAATAACAAAACTCCTCCACTTGAAGGGGGGCCCATACTTATTATATTGTAATCTTTGTATTTTCCTGTAATAGGTTCTCTCCATACACTCTTATAATTATCCAAGTCATTTTGATTAATTAAACCATTTTGACGGTTCATTTCTTTAATAAAACTTTTTGCGACTTTTCCTTTGTAAAAACCATCTCTTTTATTATCTCTTATCGACTTTAAAGTATTGGCTAGATCATAAAGAAAAATAGAATCACCTTTCTTATACTTATTTCCAAAATAAGGGTTGTAGGAGTTCTTATGCTTTATTTTATTAAACCAATTTAATTTATTGGCCTCTTTTAGAGTTAAAGGAAAGCCATTTTCAGCTAAGTCTATTGAAGGTTGAATAAGTTCCTTCCAAGGTAGTTTACCGTATTTAGCATGAATTTGAACCATTCCATCAACAGTTCCAGGTACTCCAACAGCTAAAGGAGAATATAAACTTGAATTTTCAATAACTTTATTATTAGAATCTAAAAACATATTTCTATAAGCTTTTGAGGGTGCTTTTTCTCTAAAATCTAAACTTGAAGAAAATCCATTATTTTTTCTGTAAACTAAAAAACCACCTCCACCTATATTTCCAGCAGATGGATATACTACAGCTAATGCAAATTGAACTGCTACGGATGCATCAGCTGCATTCCCCCCCTTTTTAAGAATACTTAATCCTACTTCGCTAGCTAAAGGATGGGCTGAGACAACCATAGCTCTTGGAATACTTTCCTTATTATTTGTATTACAACTGATATTTAAAACAGTTATTAAAAAGACAGCTATTAAAAGGAAATTATTCAATAATTACAACCTTTTTAACAATTGAAGTATCTCCCTGATGAATCTTAACAAAATAATGTCCCTTTGAAAGAAATAATTCATATTTGTCATTTGGATAAATTAAAATATTATCTCTAATTAATTTACCTGAAATATCAAATAATTGACCACTTGAAATAAAATTACTGCTATTAGTTATAAATATCTTATCCATTGATGGAACAGGAAAAATATTAATTAAACTTCGATTTTTTTCATCAATACCAGAAAGCATTCCTACATATACAGAATCAGATAGTGAGCATCCATTAGAATCATTAACTGTAAATGAATAATAACCATTCGGTAAATAAACAACAATCGAGTCATTAATATTCGGTAAATGGTTCCAGAAAAATGAATAAGGTCTGGTTCCACCAATTACATTCAATGTAGCAGTTCCATCAAAAAATCCGGAATCAGTTTCTGGAATAACACTATAATCAAAAGATAAAGAATCTGGTTGATTAATAGAAATAGATAAAGTATCAGAGTTACAGTTAGACGAATCCTTTATATAAACTTGATAAGTGCCTACCGATAGATTGTCAAATATTGAATCACTGTAAATGTAGCCATCAAGGACAAAATTAAATGGTGAAATACCAGATAATGAATTTAGTTGTATTAGTCCATTAGAATCTCCGTAACACAGTACATCGTTGAATTGAGATGTCATCCTTACTGTATCCGGTGAGTCAATATTAAAATATAGAGTATCAAAACAAAAATTATTACTTACCTGTACCGAGTAAGAACCTGGACTTAATTGTGAAATAAAATCAGTACTTGCATTATTAGACCAATTATAAATTGTTGACAAACTATCGTTAGGATAAAGCTTAATTGATGCATCATTTAAATTATAACAGCTATTATCTACCAAAACATAATTGTTAATTACTGGAAGTCCATCATTTATGAATACTGAATCTTCCACCATACATCCATCTGGATGAGTAATTAATACACGATGCATACCAGCTGGTAAATTAGTTGCATGCTTTATTAATGAGCCATTATCCCAATTATAGGTACATGTACTAAATTGGCATACGCAACCAGAGCTAGAAACAGTTGCCGTACCAATTGAATCACCAACACAATTATTATGATTAACATTACCAAAGGAAATATAATATGGGTCATTAAGTTGAAATTGATGATATTCTACACAATTATTAGTGTCCGTAATAAAAAGTGTATGAATTCCAGAACTTGCATTTTGTAAGGTATCTCCTACTGAACCGTCTGACCATAAGTAAGTATTTGGAGTTGTATTAATAATTGATGGGTAAACGGAGCC
>MDSV01072478.1_pt1 | contig 12229 bp, 10 predicted proteins | sample 810851 | NCBI WGS metagenome assembly MDSV01 (sample SAMN05326640, study PRJNA326480) | marine metagenome | isolation source: seawater | place: Atlantic Ocean: North East | collected 2012
AAAATGCAACTGATACACAAATAAAAATGTTTTTAACTAGAATTGGAGAAAATTCAAAAATAGTTGTAAATGGAGATCCATCACAGATAGATTTAATAATAAAAGCTACTTCAGGCTTAAATAGAGCTAAAAAGTTATTAGGAAATCTTTCAGAAATATCAGTTGTTGAATTTGATCACAAAGACGTTGTTAGACACCCACTTGTATCTAAAATAGTTAAAGCCTATGAAGATACAAAATCATGATTAATGTAGAAGTTGTCTCAGAATATAATTTTTGGAATAAACAAATAAAAAACCCACAAAATTATTTTAAAAAAAAAATAAAAAATTTTAGTAGTTTTTTTTCTTTAAATAAAAAATCTTTCAAAATTACAATTTTATTAACTAATAATAAAAAGATGAAATTTTTAAATAAAAAGTTTAGAAAGAAAAATAAGGAAACTGATGTTCTTTCATTTCCTTTTTGGGAGAAAATACAGTTAAAAAAAAATAAAAATAAAAATTTATATTTAGGTGATATCGCAATTAGTTATGAATATGTAAAAAATAGATCAAAAATTTCTAATTTTAAACTAGAATTAGATAAAATGTGGATCCATGGAATTTTACATTTATTAGGCTACGATCATAAAAAGAATAAAGATTATTATAAGATGAAAAAAACTGAAGATAAAATTTTAAAATATTTTCATAAGAAAAAGTGAAAAATATTATTAAAAATCAATGGTTTTTATTTTGGATATTACCTTTAATTTTAGGTTTATTATCATCATTTAGTTTGCCACCATATAATTTTATAATAATTAATTTTATTACGTTTCCATTTTTATTATTTATTGTTTTTAATCTCAAAGTATTTAAAAAAAAACCTATAGCCTATTTTAAAGTAGGGTGGTTATTTGGATTTAGTTATTTTTTGTCAAATTTGTACTGGATTGCTTATTCCTTAACATATGAGGAAATGTTTAAAATATTTATACCTTTAGCAATAATTATAATTCCATCTTTATTAGCAATATTTTATGGATTAGCAATTTTATTTTTAATTAAAATTAATATTAAAAAAATTATAGCTTCATTAATTACATTTTCACTTGCTGTCTCTATTTTAGACTTTATTAGAAGTACTGTTCTAACTGGTTTTCCATGGAATTTGATCTCATTTAGTTGGCTAGGTTCGATAAATTCATTACAGGTTTTATCATTAATAGGCACATACTCGTTTAATCTTATCTCAATAACTCTATTTACATTACCATTTGTTTTCTTTTTTAAAAATTATAAAAGAACTCAATTTTATGTTTCACTTTTTCTAATTTTAATAATTTCATTTAATTATTTGTATGGATTTCAAAAACTCAAAGAAATAAATAATGAAAGTTATTATTCTACAAACTATAAAATTAAAATTATATCTCCTAAAATTTCAATAGATAGGTTTATAAAAAATGTTGATGAAGAAAATATATTGATCGATCTTATTAATTTAAGTAGTCCAGAAAGAAATGTTCCAACAATTTTTATTTGGCCCGAAGGTATTTTTTCTGGAATTGATTTTAATCAACTTCAAGAATTTAAAAATTTATTTTTAAGTAATTTTTCAAATAATCATATAATAATTATGGGAATTAATAGTCACGATAATATTAATAAAATATATAATTCTATGATTATAGTTGATAATAATCTAAAAATTTTATCCCAATATAACAAAAATAAACTAGTTCCATTTGGTGAGTTTTTACCTTTTGAAAGGTTTTTTAATAAAATAGGTTTTAAAAAAATAACAAAAGGATATCAATCATTTACTAAAGGAAAAGAAAGAAACATAATATATTTGAACCATGAATCTTTTAATTTAAAATTTTTACCACTCATATGTTATGAAATTATCTATTCTGGTTATATAAACTCTAATTATGAAAAATTTGATTTTATTATTAATATCTCTGAAGATGGATGGTTTAATAATTCCATAGGACCTGATCAGCATTTTTCTCATTCAATTTTTAGAGCCATAGAAGAAGGAGTAAATATTATTCGATCAGCAAATAATGGTATTTCTGCATATATAGATCCTAGCGGTAAAATAATACAAAGCCTAGAGTCAACCCAAAGGGGAGTTATAGAGTTAAGTAATTTTAAAAAACCAAAAAATACTTATTTTTCTTCTAACGGTAACAAAATATTCTTTTATTTTGTTTTACTTTATATTATTTTGATTTTTTTTTTAAATAAAAAGGAGAAACAATGAAAAAAAATTATTTATTCACGAGTGAGTCAGTTTCAGAAGGTCATCCAGATAAAGTTAGCGATAGAATTTCAGATATGGTTGTAGATACATATTTGGGAGCAGAACCTATTCAATCAAGAGTAGGATGTGAAACTTTAACAACTACTAATAAAGTAGTTTTAGCAGGAGAAGTAAGAGGACCTGAAATTAAAAAAGATGAACTTATTCAAAAAGTTAGAGATTGTATTAAAGATATTGGTTATGACCAAGAGGGTTTTACCTGGAAAGATGCAACAAAGATAGAAAGTCATCTTCATGCCCAATCAACGGATATAGCTATGGGAGTAGACTCCTCAGGAAATAAAGATGAAGGTGCAGGCGATCAAGGAATAATGTTTGGATATGCTTGTAATGAAACAGATGTATTAATGCCAGCTCCTATTCATTACTCTCATAAAATTTTAAGACTCATGGCTGAAGATAGAAAATCTGGTAAATTAAAAAATATTGAACCAGACAATAAAAGTCAAATAACAATTGAATATAAAGAAGGAAAGCCTGCAGCAGTTAAATCAGTAGTAATTTCTACTCAGCACTCAGCTGAAGTTAATCAGTTGCAAGTTAGAGAATTAGTAAAGCCTTATATAGAAAAATCAATTCCAAAAAATCTTTTAACTGATTTAGATGAAAAGGAAATTTATGTTAATCCAACTGGTAATTTTGTTATAGGTGGTCCTGATGGTGATGCCGGATTAACAGGAAGGAAAATAATTGTAGATACATATGGAGGAGCAGCACCGCATGGTGGTGGAGCTTTTTCGGGAAAGGATCCTTCTAAAGTTGATAGATCAGCAGCATATGTATCAAGATACCTAGCAAAAAATGTTGTAGCCTCAGGAATTGCTGACAAATGCTTAATTCAATTAGCATATGCAATTGGTGTTTCCAAACCATTATCAATATATGTCGATCTTTATGATAATGATGAAGAAAAAAATAGACATGTGGAAAAACTGATTAGTGAAAATTTTGACTTAAGTCCGAGAGGAATAAGAGAAATGCTTGGATTAAATAAAGCTATATATCAAAAAACTGCTGCATACGGGCATTTTGGGAGAGAACCAGAGTCAGATGGTTCATTTTCATGGGAAAAAACTGATAAAAAATCAATTTTTATAAAGTAAGTAGTTGAAAAACTAAATAAAGTAAATATATTCAATTCACATTGTTGAAATTTCAAAAATGGGCCTAGGCCCATTTTTTTTTGGAAGTGGTAAATATGTTAAATAAAAGAGCAGATAAACTTGAATTAATTCGCATTGCCGAGGCAGTAGCTTTAGAAAAATCTATTGATAAAGATTTAATAATTTCTTCTATGGAAACAGGTATTGAAAAGGCAGCTAAATCTAAGTTTGGAGCAGAAAATGAAATTAAAGTTCAAATAGATAAATCAAGTGGAAACATAAATATATTTAGAGTTTTAAAAATTGTAGAAAACCCCATAAATCATAATACAGAAATAAGTTTAATTAAAGCCCAAAAAATAAACAAAGATAATGAAAATAAAAAAATTGGCGATGAAGTTTTTGAAGAATTACCTTCATTTGATTTTGGGAGAATAGCCGCTCAAACAGCAAAGCAAGTTATTTCTTTTAATGTTCGAGAAGCAGAAAGAGAAAGACAATATAATGATTTTGTTGATAAAAAAGATACTATTTTAAGTGGGATAATTAAAAGAATTGAATATGGAAATATAATTGTAGATTTAGGAAAAGCAGAAGGAATAATAAAAAAAGATGAACTAATTCCTAGAGAAAATTTAAAAGCAGGAGATCGAATTAAGGCTTATTGTTTTGATGTGAGAAGAGAGCCTCGTGGTCAACAAATATTTTTATCAAGAGCTCATCCTAAATTTATGGAAAAACTTTTTGTGCAAGAAGTTCCAGAGATTTATGATAATTTAATTGAAATTAAATCTTCAGCAAGAGATCCTGGTAGTAGAGCAAAAATAAGTGTCATCGCAAGAGATACAACTTTGGATCCCGTTGGAGCTTGCGTAGGTATGAGGGGAAGCAGAGTTCAAGCAGTAGTAAACGAACTTCAAGGTGAAAAGATTGATATTGTACATTGGTCAGATGATCCAGCAGTATTGGTTGTTCACGCATTGTCTCCTGCTGAAATACAAAGAGTTGTTGTAGACAGTAATTATAAAAGACTTGATGTAATTTTAACAGAAGAAAATCTTAGTAAGGCAATAGGACGTAGAGGGCAAAATGTTAGATTGGCATCAAAATTAATGGACCACGAAATTAATATCTTGACAGAAAAAGAAGACTCAGAAAGAAGACAAGCAGAATTTAAAGAAAGAACAGATAATTTTGTAAATAATTTAGAGCTTGATGAAACTCTAGGGCAACTATTGGTTGCAGAAGGCTTTTTAAGTATTGATGATATTAGTAATTCATCAATTGAACAAATTTGTAAAATTGAGGGGATAGATGAAAAAACAGCACAAGAATTAGTAGATAGATCTGGCGAATATTTAAAAAAAGATGCAGAAGAAATATCAAATAAAATATCAGAACTTGGAGTAAAAAAAGATCTTATAAATTTAAAAGGATTAACGCCAGGTATGTTAGTAACGTTAGGTGAACAAAAAATTTTGAGTTTAAAGGATTTTGCTGAATTAGCATCTGATGAAGTTACGGGTGGTTATGATGTTTTTAAAGGAGAAAGAATTAAAATAAAAGGATGTTTAGAAGATTTTGCTTTAACAAAAAAAGAAGCAGATGACTTAATTATGGCAGCAAGAGCTATAGTTTATGACAATTAGTATATGGAAGATAAAAATAATAAAAATAAAAGAAAAAAATTAACATTATCGGTTTCAGGATCATTAAAAAAACCTCAACAAAAAATAGAATTAGCTAAAACGCAAGATAAGAATTCCGTATTTGTAGATAAAAAAAATTCAAGGTTCCAGAAGCCGAGAGCTGATTTTACGAAAAATAATGTCGTTAATAAGAGTTTTACAAATACTAGATCTAAAAATATTAAACCATCTTTGCCAAGTAAAGATTCAGAAAAAAGAAAATTAGCAGAACAAAGAGCAACTAAGCGACTTAAAGGGGAGTCTATAAAAGAAAAAGAATATAAAAACAAGTTTCCAGGAAAAAAAAGAGAGTATAAATTAACACTATCAAGGGCATTGAATGACGAAGCTCAGTCAGAAGGTAGAAGTTTAGCATCTATTAAAAGAGCAAAACAAAAAGAAAACAGACTTTCAAATACGGAAATAACAAAAGAAAATATTAAGCCCATTATAAGAGAGGTTAATATACCAGAAGTAATAACTATTAGAGAATTAGCAAATCGAATGGCTGAACAATCTAGCAATATTATTAAACATTTATTAGGAATGGGAGTTACGGCAACAATTAATCATTCAATTGATGCAGATACAGCAGAGTATTTAGTTAAAGAATTTGGACATAATCCAATAAGAGAAGAAAAAAAAGATATTGATATAAAAACTATTACTAAGTCTCAAAATATAAACTTTAAAAAAAGACCCCCTATAGTGACTGTTATGGGGCATGTAGATCATGGAAAAACATCCTTATTAGATTCATTGAGAAGCTCCAATGTAGTTAAAGGAGAATTTGGAGGAATTACACAACATATAGGAGCTTATCAAATTGATATAAATAATGAAAAAATTACTTTTATTGATACTCCAGGTCATGCCGCATTTACAGAAATGAGAGCTAGAGGCTCAAAACTTACTGACATAGTTGTGTTAGTAGTAGCCGCAGATGATGGAGTAAAACCACAAACAGTAGAATCAATTAAACATGCAAGAGCTGCAAATGTTCCAATTGTTGTTGCAATTAATAAATGTGATTTACCAGAGGCAGACCCTCAAAAAATTAAAAATCAGCTTTTGGAGCATGAATTAATTGCTGAAGATTTAAGTGGAGATACTTTAATTATTGAAATATCAACTGTTACAAAAAAAAATTTAGACAAGTTAAAAGAAAGTATTTTATTACAAGCTGAACTTTTAGATTTAAAAGCAGATAATAATTCAGAAGCTAATGGAATAATATTAGAGTCAAAAATTGATATTGGTAGAGGTCCACTTTCAACTGTAATAATTACATCAGGAAAATTAAAAAAAGGTGATTTTTTTGTAAGTGGTAAAAATTGGGGTAAAGCTAGAGCACTAATTAATGATAAAGGGGAAAATGTAAATGAAGCATTACCTTCAACACCAATTGAATTATTAGGAATGAATAAAGTAGCAATGGCAGGTGATGATTTTGTAGTTATTGAAAATGAAAAGAAAGCAAAAGAAATATATGAGTATAGAAATGAAATTTCTAAATCTACAAAAAATCCACTAACATTTGCTACACAAGAGTCTGCTTTTAAAGATAAAAAAGCTGAAGAATTAAATATAATAATAAAATCAGATGTTCACGGATCAAGTGAGGCAATAAAAAATGCTATTTTAAATATTGACCACGAGGAGGTTAAACCAAAGATTGTTCATGCTGAAGTAGGAATGATTACAGAAACTGATGTATCGTTAGCTAGGGCATCAAATGCTATTTTAATAGCTTTTAATATTAAGCCAAGTAAAGAAGCTAAGAAATTAGCAGAATTACACAAAATATCTATTGAAGGATTTAATATAATTTATCAAGTTATTGACTTTGTTAAGAGTAAAATGTCAGGTCTTTTAAACCCCGATGTAGAAGAAAAAATAGTTGGTTCAGCTGAAGTACTAGAAATTTTTAAAGTATCCAAAGTTGGGAAAGTTGCGGGTTCAAAAGTTACAGATGGTGAAATAAATCAAAATAATAATGCAAGATTAATAAGAGATGGAAGTATTATTTATAATGGAAAAATTAGTAGTATTTTCAGAGAAAAAAATTCAGCAAAACAAGTAAGTGCAGGCTTAGAATGTGGAATTATTTTAAAAAATTTTAGTGATTATAAAAAAAATGATATTATAGAAGTATTTAACTCTATAGTTACAGAAAGAAGAATTTAATGAATAATCAAAATGTAAATGGATTTTCTCAAAGACAGTTAAGAGTTGGCGAGATGATTAAACAAGCAGTTAGTTTGATTTTTATAAGAGGAGAAGCAAAAATTCCAAATCTTGAAACAAATATTATAACTGTAACGGAAGTGAGAATGAGTCCTGATTTAAAATCAGCCAAAGCCTATGTATTGCCATTAGGTGGAAAAGATACCAAAGTAATAATAGATATATTGACAGAATTTTCTTATAAAGTTAGAAAAGCTCTGTCAAAAAGAATAGAAATGAAGTTTTTGCCAAAAATTTTGTTTATTGAAGATCAATCTTTTGATTATGCAGAAAAAATAGAAAAATTAATTAAACAAACAAATGGATAAAAAATATGAAAAGCAAAAAAAGTGAATCAATAAAAAATTTTGAAATGCATGAAAAAGACACTGGATCTTCTGAAGTTCAAATTAGTCTTTTAACTGAAAAGATAACTTATCTTTCAAAACATTTTTTAAAGTTTAAAAAAGATAAGCATTCTTCAATGGGCTTAAAGAAAGCAGTAAATAGGAGAAAAAAATTATTAGAATATTTAAAAAAAAATAATCTAGAGTCATATAAAAATGTAATAAGTAAATTAAATTTAAGGAAATAAATGTTTAAAGTATCAAAGCAAGAAGTAGAAGTTGAAGGAAAAAAAATAATTTTAGAAACAGGGAAAATAGCAAGACAAGCGGATGGAGCAATTATAGCAACATGTGGAGAGACAGTTGTGATAGCAACTGCTGTAGGTGCTAAAAAAGTTAATCCAGATATTGATTACTTCCCATTACAAGTTAGCTATCAAGAAAAATATTACGCTGCAGGAAAAATTCCTGGAGGCTATTTTAAAAGAGAAGCAAGACCCACTGAAGCTGAAACCTTAATTTCTAGATTGATAGATAGACCAATTAGACCGCTATTTCCAGAAGAGTTTAGAAATGAAGTTCAGGTTTTACCAACAGTTCTCTCTTATGATGGTGTAAATGAACCAGACATATTATCTATAATTGCATGTTCGGCAGCACTTGCAATATCTGGAATGCCCTTTCAAGGGCCTGTAGGGGCTTCAAGGGTAGGTTATATAGATGATAAATATGTATTAAATCCTTCAAAAGAAGAAATTGAAAAATCAAAATTAGATCTCGTTGTAGCTGGAACTAAAGATGCTGTCTTAATGGTCGAATCTGAAGCATCGGGTTTGTCAGAAAAAGTAATGTTAGATGCAGTTAAATTTGGCCATGAAAAATTTACCCCAGTGATTGAAGCAATTGAAAAGTTAGTAAAAGATTGTGGTAAAGAAAAATGGATAATTGAAAAGAAAGATTTATCTGAATTAGAGAAAAAAATTTCAGATAATTTTCAATCAGATTTAATAAAAGCCTTTTCAATTAAAGATAAGCAAAAAAGATCTAATTTAATTTCAGAAACTACAACTAGATGTAAAGAAATGTTTGAAGGAGATGAGATTTATTCTGATCTAGATGTTTCGATGACTTTAAAAAAAGTTGAAAAGAAGATTGTTAGAACTGATATTTTAAAAAATAAATCTAGAATAGATGGTCGTTCATTAACAGATGTAAGACAAATTAGCTGTGAAGTTGGAGTTTTACCAAGAACGCATGGGTCAGCTTTATTTACAAGAGGTGAAACACAGGCTTTAGTCACTTTGACATTAGGAACTTCTGAAGATGAACAAAGAGTAGAAAGCCTTGATGGATTAAAACGAAATAGATTTATGCTTCACTATAATTTTCCTCCTTTTTCTGTTGGTGAAACAGGAAGAATAGGAACTGGTAGAAGAGAAGTTGGTCACGGCAAATTAGCTTGGAGAGCACTTAATTCTTCACTGCCAGAACAAGAAAAATTTCCTTATACATATAGAGTTGTTTCTGAAATAACAGAGTCTAATGGATCTTCTTCAATGGCAACTGTTTGTGGTGGGTCCTTAGCATTAATGGATGCTGGCGTACCAATGAAAGATCCAGTAGCAGGTATTGCTATGGGATTAATTAAAGAAGGTGATGATTTTTCAGTTCTATCAGATATTTTAGGTGATGAAGATCATCTAGGCGATATGGATTTTAAAGTAGCAGGAACAAAAGATGGTATTACTTCTCTTCAAATGGATATTAAAATAACAGGAATTACTTTTGAAATTATGGACAAAGCTCTGTTACAAGCTAAAGATGGTAGAATTCATATTTTAGGTGAGATGGCAAAAGCTTTAACTGGATCAAGAGATGCAGTTTCTAAATATACTCCAAAAATTGAAACAGTTATGGTTGATAAAAAGGATATTGCTGCTGTAATTGGAAAGGGTGGAGCTACTATAAGAGAAATTGTTGAACTATCAGGAGCAAAAGTAGATGTAAAAGACACTGGAGAAGTAACAGTGGCTGCGCCAGACGAAGAATCAAGATCAAAAGCGATGAATATGATTAAAGACATTGTAGCAAAGCCTGAGATGAATAAGATTTATACGGGTAAAGTAATGAAAATCATGGAATTTGGTGCTTTTGTCAATTTTTTGGGTAAACAAGATGGTCTTGTTCATATTTCAGAGCTAGCTCCTAAAAGAGTAGCTAAAGTTACAGATGTAGTTAAAGAAGGCGATAAAGTTACTGTTAAAGTAATTGGATTTGATAGGGGTAAGGTTAAATTGTCTATTAAACAAGCAATAGTCTAGTAAATTTAAATTTTGTATTCAAAATTTTGAGTTTCTTTATTAACCTGAAGTTCTATAGCTCCATTGTGTAAATGAAAATTTCTAGCCATTTCTGTAAGTGGAGACAAGGTAACAAGTCTATTTAAGTGATTAGATTTTTTAATCATTTTAAATACTTCTTTAACTATTAGTTTACCGCCACCTTTTTTCTTTGACCAAATAGTATAGGCTATTGCAATTTGACCAATTTTTTGATCTCTTAGTACACTTTTTAAAAATGCATCTTTGGTCATTAAATCTAATTCTTTAACTGTTTTAGGAATTTCATTTGTAAAACCAAAACACATAACTGCACATATTTTACCTTTGTATCTTACACCATATATTTTTCTTCCATAACTGTTTCTAAATTCATTATTTAATTCTGGTCGTACGGGATCTTCAGAAGTATTACATTCATTAAGGATTATCAATTCAGCTCCTTTAATCCAATCAAAAAAATTATTTATTTCTTTTTTAATAATTTGTTTATTTTTTCTATATCGTGCTTTTATTCTGGTATTAAATTTTTTTTTAATCATTTTGTTATTTATTTAATTAGTAATTTGAGATTTTTTATAAAATAATATGAAATATTTATTTAGGTAATATTTTTGGGATCGGGCATACCGACCTTATTATATCCAGCATCCACATAGTGAATTTCACCAGTTACACCACCTCCAAGTTCACTTAGCAAATATAAAGCTGAGTTTCCAACGTCATTAATATCTACATTTCTTTTTAAAAAAGAATGGTCAGCGTTCCATTTATAAAGGAACTTAGCATCACCAATAGCTGAAGCTGCTAAGGTTTTAATAGGTCCTGCACTTATTGCATTTACTCTAATTCCTTTTGTTCCTAGATCTCTAGCAAGATATTTAACGCTTGCTTCGAGTGCAGATTTACAAACACCCATTACATTATAGTTTGGAATAGCTTTAGTAGACTCATAAGTTAATGTGAGCATACTTCCATTTTCTTTCATTATTTTGGAAGCTTCTTTAGCAACTTCTGTAAATGAAAAACAAGAAATTAACATGCTTCTTAAAAAATTTTTTCTAGATGTATTTAAGTATTCACCAGATAATTCAGATTTATCTGAAAAGGCAACTGCGTGTACAACAAAATCAATTTCTCCCCATTTAGCCTTAATATCATGAAAAAGTTTTACTACTTCATCATTATTCTCAACATCACAGCTAAAAGTAATATTTGAATTTAACTTTTCAGCTAAGGGAATAACTCTTTTTTTTAATGCATCACCTAAATAAGTAAAAGCTAATTCTGCCCCAGCTTTGGCAAGTTTTTGAGAAATACCCCAGGCAATAGATCTTTCATTGGCAACACCCATAATTAATCCTTTTTTTCCTTTCATCAAATTCATAAGCTATATTTTTTCAAAAATTAAAGTTGCATTTGTTCCACCAAAACCAAAACTATTAGACATTACAGAGTTTAAAGTAACATCTTTTTCAGTCTTAGTAATAATTGGGTATTTTTTAGCTTCTTCGTCTATGTCGTTTACATTTGCAGAGGCAGTAATGAATTTATTTTTCATCATTATTAAACTATAAATAGCCTCATGAACAGATGCTGCTCCTAGCGGATGTCCGGATAAAGATTTTGTAGAACTAATTTTTGGTATTTCATCTCCAAATGTTTCTCCAACTGCTTTTAATTCAGTAATATCTCCTACGGGTGTTGAAGTTCCATGTGTGTTTATATAATCCATTTTGTTTCGAGCAGTACTTAAAGCCATTTTCATACATCTAATTGCACCTTCGCCCGAAGGAGCAACCATATCATATCCATCAGAAGTAGCTCCATAGCCTGTCAATTCTGCATATATTTTTCCACCACGAGCTTTAGCATGTTCATATTCTTCAAGAACTAAAACCCCACCACCACCTGCTATAACAAAACCATCTCTTGTTTTATCATAGGCTCTAGAAGCATTTTTTGGCGTATTGTTATACTTGGAGGATAAAGCAGTCATTGCATCGAACATAGCTGTTAGTGCCCAGTGAAGCTCATCACTTCCTCCAGCGAAAACAATATTTTGTTTACCTAATTGGATTAATTCCATAGCATTTCCAATGCAGTGTCCACTTGTAGCGCAAGCTGAACTGATTGTATAATTTGTTCCTTTAATTTTAAAAGGTACTGCAAGTGTTGCTGAAGCAGTACTAGCCATTGTTCTTGGAACA
>MDSV01086170.1_pt1 | contig 12229 bp, 13 predicted proteins | sample 810851 | NCBI WGS metagenome assembly MDSV01 (sample SAMN05326640, study PRJNA326480) | marine metagenome | isolation source: seawater | place: Atlantic Ocean: North East | collected 2012
TATATTTAATTATTAAATATTTCTTTTAAACGATTCCTGCTTTGAGGGAAATTAAGATTATTGGGTTCAAAAAATCTCTTTCTTAAAAAATATTCAGTCAACTCTAAACCATTTACGATATCATTATTGTCATACTCATCATCATCCGATAAAATAAATCTTGGAAGTTTTAATAATCTATCTTTATAGGAACCAGCGCCTTCAAAAGTTACTGCTCTTCCACTTGAGGGAGAAACGTATGCTAATTCATCTTTTTTTGATGTAACTGCACACTTACTTAAATCAATTCCATATCCAATTTCAGAGAGCAGACCTAATTCCCAATTAATATATTCTTTAATCCAGTCATCGTCATCTGATGATACTTTTTTTATCATCTCTTTTGAATTGAAATAAATTAAATCATTTGGTTGCTTCTCTGCCATAGTTAATGAAATCAAAGAACATAGAGAAGATAATGCAGTAAGCTTATCTTTTCTGTTTAGTATTAAAGATGACCAAGATTTGATTGGCTCGATTGTGAAATTTCCGAGATGAGTTTCTAGTCTACCTGACCAGAAAGCTTTAACTTCATTCCCAGGTTCAATTGCAGATCTTATATTTTTTGAGTGAATTCCTCTAATTAGTCCCTTATGTCTTCCATGCTCTTTTGTAAGAACTTCTAAAATATAAGATTTCTCATTATGCAAGTTAAATCCTAAAACGATTCCTTCGCTTTCCCATCTCATAACTATCTTTCAGATACTAATTTAACAAACAAAAAAAGGTTAATTTTTTTATTTTCATATTTTGCGATTTCTTGTCTAGATTGAGATCCTATTTCTTTAAGTGTAGATCCCCTTTTACCAATTAAAATATTTTTATGTGATTTTTTGTTTATTGAAATTCTCTGATGAATTGTGATTTCATCTTTTGATTTCTTTATTCCTTCAGTATGGACCTTGCATAGATATGGAATTTCTTTATGTATGTTATTGTAAATTTTTTCTCTGGTGATTTCAGAATAAAATAATTCTTTTTTAAGAAGAACTGTTTTCTTTTTTGAGTACTTTTGCCTACTGTTTGGTAAATATTTTTTAGTGAATTCAAGTAAATCATTAATACCCTCGCCATCTAAAGCTGAGATAGGAAAAATATCTTCTAACTTAGTTTGATCTTTATAATCTTTTATTTTTAAAATTATATTATCTCTACTTAACTTATCTATCTTATTAAGAATCAGAAATATTTTTTGATTATCCACCTTCTTATATAGAGTATTTAGAATTTTTTTAAGCGTTGGCTCTATTTTTTTTGAAATATCTAAAACTAAATAAACTATTGCCGACGTTTCTATTTCTGAAATTGCAGAATTAGACATTTTATTTGATATTTTCTTTGTTGATGAAAATATTCCAGGTGTATCATGTAAGATAATTTCTGCCTCAGAAAAATTTTTAACTGCTTTTTGGTTAAATGTAGTTGATTGTTTTTTCCTTGAAACTAAAGTTACACGTTTACCAATAATTTTATTTAATAACGTAGATTTTCCTGAGTTAGTAGGTCCAATTAATAAGATAGTTCCACTTTTCATCTATTATTAAACTATTTTATTTATTTTTATAAATGATTCTGCTGCTTTTTTTTCTGCATCTTTGATAGATTTACCCACTTTATTAACTTTTTTGTATTCTTTAAAGGATAGCTCTACATTAAATAATGGATCATGATCTGGTCCAGATTGACCTAAAAGATTGTATTCTGGTAATTCTTTATATTTTTTTAGGGTCCACTCTTGTAGGAGAGATTTTGGATCGGTTAAATTAATATTGATTGATTGGAATTCTTTTTTCCAGAACTTTAATATAAATTCTTTAGATACCTCGTATCCTCCATCTAAGTAAAGTGCCCCTATTAATGATTCACATGTATTAGCTAGGATACTTCTTTTTTCATTGCCCTTTGAACTAATCTCAGTTGATCCCAAAAAAATGAAATCGCCAAGACTTAAAGATTGAGAAATATTAAAACAAGTATCTTTATTAACGAGTCTACTATATCTCTTATCAAGTAAACCTTCTGCATCATTTGGAAAATCGGCAATTAATTTTTCAGCAATTACTAATCCTAAAATTCTATCCCCAAGAAACTCATATTGTTCATTATTTTCATTTTTATCAAAACTCTTATGAGTCAAAGACCGCTTAAGTTTAGATTTATCAACAAATTTGTATGATATAATATTTTCTAGATCACTTAATTCCTTCATATACATTTAAACTATTTAATAAATTTAAAAAGTCTTTCGAATTGTATATCAAATGGCCATCTCCAAAATTCTATAAACCAAGATCCATCTTTCGTAGAAAAAAATATTATTTGAGCCTTGGCTACTAACCTTTCTGTAGGAACTGGCCCCCAAAATCTACTATCGTTTGAATTATCTCGGTTATCTCCCATAAAAAAATAATGATTTTCAGGAACTAAAAATTCATCAATATTATCTTGAGGCTTATCTCCTAAATCTTTTATTTCATAACTCACTCCACTAGGCATAGTCTCTTTATATATATTAATCCCATTATCATCTTTTCTTAAAAATTTTGTTTCTATTGGAATGTCATTTACATGAATTGTGCCATTAATAATTTTTATCTTATCTCTAGGCAAACCTATTAGCCTCTTAATATAATCATTTCTTGTATGAAGTGGCTTAAAGATAACAACATCTCCTCTTTTTGGCGAGCTTTCAAATATTCTTCCTTTAATAATGGGTAAACTAAAAGGAAAAGAATGACGACTGTATCCATAATTGTACTTTGAAGCAAAAATTCTATCGCCAACTAGCAATCCTGGCTCCATTGAGGATGATGGAATAAAAAAGGGCTGAAAAAGAAATGTTCTAATTACTAATGCAATAACTATTGCATAAAAGATCGTTAGCAAATTAGATTTAATCCATGACGATGTAGATTCTTTATCACTCATGCTTTGCTTGAGTTAATGGTGACTATAGCTTGGGCATAAGGAAACTCATCAGTAATAGATAAATTTACAACTGGTATATTGTTTCTTGGCATCAAAAACTCAAGTTGTTTCTTTGATTTACCATAAAAATTTATTGAAGGTTTACCTGAAGGTAAGTTTACAACTTCTAAATCTTTCCAATACACACCATTTTTGAAACCTGCGCCTAATGCTTTTGCTGCAGCCTCTTTAGCAGCAAATCTCTTTGCGAAACATTCTGTGCTTAGTCTTCTTTTCTCACAATTCTCAATTTCAGACTTTGTAAAAATTCTTCTTTTAAACCTGTCACCAAATCTTAAAAGTGTCTTTTCAATTCTTCTAATGTCCAAAATATCTAAACCTATACCAATCATTTTTAAACTCTTCCTTTTTCTATTAAACGTTTAAATTCACTTATAGTATCTTTCAATCCTAAAAATATTGATTCAGAAATAATAAAGTGACCAATATTAAATTCTTTAACTTCTTCTATTGCGGCAAGTTTCTCAACCGATTCAAAAGTAATTCCATGTCCTAAATGAACCTCTAATCCGACTTTGTTAGCTAAAAATGAAGCTTTTTTAATCTTATTAAACGAACTCTCAGAATCCAACCCAAGATGAATATTTCTACAAAATTCACCTGTATGTACCTCCACAATATCTGCCCCTATGTCTTTAGCCGCATTTATCTGGTCTTCAGAAGGATCTATAAATAGTGACACTCGAATACTATTTTGTTTTAACTCTCTAATTAGATGACTAAGATTATTATAATTCTTCTTTATATCGATTCCCCCTTCTGTAGTAACTTCCTCTCTTTTTTCTGGAACAATGCAACATGCATTAGGTTTAACTTTAATTGCTACCTGCAACATCTCATTGGTTGGTGCTATTTCAAAATTTAGAGGTAATCCAACTTTTTCTCTGATTTCTAAAATATCATCATCCTTTATATGTCTTCTATCCTCTCTCAAATGGGCTGTAATTCCTTCAGCTCCATACTCTTTACATAGAAGTGCAGCTCTAAGTGGGCTAGGATAATTCTCGCCTCTTGCATTTCTTAGAGTTGCAACGTGGTCAATATTCACCCCAAGTCTTGGTAAATTTTTCATAAACTAGATTTTTCGACTACCTGGTTTAACTGGCTCAATTTGTTTTAAATCTTCTGGAAGTTTATTTGGATCATAGGTTGGTATATCAAGTTTTAATAAAGAGATTATTTCATGGTCGTTAAATATATTTTCCTGAGATCGATCTATTATACAAGCAATACCGAGTAAATTAATTTTCATTTTATATAATTTTTGTAAGCATTCTTTTGAAGACTTGCCAGTAGTTATTACATCCTCAATAAATAAAACATTTTGATTTTCCTCGATTTCAAAACCTCTTCTTAATTCAAACTCTTCATTTGTTCTTTCAAAAAAAATAGATTTAGAATTTAAATATCGCGAAACTTCATAGCCAACTAAAATTCCACCTAGTGCAGGAGCTACAACGTAATCGATCTTAGTGCTGATTTTAGATTCAATTTTATTTTTAAGAGCACTTCCAATTTTATTTGCTATTTTAGAGTCAATAAAAAGTCTTGAGCATTGACAGTAAGATCTCGATCTTTTTCCTGACGAAAGAATAAAATGGCCATGTTGCAATGCTCCAGTTTCTTCTAATATATTCAAAAGCTCTTGTTTATTCATATTCAATTAATAAATAATCTCGATACAGCGCTGACATTTTCAACTTTTCTTAGGGCACTTATTATAGACTCTAGATGTATAAGATTGTGCACATCGATAACAAATATCATATCAAAAAAATCTTTACCTTTTTCAGAAATATTAAGGTTTGTTATATTTCCTTTTTTACTTCCTATGACTGTTGCCAATTTTCCTAAAGACCCTGGCTCATTTTTAACCGAAACCTTTATTCTTGAAGAAAAGAATTGATCTTGATCAACATTTTTCCAAGTGGCGCTTAACCATTCTTCTTTCTTATAATCTTTATTTAATTCTTCACAGTTTAAAGAGTGAATTATTATTCCAGAATCTTTAGAAGTAATTCCAATTATATCTTCATCCGGCAATGGCAGGCAACATTCTGAAAAATGTATAGCAACTCCAGGCTGTAAATCTTTTATTTCTAATGGAATATTATCCATCTTATTTGGCCTTCTATACCTTGAGAAGAATGAAAGCCTTGATTTAGGTTTTAATTTTGATAGTTGTCTTGGTTTAATGTGGCCTTTGCCAATTGAGATTAATAATTCATCAGAATTCTTCCTATTTAGTTTTTTTGCAAAAGAGTTTAACAATTCAACTGAAGCATCTTCACCTTTATCTAATACCTTTTCTAAAATTTTCTTTCCAAGGTTAGCAAATTCATCTTTTTCTTGTTTTTTAAAATATTTTTTGATTGATGACTGTGCCTTAGCAGTAGTAACAATGTTTTCCCAAGTTTCTGAAGGTGCTTGACTTTTAGATGTTAAAATCTCAATCTCATCACCATTTTGAATCTTAGTATATAGCGGCTGTGATTTTCCATTAATCTTACAACCTACACACCTATTTCCTATTTCTGAATGTAAAGCATAGGCAAAATCAATTGAATTTGAACTAGATGGTAAATGAATAAGATCACCTTTTGGGGTAAAACAGAATACTTGATCTTGAAACATTTCCAATTTTGTTGCTTCGAGAAGTTCTTCTGAAGAAGCACCACTATCAAGTATTTCAACTAGATCTCTTAACCAAGTTACATTCACAGGGTCCGAAGAAGAATTGTCTACCAAATTATAATTTTCTTTATAGGACCAATGAGCAGCTATTCCTCTATCAGCTATAGACTCCATTTCATTAGTTCTTATTTGTAACTCTACCCTTTGCCTTTCAGGTCCAACAATCGTTGTATGCAATGACTGATAATTGTTAATTTTTGGAGTTGAAACGTAATCTTTGAAAGTTCCTGGAACAGCTGGCCATCTATTATGAATTATTCCAAGAATGACATAACAATCATTGACTGAATCTGTTAAAATTCTATAAGCGAATATATCAGATAGTTGTCTAAAAGCTATTTGCTTACTCTGCATTTTGTTCCAAACTGAATAGATTTTTTTTTCTCTGCCAATAATCTTATTTTCAATATTATTATTTTCTAAAAGTGTAGAGATCTTTTTTTTAATTTTATCAGTTAGATTGGAAGTATCCTTTTTTAAATATTCAATTCTATTAGAAATAGATGAATAAGCAGAAGGATTAAGAATTTGAAATGACAAATCTTCTAATTCGTCCTTAAACTCATGCATGCCCAATCTTCCAGCAAGTGGCGCATATATTTCTATAGTTTCGGAAGCAATTCTTTTTCTTTTACTTTCTTCAGGTATAAACTGCACTGTTCTCATATTATGCAGTCTATCAGCAAGCTTTACTAGAAGAACCCTTATATCTTTTGACATGGCTAGAATTAATTTTCTAAAATTTTCTGCCTGGAACCTATTCTCTGTATATGTTTCTATCTTAGAAAGTTTAGTTACACCATTAACTAGTTTAACCACTTCTTCTCCAAATTCTTTTTTAAGATCGTTTTCGGTGGTCAAAGTATCCTCAAGAGTATCGTGTAATAGACCTGTAATAATTGTAGATGTATCAAGTTTCAAGCTAAGCAGTATATCTGCAACAGCTAAAGGATGAGAAATATATGGATCACCTGAATGTCTACGCTGAGATTTATGAGCTGATAGAGCAAAGTCGTAAGCTTTCTCGATCAACTGAACGTTTAAATCAGGATCATAAGTTTTTATTTTGCTTATTAGCTCGTTTTGAACCATAGTTAGATCTTATAAATCATACATTAAGCAGATAGTGAAGTAGAAAAAAATTGAAATTTATAGCTTTTTAGCAATTTTATATAGTTTTTCTCCTGAGTAACTAGATCTATATACATCATATATTCTCTGGTTTAACTCTGGATGTATCCAGTTTGAGCATATATCCATCATTGGTTTTAGAACAAATTCTCTTTCATGTATTCGAGGATGTGGCAAAATGCATTTTACATTATTTTTTTCTCTTGATTGAACTAACTCAGGTCGCATAAGTAAAATATCTAGGTCACAGGTCCGCGATGAATTTTTTTTATATTTATTTCTTCCAAGATTCTTTTCGATACTTTTAAGAACAAAAAGTAATGACTCTGGTTTTAAAGCAGTATCAACCATAATTGCTCCATTAAAAAAAGTATTTGCTGCAGAGTTAAAATCTTTTGGTGGAGATGAGTATAAAAACGATTTTTTTATTACCTTAATATTATTTTGATTCAATTTTTTTAATGCAAGTTTTAATGTTTTAATTGGTCCTCCATACTTAGAAGCCATATTAGAGCCTATGCCAATTATATATATCATTTTAAAGACTTCTTTTCTCTTTCCCAATTTCTCTTTTTCTTGACTTCTCTTTTATCATGCATCTTTTTCCCTTTTGATAAAGCTATTTCTAATTTTGCTATGCCTTTTTTATTAAAATATAACTTAGTTGGTATCAAAGTTAGAGACTCTTTTTTAATCTTTCCAGATATCTTCTTAATTTCTTTTTTATTAAGAAGGAGTTTTCTTGGCCTAGATTCATCATGATTCATATAAGAAGAATTAGCATATTTTGAAAAGTAAGAATTAATCAAAAATATTTCATTATCTACTTCTCTTGCAAATGATTCAGAAATATCTACTCTACCATCACGTAATGACTTTATTTCGCTTCCCATTAGTTGTATCCCTGCTTCAAAAACTTCAATAAAGAAATAATTGTAACGCGCTTTTCTATTTTGAGCTGCTATTTGCAAAATTAAATAAGTGAAGCATGCTTTAATGCTTGGTCTACAGTTTTTTTTGTTTCTTCAGAAATTTCAGTAAGTGGAAGCCTTATCTCACTTGAACAAAAACCTAATTTGTTAGCTGCATATTTAACTGGACCAGGACTTGATTCGATAAATAAAGCTGTATGCAAGGGCATAAGTAAATTATTAATTTGACTTGCTTCCTGAAACTTTCCTTCCAGACAAAAATTCATAAATTCAGAACAAAGTTTTGGAGCGATGTTCGAAGTTACAGAAATTGTTCCATGACCTCCATACAGCATAAATGCCAAGCAAGTTGCATCATCTCCTGTTAATAAGTTAAAATCTTGACCAATATGAATTCTCGAATTGTAAACTCTGGGTATATCGGCAGTTGCATCCTTTACGCCTACAATATTTTTAAGTTTAAATAATTCTTTCATTGTCTCATTCGTCATATTTACCACAGATCTACCTGGTATATTGTAAATAATTATTGGTATATTTGAGTTTTTAGAAATTGATTCATAGTGTTTATACATACCTTCTTGCGTAGGCTTATTATAATACGGAGTAACTATTAGAGCTGCATCAGCTCCAGCTTTTTCGGCATGGATAGTTAAGTCAATCGCCTCTTCAGTGTTATTTGATCCTGTACCAGCTATTACAGGAACTCTCTTATTCGACTGATCTATACAAATTTCTACTGCTTTCTTATGTTCATCGTGGGATAAGGTTGGAGATTCACCAGTTGTTCCAACGGGTACAACACCATGTATACCTTCCTCAATTTGAAAATTAATAAAGGACCTGTAAGATTCCTCATCAATTTTTCCTTTCTTGAATGGCGTTATAAGAGCTGTAAATGTTCCTTTTAACATAAAGTTATTTTAGCATTATTAATGATTTAAAAAACAATAAATCATAAATATACTCCCATAAAAATAACTATCTTGATCTTGTGAGAAAAATAACATTATTCATACTACTTGCGCTTATTCCCTATGGATTGGATGTATCTGCTACAAACTTTCCCCTAAAAAGACCAGATCATGTGGCGACCTCACTTATGATTGATAAGCTTTTTCCAGTAAAAAGACCTGCTCAACCTATTTTATCTCAAATACTTAGCAATAAAGATTACGAACTATTTGAACTAGCTCTAGAAAAAGCTGAAAAATACAAATGGGATAGGGTCAAAGGAATCCAATCAAATATTAAGGATGACCTAGCAAGAGAAATTCTTGAATGGTTAAGATATTATAATGGAGCTAGTGACTTAAATTTTGCAAACTATAAAAACTATATAGATAATAATGCTCACTGGCCATTAATCAATAGCATTAAATTAAAAGCAGAATCAAAAATTACTTTTAAAGAAAATGATAGAGACTTAATTAAATATTTTAAAGAAAACCCTCCTCAAACTGGATGGGGTAAAATATATTACGGAAATGCATTATTAAATATTAATGAAATTGAAAAAGGTACATCTATCATCAAAGATGGATATATTAATGGAAGGTTAACGAGAAAAGAACAAGCGCAAGTTATCAAGAAATTTAAAAACTTATTTAATCAAGAAGACCATAAGAAAAGGATAAATGAATTACTTTGGGATGGGAAATACCGTACCGCAAGCAGATTAATAAAGTATGTAGATAAAGATTTTCAGAAACTATTTGAAGCAAGAATAGGTCTGATTTCTTTTGCTGGTGGAGTTGATGACCTTATTGCTAGAGTTCCCAAAAAATTAACTAATCACCCTGGTCTAGTTCACGATAGAATAAAATGGAGAGTTAAAAAAAGAAAATACGATAGTGCCCTTGAACTGCTTTTATCAATAAGCAAATCTGATCCCAAAGAGCTTCAGAGACCAGATAAGTTTTGGCATCAAAAAAATATACTAATTCGTAGATTGATTGACAAACATCAATATAAAACAGCTTATAAACTTGCAACTAATCATGGATTAACATCGAATGCAGATATAGCGGCTGCTGAATGGATGTCAGGTTGGATTAGCATTACTTTCTTAAATAATCCGCAAAATGCTCTGCATCATTTTGAAGAGATTTGGAATGTATCATCTAGACCGATATCAAAAGCACGGGCTGCTTATTGGATAGGAAAATCACATGAAGAACTTGGAAATAAAGAAAAATCTCAGGAATGGTACAATAAGGCCTCTGTTTACAATTTAACATTTTATGGACAATTAGCAGGTGTAAAATCAGAGGAAAGTATTTTCTTTGATCCAGTGGTAAATGTTGAAAGAGATGAAAGTGACGAGTCAATACAACTTAATAAAAGAGTCTATTCAGCAATATCACTTCTTAATGAATTTGACAGACCAAGAATTGTAAAAAAGTTCTTAAAAGATTTGGCTGATAGAGAAGATATAGTTGTTGCATCAAATGCTATGCGAATTGCAACAGATATAGGAAGACATGATTTTGCAGTACAGGCAGGGAAAATATTTTATTATAACAATGTAATTCTAGACACAAAGAGCTTCCCAATTGTTAATAGACCTGAATTTGGGAAGATTAAATTTCCTGATCAAAGTTTAATTCATTCTGTAATTAGACAGGAAAGTCAATTTGATCCAAAAGCAGGGAGTCATGCTGGGGCTAAAGGATTGATGCAGTTAATGCCATATACTGCAAAAAGAGTTTCTCAAGGGTTAAATCTAGAATATTCAAAAAGCAAGCTCACTGAAAATCCAAATTATAATGTTATACTTGGCAGTGCTTATTTAGATATTCTTCTATCCAACCTAGATGGCTCATATATTTTAACTCTCGCTGCTTATAATGCTGGAGAGTCAAGAGTTGCAGCTTGGATTAAAAAATATGGAGACCCAAGAAAAGATGATATTGATCCTGTAGATTGGATAGAGCTAATACCATTTAAAGAAACTCGCAACTATGTACAGAGAGTTCTAGAAAATGTTCAAGTTTATAGCTTTATTGAAAATAACAATACACCCCAACCCTACTCGATATTTGAAAATATAAATCGAGGTTATGTGGGCGGTAAAACTATAATTAAGCCAGAAAAAAAGAACGGCTAGTAATGTTATGTTACCAAATAATGACAGCACGTGTGGTTGGATAAATGAATTACCAAAGCGAACGGGCATAAATAAGTTTGAAGGCCATATCTCATGTGATTGGCTTATTGTCGGAGCTGGATATACTGGGCTTTCTGCAGCTAGACAGCTAGGAAACATGAATCCAAACATGAATATTGTAGTCATTGATGCTCAAATAGCTGGGGAGGGTGCGAGTAGCAGAAATTCTGGTTATTTAGTTGAAAGTACTATGAATGATGGATTCGTATCATCTAGAAAGACTGAAGATTATAAAGCTAAGTGTGATCTATACTCATTAGGTATTGATAAAGTAAAAAAGTTTATAACGCAACACCAAGTTGACTGTGATTGGAATGAGTGTGGTAAATATTATGCATCTTCAAAAATAGAGGATGAGAAAAAGTTAATCAGATTCAATAAAATGCTCTCTTCATTAAGAATTAAAAATAAAATTCTATATAATGATGAATTACTAAGTAGTCTTGGCACAGAATTTTATAAAATTGGTATATATACAAATGGTGGCATTCTTTTAAACCCAGGAAAATTAGCTAGATCAATGGTAGATTCTTTACCTGAAAATGTAACTCTTTATGAAAATTCTCCCTTACTTGCATGGGAGACAATAAATAAAAAAATTAATTGTACCCTTGATAGAGGAACAATCAAAGCATCATCAATTATATTTTGCATGAATGGTTTTTTGTCATCTCTAGGCATAGAGAGACGCTATAGTTTTCCTCTCTTATTAACAGCAAGCATGACAAGAAGGCTTACAGATAAAGAATTTAATCAAATTGGATCACCTAATGAATGGGGTGTTCTATCAATAAGACCAATGGGTGCGACAGTTAGAATGACAAATGATCGTCGAATACTTATTCGAAATACAGTTTCACTTCATAAGAATTATACAAATATAGAAAACAATAAAAAAGTTCATCTAAAAGGGATCCTAAAAAGATTTCCTTCATTACCAATAGATATCATTGAAACAACATGGTCAGGTACCGTTTGTCGAAGTGGAAATGCAGCTCCAATTTTTAAAAAAATAAGTAACAATATTTACGCCGCTGGTTGCTTTAATGGATCTGGAATTGGACTTGGAACACTATTCGGGGAGGAGATAGCCAATAAAGCATCCAATATTATGACAAATGAGATTGAATTGATTCAAAAAACCAAGAAACCAAATTGGTTGCCGCCACAACCTCTCTTAAATTTGGGTATCAAAGCAAGATTTTTAATTGATAAAAATTATGCTAAATCTGAACTATAAACTGGCGGAGAGAGTGGGATTCGAACCCACGGTACA
>MDSV01113300.1_pt1 | contig 12229 bp, 18 predicted proteins | sample 810851 | NCBI WGS metagenome assembly MDSV01 (sample SAMN05326640, study PRJNA326480) | marine metagenome | isolation source: seawater | place: Atlantic Ocean: North East | collected 2012
CTTGTTGCTTTCCATTATTGCTTTGAAATCTTTTTCTTGTTGTTCTAGCACTTTGTTTTGTTCTGCAACTGCTGTCTCTAATTTAAGCTGATTTGCTTTAAGTATTGCATTGTCTGATCTCAATTTCATCACGTACATACCCGCGCCGGCTATACCGGTGATCAGAAGCACTGCAAATATCATTCTAATACTTGAAAACATAATAGTAGTATTTATTGTTACGATCTTTCTAGGTCACAAGTCACACAATGGAAACCACCACCTAATGTCCTTGATTGACGCATGGGCATTTTGATTACTTCAAACCCTTCTTTTTCCAGTTTTTTTATTAAATCTATCTGTATTTCGTCAACAAATATTGTATCAGGATTCAATGATAAAATATTCATTCCTATCCATTTTGAAGCAAAAGGAAATCTATCAAAACTTCTAGGTACACAGTCCTCAACCCATATTGTTTTGAAATCTTTCATAAATGCAGGCAAAATTTCAGTGGTTAATCTTGAAGCGTTTGCAATTATGGTATTTTCACCACAAGACAACAACGTTGAATCAATGTGCGTGATCTCATTTTTTACTGCCCGCCATATTACAACTTCGAATTCTGTGCCAACTTGTTCCTGTAACCATACTGCCCCGGCTTCGTTAGCCGAGTGTGATAGTGAATAGACAAGTTTGTCATTTAATTTGAGAACATTCGCGGCATCAAACATTGGATCTTTCGGTGTTTTGGGTCGAGGTGCTCTTACTATCTTGCAACCTAACTGTTTTACATCAGGGTATAGATCCAATTCTCTAGAACGACTTGAGAACGGAGTTGGACATTCGATGACTGTATTTCCAACAGCAAGTATGATATCTCTAGGAGAATACGCCCATGTGGGTTTGTCTATTTGAGGTCTAATTACTTGTACTCCTCTGGTTGTTAAGTTTTCTACCAGTATGTCTAGATCTTCTTTCGCTTCCTTAATTACTGTTTGCGATATCGGCCCTCTGTCTAGTGTTACTTCGTACGTGGATCGAGCTATGCTGTCGTTAAATTCTTTGTCGTCTATAGGCCAGGAAAAATTATCAACACTGCCAACTAGGACAGATTTAAGTTCTCCATATTCATTATTTGACGATACTAACATTTTAATATCTTAGAAAGGTCAGGATATTCTAGTTTAGCGTCTGTCATTGAATCAGCATTAATTTTACCGTTTTTGGCAAGTTCGTCCATCATGATGATTCCTCTAGCACAGTCCTCAATACTAAGATTGTAATGGTATCCTGTTTCAAATGCTCCTTGTGTTTCCCATGGCACGTTAGTGAGATCTCTGCCGTCATACCTTGCTTTCTGTAGCCATTTGTGTGCTTCTATGTTGTCTGTCATGATTGCACCCCCTCGTAGTACTTTCAACACTTTCTTGCTCCCAAAACTTAGACAACTGAAACTTTCTGGCTCATAACAATCTTTTGTAAATCTTATTGCCATGTCGATTATATTGGTTGGTTCAAAACGATAGTATCCTTGCCAGTTACGATCGACTAGTTCGTACTCTATACCCAATTTTTTAAGCATCATTGGCACACTCAAGTAAGTGTATGCAGGAAGAGAAACTTTGTTAATTTTTTGTTTTGTTTGTAGATATCTAAAACTTAATTCGAGTGCGTGTGTGCAACAATCAGTCACAGTCACATAAGGGGCACCTGTATATGCAGATATTTTGTCTTCGAATATTTTAATAATATCAAATAAATCGTTCCACTTGTATCCAAGAGATGCAAGATGATTTATTTCTTGTCTTTCAATACTGTACATGGTATTAGTATATAGCCTACTGTATCAGGCCTGGCTTATAAACAGTCTTTCCATTTTCTTTCATTGCAGTCAGTACACTCTTACGATTGCCTTCTGACTTGTATGAAACATGCACCCAACCCGAGTCAGGTATGCCTGGTGTGTAGAATTCTAAAATAAGTTGGTCGAAGTCACAGTTTTCTTCAATCCACTTGGCTACGTCGTAGTTGCCTGTTCCTGGACATTCGATATCTACTGCTTCGCCTTTGCAATGCTGTGATTTGCTTGAACCACCTACTGCCTCGTTTAGTGCTGGTCCTCTATAACCTGAATTTATTACTGTCACACCAAAGTTTTCTCTGACTTTTTGTACAACGTTTGCAAATAGTTCTTTTGCGTTTGCTAGGTGTTCTTCACCTGGAGTGTTGTCTAGACCTTTTCTGGTTGCTGTTTGGCTTTTTGTGAATTCTGCTAATGTGAAGTTTGTGCTTAATCTCATACACTTATTTATCAATAAGTGCGTATATTATATTACCAGCCGCTTTTGCTTAGTAAGGCAGACTGATCGCCTTTTGTGAAAATAAATTTATCTTCGTTTGTTTTGGTAATATTATATGGCCCAAAATATTTTGTAAGGTGTGTGCATTCTGCAATACTGTCCATGTCTATTTTAAATGCTTTAGCTTCTTTCATTATTTCGTTTGTTGGACCAAATTTATGTATTTCAAATTTAAGATCCTGCCCAGCACCTGTCTTTCTCACAGTCATTGTGCTTTCTGTAATTTTGCATTCCATCATATCATACTTGTCAAAGAAGTTTCTTGCTTCTCCAACTTTCATTTCGTTTACTCTCTGTTCATATGCTTCTGGCGTGGTTGGCACATTTTCCGCTATTGAGCCTGCTGATACCATTGTTGGATTATCACCTTTGTGATAAGTGTATTCGAATTCTTCAATATTTGTAAGAAGCTTTAGATCTTCTAAGAAAGCTGAAATGTGTGCAACAACTTCTGGCTTCCTCTCAAATTCAATAAAAACTCTGTGTTTGCCATCTTCCATCGATCCTGGTGTAGCGTCAGCGTCAAGCACTGACTTGTAACCTACTTCGGCAAAACGCTCAAGATCTTTTGCCGGTGCCTGCCCATCGACTGAGAATGCCAACACCATGATGTTGCTATCCTCACCCATTTTAGATTTGTATTGGTCTATTGAAAAACGGTTTGCGACAAGTCCTTCAAGATCACCTGCCTTCAATCCTTCTTTAAGCAATGGCATTTAAATTTCCTACGTCTGGCGTCATTTCATCCGAGGCGTCCTGAGATTCAATCTCATCTTTGCCGTGTTTGAAATTGCCTATTAGTTCTTTGGGCATTCTGATCTCAACCACCCAAATGTCATGGGCGTCTATCTTGCCTTTTGTTGTTCCTGGTCTGTAGTCTTCAGGAGATTTAATTTTCCTTGGTTTCAACAATTCATCTCTTTTGTATGAAACTTTACAGCCTCTATCTAGTAGACGTTTTCCGCCTGCTGGATCTGGCATCTTATCAGCTGGCCACATAAATGAACATGTTACAAAATGTCTAGAGTCAACCGGTCCGGACAGCAGTTCACCATCTTCCCAGTTCTTAAAAACATAAACATCTAATTCGTCCAGCACCCGCTCAAAGTCCTTTAAAATAGACAATGTAGGGCCCACGGCGTATAGTGATTGTACATTTTTGATTATATCTAGTACGTCATGCATAGCAAATGTTATTTATCTTAAAGATCTGTGTTGTAAAATATGCATACTTAATTTGGCTTTTAAATTGTAAATATTTGTACATGAGTCGAAAACAAAGACACATCAAATCACAACATAACCAACGAGGAATCATATGCTATTTTATAGAAGCCTACAAATGCGACCTTTATTTCAAAGGAAATTATGGAAACAAATGAGGAAAAAGAAGGTGTACGACAAGAGAGCGAAGTTGTATCTAATGAATCAACACTGGTTAAAGATAAGGAAACAGAAAGACAGGAGGAGACGGAGAGTGTTAGCCAGATTGTGGAAAGCAAGCCAAATGGCCATGCTTAGACACAGGTATAGCAACGCTATTTGATAAACTGATCTAAGATGTTTCCATATGCTTTATGGAAATGTTTATAAAGAGTCTCGTAAGTAATTAGATTGCTGAGGTCAGGCTGACCGGGCACTTCACACTTGAGGACTTCCTCGTTTATAAGATCAAGGACAACACCAGAAGCAAGTATCTTGCCTGGACCACATTTTTTCTTTGACAGCTCTACCAATTCGTCATAGCCACCTTTTTTGTTAAGGCTGTATTTTATAATCAAAAATCTTTTTTTGTTGTGTTTTTTACCCATTATGCAACCTCGCTAGTTTTATCATTACACTAGCCAAGTTTATTTCTGGATCTGCAACAAAGGAGTGATCAACCAAGCCTTGCTTGATTATTAGTACCGCTTTGTCTTGTAGGTCCTCTTCTTTTGAAATTATCTCTATGTTGTCATACAGCCACCTGTATATCTCTTCGCACTCCTCTGGTCTTGCCTGAGCACAAACAAGTTTTCTTGCCTCGTTAATTTTACCTTGTTTGAAAAGATCAACCATTTGTAGTCTGTAGTCCTGCTGTCCACTGTCTCCTGTTGCCGGCGGCTGTAGTTTGCCATCTCTGCAATTCTGCTGTATCATGTTTATGCATTTTCTAAGATCTGGATAACTTGCTTTTACATAAGTGTCTAGCACTTCTATGTCTGGCTCCATCTGTTCTGCAATCAATATTTCTGCTGTCCTCGCCGTGAATTCATTCTTGTCAATAGTTTCCATATGGAAGCCTTGACATCTGCTGTGCAGTGCAGGAATTACTCTGTTGGGATAGTTGCAAGTCAATATGAATCTTGCCGACGTATGATACGTCTCCATCACACCACGTAACGCCGCTTGTCCGTTCGGACTCATGTAATCTGCCTCGTCAAGTAAAACATATTTGTAATCACCAAAAGGCATTATTTGCACAAAGCTATTAATTTTCTCTCTCACAGTATCTACCGAATTTTCTCTCGAAGCATTTATTTCTAGTATGTCATAACTGCTGACTTCAAGTTCCTGGAACAACACTTTTGCCAGTGTAGTCTTGCCCACACCTGGTGCACCACTTAACAATAGATGCGGAATAGCTTTGTCTGTTATCCAAGTTTGTATTTGCTGTCGCTGTGCTTCGTCCCTGACCACATACTCCTTTAGAGTCTTAGGTCTGTATTTTTCTACCCAAAGTTCTTTCATTTGTTTTTTTTATCTTTCTTTTTAACTTTTTTCTTTTTTGGTTTGGTTCTATTCAGCCAAAACTGAGGATTACCTCTTTCGTATGCTTTTTCAAACATTTCTTTTTCGCTCATTTCCTTTTTCATTTTCTTTTTTCCATTAATATTTGTTTTGGTGACTTTCTACCTGGGTGTAGTTTTGAAAGTCTACAACTCAATAATTTCTTTGCACCTTTGCTTGTTATTATAACAGGTTGTCCGTTCTCGTCCAACTCTATATTTTTAATCTTTGTGGCAACATTCCTAAATCTTCCCACTTCGATTGTGTCGCCCACGTTTATAGTAAGTTTGTATTGCTTCATGAATGCTATATTATAGCATTTTCTTTCGCTTGTCTATATAATTGTTCAGTGGCCATGTTTTTACCTTTGGCCTCGACCTGTATGTCAAAATTTTCTGAGAAGCTCAATGCCCAGTCATTGACCTTTTTGTTTGGTAATAGGTCGGAGTGTGCTCTTAGTTTTTGTTTCTTGCAACCACGTGCAAGTAGATCCTTGATGTTGTGCATTTCTGTGTGTGTCTTTTCACCAAGCCCTGCAACTTCTAGATGTTCATCCCTCGAGTATGAATAGTGCATACTAGGTCTCTGACCACGCCAACTGTCTATAACCCTTTTGACCCTGTCATCTGTAGGTTGTATGTACTCCTCATCACGAATCCAGTGATGGTGTATGTCTAAGACCAATGCTAGATGCTTTTCCAGTTCAAGACTTTTTTCTAGCCCGTGTCCCATCTCATCATTCTCGATTGTAATCAAATTTCTTGCTTCGGGAGATAATCTCGGTAGTGCTTTTATAATTCCATCAGGTCCCTGTTTGCCTGATATGTGTACGTTAATTTTGCAACCATCTTGGAATGACTTGCCAAAGCCCATCCAACGTGCCATGTCAGCATGGTACTCAAATTCTTCTATACTACGTTCTACGATGTCTGGTGTGGCACTAGAAAGGACACAGAACTGTCCAGGATGGAAACTTACTTTCACATCTAGTCTTCTTGCCATCTCACCAACAGGCGCAAACAAGTTTGCCAGGTGACTCTGTATATGTGGTTGTTGCCACCAAGACTTCCAGTCTTTCTCTGTGTAACCCTGTAACATCTCACTGCCCAGCCTAACCATCCTACGCTCGGGTGGTAGCGAACCAACACGTTGCACCAACCTACGTGCGGCAAGTGTGTTGTGCGTCATGATATCCCACTGACGTTGTTCGGCCTCGTCTTTGTGTTCTCTGAGCCAACGCATTGTTGTACTTCTGCCGTTAAGCTCTCTGTCTTTGGCATTTACTTTCATGCCACCAAACTCGCTAGTGTCATTGAGCCATTTGCAACAGAAACCGAAACGTTGTACCATGTCGTTATTATAGCAGATATTTTTTATATGTCTACTCTTCTAATAGTGTCTGCATCATGGCCCAGTGTCCTATGATGTCACTACAATTAAGTTTGAAATTAAATTCTCTGTCAATGTCGCGTAAGATCTTGTTTGCTTTCGCCATGCTCAATCCTGCATTTGCTGGTAATTGTAATGCGTTAATTGTTTTCTTTTTGAGTCCTTTCGCGGCCTGTACCCTGTGCCATCCATCTGTCAATAGATAGTATCCTGAATCTTTTATTGGCGTCACTAAAATCGGATCCCATGCACCTTCATTTTTAAGTTTTTTGATCCAGCTACGTTTCTCTTTGTTCAAGGGTCGCACTGCACCGAGGCCCATTTCCGCCATCGTGACAAGTTTGTTTATCTCTACTTTAATTTTTTTGATTTTAATTTTAGTCATTGCCAGGAAGTGATGTCATCTGTTGCATACCGCCTGTGTTGATGTATCCTGCCTGTTTCCTCATGAATTCTGGCTCTTCTTCAGATACCAGCAGTATATCATTTTCATCAATCATTCTCACTTCTAGTTCAACACCTATTTCACCGGCCGGACCTTCTTCTTTTTTCTTAATTTTGAATGATCTGGACCATCTGCCATGGGCGACTAATATCCATTGTCCTACCTTGACGTCTTCCTGTAGACGTCCTACTGCATATACCCTACCCCATCTAGGATGTATTCCTTCTGCTGTGCCATCATCGTCGACTAGTATTATACCGCCTTTAGATTTTGTTTCGCCGAAGTGCATGTCTGATACAAGCACTCTCTTCTTCAGAGGAATTATATCATTCTCGATGGTGTATTGCTTACCGCCATCTCCGCCAAATCCTTTGGTCTGTGCCGCCTTAATTTGATTAACGTCCATATAGAACTATTATATAAGATTTATTCTAGCCCGTCAAGAGCTTCGTCAATACCTTTTTTGGCTGTTGCCTTAGGTTTTGCCTTAGGTGTCGGCGCCTTCTTAGGTGCTGGTTTCTCTGCAACCGGTGTGGCTCTTTGTACAGCCTGCTTCATTGGCTCTCTAGGAACTGGAATAGGCTTTGACCTACTCGGGGTGTCATCCGCCATTCCCTTAGGTTGCTCATAATATTTTTTAATTACTTTTTCTTTTGAAGTGACTACTTTTCCACCTTTTCCCAACACATCGCCTCTAGCATTGACATTCATGTTTCCAACCGCTTGAACATTTTCATTAGCGGCTCTTAATTTTTCTACATCGATCATACGTCCTTGCATCGATCTATACATTCTTTTTCTGGGTGCTCTTGCTACCATATTATATGCTCCTATTTCTATTACTTATCATCTCAAAAATTCAGTGATATCTAAATTGTACAGCAAAGGATTGATCTTGTGGACACCTATCAAGAATAAACAAAAACTTGCAACACTTGATCCTCTGCCGACTCCCCAAACTATGTTGTTTGCCCGTAGTGTATCAACAAAGTATATTAAAAACTGTAATACTTTTATAAATTTTTTCTTTTCAAACAAAGAATACTCCAATTGCACACGCATTTTCTCCTCATCGTTCTGACATTTATCTAGTAACCATTGCAAAACATTGATTTGGTAATACTTTTCCGGCATGTGCCAGTTGTTTATGTTAGCCAAATCAAAATCATTCAGGTTTTCTCTTTGGGGTGCTTTGTGTATCTGAGGCAGATCTATACCTAACTCTTTGAGGCTGTCTAAATATTTTTGTGTATTGTTGAAAAATAATTTACCAATATCAAATTTTGGATCTGTGTATAGTAAATCTATTGCGTCCTGTTCGGTGAACACAACATCGCCATGATCATTTATCTTTGTCTTTTCCGCCATCTAAAACCTTTGGATTGAATTCAAATATTTTAGCATGGTCTTCGTGCCTCTTGTCAACTGAAATTTTGTTGTTGTTCCAACTGTAGTGTCCGGTGTATATACCTTTGTCGAGTTCTTGATCATATGTTGCCGTGTCTGCCCTTAACCACCATGGGTCAAAATTACTGTATTTGCTACTGAACCAGTTTGGTGCATCTAGTAGTATAAGCTCTTTGCTGTTTTTGTCAACCGAATAGGTAATACCGTCACCTTGCCATGAGCTCAATTCGATAAAATTGATAGTGATTTTTGAATCAAGGATTGAATTTGCTTTACAGAAGCATACGGCGGCCATGATTTGGTCATAGGGTGGTCTTGGTAATTCAATAAATCTATTGGTAGAACTTTTTTTCAAGACAGCATACAATGGTTCATCACGCCAAGTTGTGATTGTGTTCGCAAAAACTTGCTCGAACAAATTTTTCAGTCTTTCGAAATACTCTGTTTGCTCTTTGAGATCCGCTGTGTGAGGAGTTAAATTAATGTTGACACTGTACTCGTTTGAAAACAGTTCACTGTCTACTATTATTATTGATTTGAATTTTGTCTTCCAAGAGAATGCGTTTGACATCAAAACTATTTACTAGTCAATGTTAACAAGGTCACCTAGGTCTGGCTCATTTCTTAATTTTTTGTTATTCTTGTGCCAGGCCTCCAATCTTCTTTCTCTTATGGCATTCCTGTATGTGTTCAGGGCACTTGTAAGTTGAGCCAACATATCTGGATTCCTGCCAAACCTTCTTGCAGTGTTAACTTTTTTAGAAAGTTCCTTTATCCTTTTGGATATGTCCTCTTCAGACATGTTGCCAATTTCTTCTTGTAGTGGGTGGAAGTACATTTTACTCCTTATCTACTAGATGTATACTTTACCTATTTGATGCATCAGTATAGTTGTTCCGCCATCCGGGGTCAAAAATTCGTATAAGAATCTTTTGTTATCCGGGAAAGTTATTGTATCGGAAGAGCCATCACCACCAGTAACGTTGTCTGCAACTATCACTGAACTAGGGATGGTAAGTGTGTGTGCAACATTGGCACAACTTATGTCTAACACTATTCTTCCTAGAGATCCTGAAGCTGGTAAATTGGAAAATGATAATGTCACTGAAGCATTTGTTGTTATTGTTTGGTAATGTCCATTTTTGTGATTAAGTGTGATTGCTCCACCTGTGGTACCATGGGCGTAAACTACTTCAGCAGTGTCTTTGAATTTGGTTCTTAAGACTTCGTTGTCTGCAAAATCATTAGATGCGTTCAATGATGCTTTGTTTGTTTGTAAATCTTCTATTTCTGATTTAGCTTCCGTGAAATTATTTTTTGTTGCAGAAAAGTTGTCTCTGAATCCTTGAGAGCTGTTGTCCTGTCCTGCTGTTGGGAAGGTTCCGTTTATGTTTCCTGGTACTATTTTACTTGCCATTTTTAAATTCCTTTATCTCTAAATTTAAGATATTTATCGTTGGTTCTCTCCACCTTGATAATTGTACCGTCTTGTGGTGCTTCTTTGGTAAATGTTATCAAAGTTTTATTTGTAGTGGTGTTATGTGTCAATTTGATTCCAAATTCATGATCTGCGGACCTAATTGTACCATCTGTAGTCAAATAAGTTGGTTTGATATTGTTGTCAGCTGTTACTCCGTCGCCAACATATACTAGATCTGATCCTTCTTTCACAAGTATATCTTGTTCATGTAGCAATTCATTAAGTTGGAATGTAGCAGTTGATCCATCACCTGTGAAAGTTTCTGGAGAAACAACACTTTTGTTTACTTGATATCTGTCAACAGTGAATGATATATTCTTAAGTTCTAATTTTTTATCTTCTATACGTTTCTTTACTAAAGCAGATTGTCCAGGTTTACAATAGCATATTGGCACTGCTAAAACAAATCCCAATGGTGCAAGGTCACCGGACTGTGTTGTTTTCATCCATAATGGAAGATAGTCCCATTCTTTGTGTCCGAGACTTTTCATTCTTGATCTCATGTTTGCAACTGCATTCGGATATATTGTTTCGACAAATCCAAGGTCAGCACTCAATTGATTTGCAAATCTTACTTTAGATCCTGACGTACTGAACGAAAGTCCACCATCGGTCGTTACTTCGTAGTCCACGTAATCTGTAGTGGCATTTGTGCTAGAAGCTCTTGGTCCAAGTAGAGGTTTGCTTACTGCACTTCTTAAATTTACCGAACTAGAAACAGATTCTCCTTTGGCGTTGACCAGTTGGTCTTTTATTTCTACATACACAACTTCGTATTTTGTGTCACTTCCTTCTTTTGCCACTGCTGTTTTCAGATCTCCAAAGTAAAGTGTTTTAGGAGAGTGATTCTGCTCCATTTGATTCTGGAATGCTGTTAGCGTTTGAGCCTTTAATCCTGAAATCATTAGCATATCAGGTTTCAGTTTTATCCCAAAACTAGTGTCTTCTGGCCTGAATATGTATTCAGGAGAATTTATATTAGGATCTTGTGCTATATTATAGAAGATGTTTTGATCAATAAAAGAAGTAGAATGACCAGTCATGTTACCATATTCTATTTCTGTGAATGGTATATCAACATTAAGAGTAAATGTTTTCTTTGTGGCCGCGGCCTGGTACTGATCACTCACTGTGATTTCAAATGAGAAGGATCTTGTAGAATCAGTGAATTCACTAGGATCAATAGTTCCAATTAGATTACCAGCATCTGAAAGCGTTATGCCTGTTGGCAAGGATCCTGAAGTAACTGAATAAGAAAGCACCCTGTTAGGTTCGTCTGTTACTGCTTCTATAGAAAGTAGACTAGGTATACCTGCGGTCAATGTTCCTATGGTGTCTGGAGTGTTGAAACTTATGCCTATGTCAATCTCTCCAATGACTTTCATTGTGAAAGTTCTTTCAGAGAATGTGTTTAATCCTGTTGCAACTACACGATTTGCTTTTACAGTGAAGGTGTGGTCTACTTCAACGGCTGATTGCCTTGCAAGTGTTCCGTGTATTTCTCCAGAGTTTATATCTATAGAAAGTCCTGTCGGCAGTGCGCCAGATGTAATACTGTATTCTAAATTCGCTTGTAAAGGATCAAAGTCCGATACATCAATCCTAATAAGCACGGCATTATCATGCCTAAATGTTCCAAGGTCTGATGCAGTTGTAAACACAGGCGGTCTTCCTGTGTGTGCATCCATTGTGATAAAGTTAGAGCCGATCTGCGTAGTGTCAATTGTAACCTGACTATTTGAAACCACCCAGTAATCTGCTGAGTATACAAAAATATTGAAGTTCCTATCTACGCTTGATACTCCGTCGGTGACTCTTACTATGAAATCGTAGTTTACGGATTTTGATTTTGAGACAACTGTCCTATCGTAAATGTTCTGTGGTGCACTAGCCAATCCACCGTCACTTGGTGTTAGTGCTGAATAATCTGGATATGCATCAAAGTCATATCCTCCCTGTGGTCCATATGCATCATCGGTGACAAGTTCGACCACTCCTGATATTTTACCGCCTGTGGTCATGGTGACGCCCGGTGGCAGTGATCCTTTAACTATTTCGTAAACTAAATTCTGTCCTGCGGCTGTATCTGAATCTGTCGCAACTATATCATACTCAATGAATGATCCATCAAGCACTGTCACATTACCTGTGGTGTCCGCTGTGGACAATGTGCTGTCACAGGTGCTAGAACTGTCTGTGGTGTATACAGTCGAAAGTGGTTTGTTCAGCTGTCCAGCCACCGTTGTAAATGTTGGTGCATCTGCACCCGACACATCTAGTGTGAATGTTCTGTCTGTAATTGCGGATCCGGCCGTGGCTCGCACGACGAAGGTGTAAAGAGTTCTTTTGGCAACCTCAGCCGGAGTTCCTGTTAGTAAGCCTGTGGAAGTAAGAGAC
>MDSV01229910.1_pt1 | contig 12229 bp, 12 predicted proteins | sample 810851 | NCBI WGS metagenome assembly MDSV01 (sample SAMN05326640, study PRJNA326480) | marine metagenome | isolation source: seawater | place: Atlantic Ocean: North East | collected 2012
CAAGAGCAACGGCAACTGTGCTTTTTCCACTGCCGGACAAGCCAGTAAACCAAAGCGTTGCACCTTTTTGGCCCAGTAACCTACCACGATGCTCACGACTGATATCCCCTTCATGCCAATGCACATTGGTAGCTTTTTGTTCTGTCATAATAATATCTCAACGTAATGAAAAGGGAGACCCCTATGCAATATTCAAAAACCAGAATGATAAACGGCGAAGAATGATTCGAAGTCTCTCTAATGAAAAAGTCAGTTCACCATATTCGCAATAGCTAATCGCATTTGGCTATCAGACTGTAGGGGGGCGTATTCTATGACATCGGAACAAAACAAACAAATATGGACCAAAAAAAGCGAACCTGACATTGAAAAATTACAAGAAAATATTGTATTAAATTCAAGGGTTTAAAATCGTACTGTGGAACAAGAATATTAACGATATTTAGTAAACCCCAGGGTTTAAGCGACACAACTAAATGCTTGTTTTTTGATCGATCAGAGGGCGCTTATGTGCGTTAACACAGCATCATAAAATCGGGACACAATTAACCAAAACAAACTTTAATCCTCAGCATAAAGAACGCTTAGTAAACTAATTGAAACACACTCTTTAAGCCTACTGATCACGAGCTGAATACTATGAAATATTGGATATCCCTAGTTAACACCACGGAAGTCGATCAATTTGTTGAGATTGCCAAAAAAGCAGAAGAATTAGGCTTTGATGGAGTTTCTGTTCCTGATCATCTTATTTATCCAACCAATATAGAAACACCTTACCCCTACACAGCTGACGGAAAAGTCTGGTGGCCGAACACCAACCCTTGGCCAGATCCCTGGGTCACATTAACCGCTATGGGTGTTGCAACCCAACGCTTAAGACTTGCAACCAATATTTATCTTGCCGCCCTCAGAGACCCTTTTACCGTTGCCAGAGCCGTAAGCGGTACCGCTATTTTCACCAACAACCGCGCAATAATGGGCGTATCGGCGGGTTGGTTAAAAGAAGAATTTGATTTGATGGGTATTGAGATGAAAGATCGCGGCCGGCGCCTCGATGAGATTATTGATTGTGTAAATGCGCTCAACACCGGTTTACCCGTCTCGCATCATGGTGAGTTTTTTGATTATGACGATGTTATTCTATCACCTGCACCGACTAAACCCGTGCCCGTATGGGTGGGCGGTGCCAGCAAGCCTGCGTTAAGGCGAGCTGCCAATAATGACGGCTGGCTGGGTGTTCCGATGACTCTTAAGGACCTCTCTAAAACAATTAATACCTTATTTCAGCTTCGTCGCGAAAATGGTAAATATGAACTTCCCTTTGAAGTATCTATCACCGCCTTAGAAGCAATAACGCCAGACTTTCTCGATAGTTTAGACCCTGCCGGACAGTACTTCTCAAATGTTTTACCCTGGACCCCTTCACCTTGGGGCCGTGCATTTTGGGTTAAGGAAGGAGAAGATCATACCCAATTAGAAGTAAAATTTAAGGCCATGGAACGGTTTAAGAAAATGATGCAGCAAATGAATATATGGCAGCAAGATTAGCCAAGTTGGTAAAAAATAACCTATACTTAATCGCTAAGGATTACTGGCTATTAAGGGCTGAACTACCTCAAACACAGCCATAACAAATCGGTTGGAGATTGCTGCGAAATGCCGAGAATTATTTTACTGCTTCTATGCTGCATCATTGGTTTTATCGCCTACCGATGGATACGCAAGCAATACCAAAACAACAGCCGCCATACAACGGTTAAGCTCACCATGGCTTTGGTCGTCGCAGGCCTATTGATCCTTGCAGCAACTGGTAAAATTCATTGGGTGGGAGCGGCACTTGCCAGTCTTATAGCGGCCCTGCGGTTCGCACTGCCAATGCTGATAAAAAGCTTACCATTAATCGCTCGCCTGTTTGGCCAACGGCAGCAGGCGAACAGATCACAAAGCGACACGCCGATCACGTCAACTGAGATGAGCAAACAAGAAGCCATGGATGTGCTAGGATTATCTAAGGAGCAATTAAATGAGGAAGCCATTATTCAGGCCCATCGTAGCCTAATACAAAAAGTGCACCCAGATCGAGGCGGTAACGCTCATTTAGCCCAGCGCGTCAATTTAGCTAAAGACTGCTTATTAAAGCAACTCAGCTAAAAACCTCGTGATTTAATCGCTTCGTGATCAGTGACTAAACGTTGCGCTACTTCAATGTGTAAGGATTCGATAAGCTTGCCATTCACCACCGCTAAACCCTCGCCATTTTGCTCTGCTTTACGCCAAGCCTGAAGAATATCTTTAGCTTCAGCAAGTGCTTCTGGATTCACACCAAAAGTGCTGTTAGTGATTGACAGTTGATTAGGATGAATCACTGTTTTGCCAGTAAAGCCAAGCGACTTTCCTTGCTCTGCCTGTTGGGCTAATAATGCCTGATCGTTTAAGTTGAGACAGACGCCGTCTAGAATATCGATGCCACACTCTCGAGCAGCAAGCACGCATTGAGACAAAGAAAAAAGCAAACCTAAGCGCTGATCATCGCCAACTAGACGTAACTCTTTAGTAAGGTCAGAGGTTCCAACTATTAGACAGTTTATTGACTCATGAGCCTGAACTATAGCGCGGACATTCATAACCCCAGCCGGTGTTTCAATCAAAGGCCAAAGGCTTAAATGTTCGAGATTAGCGGTGTCTAGAGCATGCCGAACGGCCAAAACATCATTAGCTGTCCCAACTTTTGGTATTGCAATAGCAGATAAATGTAGATTTGGGGGTAATATCGCTAACAATTCAGGAAGATATTTTATGTCATCATGATACCAGTCGCTATCGACCCCATTAATACGAAGCACTATTTCTCTCGGGCCATAATTTGCATCAGCAAGTTGTTCGCACAAAGTCTGCCTAGCCAAAGCCTTATCCCAAGGAGCAACTGCATCCTCAAAGTCAAAAATAATAACATCAGCTGGCAACGATTGCGCCTTAGCCATAGCCCTTTGATTAGTAGCTGGTATATGAAGCGCTGACCGCCTGAGACTGTTAGAGAATTTATGATTCATCATAAAAAAACCTCTATATATTTAAAATTGATTTTATCCACGGGATAGTCAGACGGCGTTTTGAACTTAAGGCCTGGACGTCTAAATCGGATAATAGCGCACTAAGATCGCCAAGGTTACGCGAGCATCGAGCCAACAAAAAATTAGCCACATCAAGGGATAATGTTAATCCTAAACGATTCGCTTTGAATTGAAGTAAGTCTACTTTCTGCGCATCATCCAAGAGCTGTAATTGAAAACCTGTTGCCCATTTCAATCTTGACTTTAGATCAAGCAAGTCACAGTCCAAGTCATTGGCAAGCGTATGGGCACCTAACAACAGGCAGGCATTGGGCTTATTTTTTAACTTCTCTAGCAAGTAAAAAAGTTGCTCTTGCCAGAACCGTCGACCACTGACAGCATCTATATTATCTATCACTAACACATCAAAATTTTCTAATGAGTCAAAATAATTAACAACCGCTTCATCATCAACTGACTGTTCAAAGATCTCAAGTAACGCAAGAAAATCAACATACATAGCTGAAAAACCAGCCTTTAAAGCCTCTGCAGAGCACGCCTGCAGCAAATGACTAACACCGCCACCCTGACTGCCGGTAAGGTAAATCCATCCCGCTGATCCCTTCGATAACTCACGTATTGATTCAACAGCAACTGAGTCACGCTCAGACCAAAAGCTCTCAAAAATCGCCTCATCATCTAACTTTAAAGCTAGTGGTACTTGTTTGGAAATAAGTCGGGTCAAAATAAATCCTATTATAACTAATCATGTTAACTGCTTATTCTTTTAGCTTCGGGCTAGACTGACCAAGCTCGTCATTATAAAGATGACTGGCCTTATAGTTACTTAATCCCTCTGCAGCCAACACGGATAGAATAGCCGTGACAGGTAATGCTAGCAGCACACCAACAAAACCGAATAACTGCCCGCCTGCTAAGATAGCAAAAATAACAACGACAGGATGCAGGCCAATTTTATCTCCGACCAAGATCGGCGTTAAAAACAAACTCTCTAGCAACTGCCCGACACCAAACACTAATAACACCGCAAGTAAATATATCCACTCTTGAAACTGGGCAAGTGCAGCAATACCTGCCAGCAATATACCTACTACGACACCAAGATAAGGCACAATACTTGCTAAACCCGCAGTTAGGCCTAGCAATAAGGCTAAATCAATACCAATAATACTCAACCCAACAGCATATATTAAGCCAAGCAGCAACATAATCAGTAGCTGCCCTCTTAGGAATTCACCTAATACCGCATCGCACTGAGTCGCTAGTCGCTTAACTTGATCGACTCGTGAGCGTGGAAGAATCTGTAGTAATTGCGCAACAAAAACATCCCAATCACGGAGCATAAAAAACGCCACCACTGGTACTAAGGCAAACGCACCTAGCCAAGCAATAACGGCGTAACCAGAGCGGGTTAAATTACTGACTAATAAACCTAAAAAGCCACTAGCGCTCTGCCAGTCACTTGAAAGCTTACTCTTAAACTCATTAAATATATCTGTAGGCTCATTTAAGCCAGTTAAACTCTGTAATAACGGTAGCGTCTGCTGATAAAACCATTCGATAATGGTCGGTAGTGACTGCAATAAAGAATCCATTTGAGCGGCCAACAAAGGAATTAAAAACAGCAAGATTGCAATAATCAAAGCAGCTAAAAAACTAAAAATAATTAGCACGGCAAGAGTTCGAGACAGCCCCCTTGCTTCCAACTTATCAGCCAAGGGATCAGCTAGATAAGCCATCAAGCCAGCGATAACAAAAGGTGCCATCATGCCACGCAAAAGATAGACGATAAAACATAAAGAAGTAGCTGTTGCCAGCCAAAAGAAAACTTTAAATTTTGCATCATCATTCATATCGAGACAATCCTAAAATTATTGACAAACTCAATTATAGTAATTTATCGCTGGCGCCAAACATAATGCAAACTCACCGTATTAGTTTTCGGTTTAACATCGATGCTTGGCATTACATTCTTGGGTGATTGCAATTCTAGTGAATCATTTAACGCCAGCAAAGCTTGGATTTTTTGCAATTGAACCACCGCATCTAAATAAAAATAACAGCTCGATTGATCCACCGAATGGAGCCGAATAGTATCTAAAGCAGGAACAGCGCGCAAAGATTGACTTAAGCGGGTAAAATCCTGTAATGAATGAACACCATCAACTTGTATCAACCATTCATTATTCGGCCTCTTTTCCGAAGTCACAACGGCATAATCGTTAGCCATTTTATCGGCGATTAAGTCTATGCCTAAATCACTAAACTCAAGCAGGTCATCGCCCCTGTAAAATTCAACTAACTCGCTATTTTTATAACTTAATATCCATTGTCCATACCATTGGCCGGAAGTCATGCGACTGATTTTACCAGCCAGAACTGCACCATGAGCATAACGATCTGAACTGGCGATAATTTTATCCATGGATAATGCCCAAATATCGTCTTCACTAATAGCAGAAAGCTCTTCCAAATCTAATAGCGGCTGAGCAACAGGAATACCTCTCCGCTTTGCGGCGACTTGCAGTTGACTAAAGTGACCCGGAGACCGCTCACTGTTAATGATCTGACGCTTAGCGCCATCTTGAACCACCAGCCAAATTAGCACTTCAGGTCGACTCGCTTGCCAAAAAGGTGCTGAGGCCGACATCAATAACTGCTTAACCGCTTCTGGTTTGAAGGCAAACTCAATCATCAGCTGCGAGGATTGAACATTCTCTGGCATTTTAGTCTCGGTAATACGCGCATCGTTTGTCATCACTTGATTGGCCATATAATCAGCCGATGGTATTGTATCTTGATAATAGGAATAGCTAGCTAGCAATTGATCTGCTGAATCAATATTTTTCGCCAATACAGGGTATTTCTTTAGCGCATCCACATCGCCGGTTGCTCGTACAAAAACCGTTTCCAATGCCTTTTGGCTTGCCACTAAACGCTGCTGTTTGGCTTCTGAATCTATAGCTAGCTTAACACTGTAAAGATCAATGAATTCAGCCGCTACTGAGAAACTACTATTAATAATAAAACAAGCCAGCAGAAAAACTGAACAATTCGGCCTTACAACCTTCATCGAAGCGCGACTCATGCGCTTCGATGACAGGTCAACAAATAAGTGCTTCAACCGTTTCTTCATGAGGCCAACATCTCTGCCAAAAGTCTAAGCTTAATTACACGGGAAAGAGAAAAAAATCAAATCATAGAACCATTACTATAGCAAGAAGCCATCAAACTTTAACCGTCAAATCACGGCACTTCTTAGCAATCTGGCAAAAAGGCCATTGCTAAACACTGCAGATTAGTGAGCAATCGAGTACAATATAAAATTAATCGATTAGAACTCAATATGGCATCAGCTCTTAAGATGCTCACCCTTAAAGGTCTGTACGTAAAATGAGCAATGATAATCTCAAAGCAAAGGCTGTCAGCCTGTCCTATAAAGATGCTGGCGTTGATATTGATGCAGGTAATGCACTGGTAGCAAGAATCAAAGGCGTAGCAAAAAAAACAATGAGACCCGAGGTCATGGGTGGCCTCGGCGGATTCGGGGCGCTTTGCAAGCTTCCCAGCGGCTATAAAAACCCCGTATTAGTGGCCGGAACTGATGGCGTTGGAACCAAACTTAAACTCGCCCTCGACAGTGGTTATCATGAGGGAGTGGGCATTGATTTAGTTGCCATGTGCGTCAACGATCTCGTCGTGGCCGGTGCCGAACCCTTATTCTTTCTTGATTATTATGCCTCAGCTGAGCTTGATGTTGATGTCGCGGCCACGGTTGTTGAGAGTATTGGTGAGGGATGCCTGCAAGCTGGCGCGGCCTTAATTGGCGGCGAAACGGCCGAGATGCCTGGCATGTATGCCAAAGGCGATTATGACCTGGCAGGTTTTTGTGTGGGCGTTGTAGAAGAAGATGGTGTTATTGATGGCTCAAAAACTGCCGCAGGTGATGCCATTATCGCCCTCGGCTCATCCGGGCCTCATTCTAATGGCTATTCCTTAATTCGAAAGATTATCGGTCATTGCGACGCTGATCTGGATCAAGACTTCGGTCAATCAAGCCTCGGAAAAACGTTATTAACACCGACACGAATCTATGTAAAATCATTACTCAAGCTGCAAGAAAACATGACTATCAATGCCATTGCTCATATCACAGGCGGCGGTTTATTAGAAAATATTCCTCGTGTTTTACCCGCTAATACGCAGGCAGACATCAACACTAGCAGCTGGAAAATGCCAGCTATTTTTGATTGGCTGCAGCAGCAAGGAAACGTTGAACAAGAAGAAATGTATCGTACCTTTAATTGCGGTATCGGTATGATCGTGGTCGTTCCTGCAGCTCAGCTTGAGGATGCTATATCGCTACTAACAGCGGAAGGTGAAAATGCTTGGCATGTCGGTAATATTAGCGAATCAACACAAGGTACTGCGCAAGTGAACTTGGTTGACTAGCCCAATGAAAAAAGCCGCAAGCATCGTCGTATTAATTTCTGGTAGTGGCAGCAACTTGCAGTCTATTATTGAGGCCTGCCAAAGTGATCAAATTAATGGTCAAATCAAACGAGTCATCAGTAACCGCCCGAAAGCTTTTGGACTCCAAAGAGCCAGTGAAGCGGGTATAGACACTCTCTGCATTGATCACACAAAATTCGATTCACGGTCTGCCTTTGACGCGGAGCTTGCCAAACGCATCATCGAGCTCAACCCCGATATCGTGGTGTTAGCCGGCTTTATGCGCATTTTAACTCCTGAATTTGTGGCTATTTTCGAGGGCAAATTATTGAACATTCACCCCTCATTGCTGCCTAAGTACCCTGGGCTTAACACCCACCAACGCGCTATTGATGACGGACAAAAACAAGCGGGAGTGACCGTCCATTTCGTTACCGCAGAGCTAGATGGCGGGCCGTCAATACTGCAGGCAAAAGTGCCTATCTTAAACAGCGATAATGCCGATACTTTAGCCGCCAAAGTCCTGATCGAGGAACATAAGATTTATCCTCAAGTCATTGCCTGGTTAGCAGAAGAAAGACTAAAACTGATTGATGGAGATGCCTTTCTTGACCAACATAAACTCCCAGAACATGGTTATAAAGCCGATTAAAAACACGCGTGCTATTCCATTGTTAATATTCTCGTTATCGCCTTGCATACCTTTCAAGCCATTAAGTTTGTCTGCATTAACGAGCTTGGCGCTGATTCTTTGTATCTTTCTTTATTCCTCATTGTCTTGGTCTTCATTGCCAATGACAGACACTGACCCACTCGCCAAAGCCCTTAACTATGAGGCCCGTTATCATGCCAGAATAAAAGGCCTAAACGTCAAAGGGATAAAAACAATAAAAAAAACGGGTGATAACCGTTACCAAGCTAGCTGGAAAGCTAAGGCTCTATGGATGAAAATTGACGAGTGGTCTGAATTTGAAATGACAAAAGATAATATGATCAGACCCATTCAATATCACTACCAAAAAAAGGGTTTTGGTAAAAACGAGAGAATTAATTTATATTTTGACTGGAAAAATCAACGATTGATCGGGGAAACAATTAAGAGTAAAACGGTTGATAAAAAACAATTTTCTCTTACACCAGGCGTGCAAAACAAACTTACCTATCAAATTCAAATGCAGTTAGACCTCATCAGAAACTCACTGACCGGCTCGCTGCCTGAGACACTGTCTTATCATATTGCCAGCGATCGAGGCCTTGAGCAATATCTCTTTACGCGAAACAATGAAGCATCAGGTAATCGAAAATTAGATAAGAAAAACCTAACCGTTTTCAGCCGTCAAAAGAAAAATCGCTTAGTTGAAATTCATTTCGACCAAGACATCTTTTTTATTCCGGCGCTCATCCGTCAAAGCAAAAATGATAAAACCAATGACATTCACCTAAGTGACTGGCAGTTATTAATCAACTAAAAACTATCAGCAACAAGGTCTAATACACCTATAATAAGTAATTACTTATCCTCTAATTTCACCGAAAATCGATCAGTATAGAATTTAAATCGCTCATAAAGTGCTTCTTTATTTAAGCCAAAATCTTTTTTCAAATCATAGCGAACTCGACCATATTTACCACGAGGATTGGCCGTAATATACGCTTGCATGTCATCCTTCACTTCGCTGGTCATCGGCAATCCCGCAAGCGCATAAATACGCTCAATGGTCTGAATATCCTCCGACATAAACTGATCGAAATTCACGTGAATCACCTGCTCTGCTGGCAGACTGTCAATATCACGCACGCAAGCTTGCAACATGCGCTCAACTCGATCAACCCAGTAATCGCCAATCGCATGCGCATCCACGGGTGAGCGACTCATCCGTGCGGAATAAGTCACCATCGTAATCAGTGATGTTGCCACTGAAACTGGGTCACGATGAGGAATGACAAATGTCGCATCGGGAAAGGTGCTCTTTAGGGGTTTTAACTGCTCCATATGTTGCGGCGATTTTAAGATCCATCGATCAGGCCCTCGCTGCCATTGCAGGGCCTTCAATGCGCGCTTCATGTATTGATAATGTGGCGTTTGATCATGCGCTAAATAATAATCTCTCCACTTAGGCATTAAGGCATAGTTTTCAAGCAACATCGTTGAAAAATCAAGAAACTGTAATTCAATCTCTTCGTGAACATGCTCAGGATACATATCATGCATATTTTTAAAATATGGCATGATTTGATCTTGCATGGCTAATTGATCGCGGCAACGTTGAATCCGAGGATCTTCACCCCCAAGCTGTAAATCTTCAGCCGGATCAGGAAAAGGCTCAAGCGACTCCCAATATGGCAAAGACCGCAAGCGCTTGTCGACAGAAATAAGGTTTAGCATATGGGTTGTGCCGCTTCGAGGTAAGCCAGCAATAACAATAGGCCGCTCAAAGGGAATATCGTCAATTGAGGGGTTTTTATTCATTAGATCGACAAATCGAAGCCGTTGCACAAGGTTACGCACCAAAAAACCAAAGCTCAGCGATCGACCCATGGGACTAAGCCCTGCGTCTGCATCCATCTGCTGCATAATCAATGATAAACGGCCAACGAATTCCATATCACCAAAATCATTTAAACCCGTCTGCTCACGAGCTGAATCCATCGCACTTTCTGGGCTAAGTAAGATACGAGGCTGTCTTGCTGCATCATCTAATACTTGCTGAATAAAATCGGGATAAACCGGATCCTTTAAATCCGAAATAAAGACATCGCTAGCTGATGAACTCATAAACTGTTTTACCTAATGTTAAGTATTTCTATGTCAATGGACAGCTTATATGCTCAGCGCAAAAATTAAGCCTTGGGCAAGGTGACGCCTCGCTGACCTTGGTATTTACCGTTACGGTCTTTGTAGCTCACATCACACACTTCATCTGTCTCATAAAATAACATTTGCGCGACGCCTTCATTAGCGTAGATCTTGGCGGGTAAAGTCGTCGTGTTAGAAAATTCTAAGGTGACATGCCCTTCCCATTCTGGCTCTAAGGGCGTGACGTTGACGATAATGCCACATCGCGCATAAGTCGATTTACCCAAACAGACGGTCAAAACACTGCGAGGAATCTTAAAATATTCAACTGTGCTGGCCAACGCAAAAGAATTAGGGGGAATGATACAGTGATCTGCCTCTACATCTATGAAACTATTTTCATCAAAGTTCTTAGGGTCAACGGTAGTTGAATGAACATTGGTGAAAATTTTAAATTTATTCGAGCAACGTACGTCATAGCCATAGCTTGAGGTGCCGTAAGAGATCACCCGCTGGCCATCATTCTCTCGCACCTGACCTCGCTCAAACGGTGATATCATGTCTTCATTTTCAGACATGCGGCGAATCCAGTGATCAGATTTAATACTCATAATTTCTCTCTCAATCAAATATAAAATAATTAGGCGGTGACCTAATCGTCAGTAATAGTGATATCTGGTATTGTTGCCGTTGCCGATTGACCTTCCCATTGCAGGCGAATCGCTAGCTTTAGGGCAATCTGGCGATATTGCATACTCAGGGAACCTTCAGGAAGAACGGCCATTATAGGTTGCCCATGATCTAATCCTTTTCGTAGATCGAAGCTCAGCGGAATCGATCCCAGTAGAGAGACATCGTATTCAGAGGCAATGGCCTCACCCCCACCCTCACCAAAGATCGCCTCCTCGTGGCCACAGTGACTGCAAATATGGGTGGACATGTTTTCGATCACACCAAGACAAGGCACATCAACCTTACGGAACATCTCAATGCCCTTTTTAGCATCCAGCAAAGCAAGATCCTGTGGCGTAGTCACCACCACGGATCCACTCACCGGTATTTGCTGAGAAAGGGTTAAGTGAATATCGCCAGTCCCTGGGGGCATATCGATAATCAAATAGTCCAACTCAGGCCATAGCGTTTGATTAATAATTTGCGTTAATGCGCCACTAACCATGGGCCCTCGCCATACCATGGGCGTTTTCTCTGTTACTAAGTAACCCATCGACATCGTCTGTAGACCCAGTGCTTCAATAGGCACAAAAAACTTCTGCTCTTTAACTTCTGGTCGCTGCTGCTCAGAGACACCCAGCATCATGGGTAAAGATGGCCCATAAATGTCAGCGTCCAAGATGCCGACACTTGCCCCCTCATACTGTAAAGCCAGCGCAATATTTAATGCCGTTGTCGACTTGCCGACGCCACCTTTACCTGAGGTAATCGCAATTAAATGTTTAATATTGTCTAAGCTATTGCCTTGCTCAGCCTTATCCGACACGATGATCTTATGCGAAACATTCACACTCAGGGTTAAATGTGGCAAGGCGCTTTCAAGTAATTGAGTGGTAAAATGTCGTAATGATTCTACTGCGCCACCACTGGGATAAGTCAGGACGATATTCACCGTAGCTTGATCATCCGATATTAGCAATGATACCTTGCCGCCCGATGCGGCAAGCGACAGCTCCAGTGAAGGATCGACCCATTCATAAATACGATCGAGTAATGGTTGATGCAGGTCCTGCATTTATCTCCTAGCATGTGAAAGCTTCGATTTTATATCGGTCCGATCGCCGGTAACCATCATTGAATATCATCTAACGAAGAATATTATAAAGATTTTTGCAGCGCTTAGGGAGCTAAATAAGACCAACCCCCCCACAAGCCTACCGTATTATATTCGATC
>MDSV01098027.1_pt1 | contig 12228 bp, 12 predicted proteins | sample 810851 | NCBI WGS metagenome assembly MDSV01 (sample SAMN05326640, study PRJNA326480) | marine metagenome | isolation source: seawater | place: Atlantic Ocean: North East | collected 2012
ACTAGTAACCGCTGGTTTTCAAGAAGGGCAGCGCCTTCTTCCGGCACTAGGTGCGAAACCTGAGACCTCGAGTTCGGCAGCAGGTATCGGCGACCTCTACGTCACCTCCACAAGCCCAAGTAGCCGCAATCGCACCCTAGGTGAAATGATTGGTTCAGGACTCAGCCTTGAAGAAGCCCTTGGGAAGATGCATATGGTTGCGGAAGGGGTTCGAGCAGCCCGAATGTTCCTCTCTAGAGCCGCAGTACTCGGAATTTCAACTCCATTTCTCCATGCATTGTGTGATCTTCTCGATGGAGGAATCGAAGTTGACGAAGCAATCGACCGTATGATCGAAACCGGAAATTAAGCCGCGATGTTCATGCATGAGACCGTCATCCCGCATACATGGCGATGGCGGACTTGACCAAGTTCGAGAAGCGGATGTTCAAGTGGATTTGCTTGGAGGACAACGACTTCGTCAACAATCCATGGTCAACTAAGAAGGCTGCCAAGGCATTCAAAGTTGATGAAGATGAAGTGTATGAGGCGCTAGCTGCTCTTACTGAGAAAATACCACACCACATCTATGTCCACTACAAGGACGGTGGCATACGAATCAAAGCAGAAGACCCTGAAGAAAATTAGAATTCTCGGCTTGGAAGTAAGAACTCCGCATCTTTGAGAATTGATTACTTTCGGGGGTAAACGTGTAATTCCTCCAGTCCTGTTCAAGTATTATGTCGATGCGCCAAGGAACTATGGCACAAGGAACAGTAAAGTGGTTCAATCAGACAAAGGGGTTCGGTTTCATCGAACAAGAAGAAGGGGACGATCTATTCGTCCACAAGAGTCAAGTCGAGGGAACCATCAGAGACGGTGACTCAGTAGAATTCGATGTCGGCGAGGGCCCTAAGGGACCAAACGCAATCAACGTCCGAAAGATTGAGTGAACCCAATTTTTGTAATTTCAGAAGATGGATTAGTGGCAACTCTAGACCCGCTTCAGTCATCTTCATTCCTCAACATAGAGGGAGGGAGTAAAATTGACCACCAAGATCGACGTCGTACATCGCCATCCTCGGTAAACAAAGACCGGGCATAAATGGATATCACATCTAGAATTAATACTACAACGAAGATAATGATCAGGTAGGCGATTACCTTGTCATATTGTAGGAATTTGAGATAGAGATTGATGTAATATCCGATCCCACCTGCACCCACAATTCCAATCACAGTCCCATGTCTGAAATTATATTCAAACATGAAAATCACCTGCGAGATTAGGCCATTTGCGGATTCAGGGAGAATTACACCAAAAGAACGCTCAAACCATCCATGGCCCATCGCCTTGGATGCTTCCAAGGGTCCACGATCGATACCCTCGATGGTTTCGTACTGTAGTTTACCGAGATACCCAATCGTATAGACAGTCATAGCTAATATTCCGGATAATGGCCCGAAACCTATCACGATAACGAAGAAAAGAGCCCAAATGATACTTGGCAAACTTCGAGACCCTGCGAGTAAGAAACGAGCAGGGTAACTAACCCAATTAGGGCTAAGATTACGGGAAGCGAGCAATGACAATGGGAACGATATCGTCATACCTAGAATAGTTGCAACGAATGCAATTTTGAGAGTCTCAATCATACCCAACCATGCTGTTGAGCAGGTGAAAGATAGGCCTGGAGCCGCCAAACAAGGGGGGTATGCTTGTGCTTCAATAACACTCCAGTCAGGAGGCCACAGAGATTCTTGGAAGAAGGTAACCAGATTGTTATTCGTATTAGCTAATCGCCCCCAGTTGGGATCCATGCTGTTAGTTACTCGAAAAGCTACAACTAACAAGCCCATAAACAGGAGAAACCAACGAGAAGAGTACCAGAATCTAGAAGCGATAGCCGTGAAATCAACTTTAGATTCAATTGATTCAGATGAAAGAGATTGATTATCACTCATATCTCTCGATTTAGATTCTTTAGAATCAGAGTCGTTCATATGTTCAACTCCTTATCTAAACGCATGGAAATCTGCATAGCAATTGGTTGATCGACAAATGGATTTAATTGGCCATCATCAAGAACAAGAAGGTGATCCGCCATCCTCTTAGCACGCGATATGTCGTGTTCCACTACGATTAACGTAGCATTATTGGTACGAACATAATTGGTGACCTTGGATAGGACGCTTTCCATTGTTTCTTCATCTAATTCCCCAAGGAATTCGTCAGCAAGAATGATTGACGGTTGTTGAGCTAGTGTCCTTGCGGTTGCAACGCGTCTCTGTTGACCTCCAGATAAAAGTCGAATTGGAGTTCTTTTTTTCTCACTAATACCCATTGCATCAATCGATTCTAATGTACGACGTCTGGCCTCAAATGAAAACGGAAACCAGGTACCAGTTGTACCCGTCAAGGCACCCATCAAAACATTGTGATATACTGATGCATGCCGGATTAGGCCGAGCCTTTGTGGTATGTACCCTAGTTCACCACGAGATGCCTTGCTATTTCGACCAAATAGAGACATGTCTCCCTCAAGCATTGGAACGAGGCCAGCAATCGTGCGCAGCAGTGTTGTCTTCCCGATACCAGAGGGACCAGCAATGGCTACAATCTCACCCTGATTGACTTTCAGATTCAAATCTTTGATGAGTGGTTGATCGGGCGAGAAACCTATCGAGGCATTTTCAAGATGGATCACTGATTCAGACATTAAACCACGAACCTGAAATCATTCCAAACTAGGGTATTTGTAGACTAGCCTAAACCTTACGAATCAGACAACTGATTTAGTCATCACCATCGAGCAGGCATACCTTTGAACATACGATTTAGACCTAAATCAGACATTCTGGAATGCTTCCAAGGCAGATTCAAGCCACTCGTCTGTGAAATCTTCAAAATCTGTGTCAAGGTCAATCCTTTCCATGACTCTGTTTCCACCCTTTTCCTCAAGAACTGCATCCCATTGCTTACCTGATTCACAGAACATTTCGTAGGCAGTGTCCCCCAATGCTAGGACTGCGAAGTTTACGCCATCCATAGCGGTATCATCTGCATCCTCCATAGACTCGTACAAATCTTCAGCATTCATCGGCTGATCGCCATCACCCCAAGTGCTGCAGGATACTAAGAGACGTGTCACTCCAGAAAAATCATCCACACTCAAATCATCCATATCATGGATAGTCGCATTCAATCCATAATTTGCAGCCATTCGCTGAGCATCCTCAGCTACCATCTCTGCATTTCCTGTCTCTGTTCCAAAAATAATCATCAATTCTTTTTCAGTCATTTTTTCACCACATATAGTTTCAATTTCTCGCGGCCTCGTCATTGGTCTTATCGAGAATCGGTATCCCTATCAGTGCACCATCGCTAGATGATATCAACTCACTGGTTACGCCGTAAAAATGTACGAGATGGCCATGAGCATTACTCCTCACGAAACCCCCTGATTCGAGGACTTCCGTTAGAATCTCGGAACCACACCGTTCTTTAGGCATTGTGTCATTGATTACATGAATCGAAATATCGTAACACCCTGTGTAAGTAGATCCTCCAAATGAGGCATCTTCAAGATACAACTCATATCTCAAGCTAAGTAGAGCATTTAGAATTGCAGCTCGACTTCTAGAATCAAGATGAGATGGAGAATACATTACCGAAGAGGCTGGTATCTCCCCGAAATTTGCGACTATCGTATAATTTCCATATGGGTGACACCAAGCCAAATTTTCATTTTGATTATTACAAGCCTGGTTCAGGCTGGCTTCGGTCGTAAACACAACATCCGCGTCCCCCTCAGATAGGCATTTCAATGCATCAATCGATGTCAAACCCTGGAATGTCGAATTATTAGAAAATACAGATGTGAGAACTTCAGTAATTGTAAGATTTTGATTCGATTCACTCTCCACGCTAACTATGCCTTCACCAATAAGAGACATGAGAGGAAGGATGAATTCTGCAGAATGTGGAAAACCAGTGAAACACGCTTGTATTTGTTCACCGGTTTTAGTCATGTTTTCGAACGAAGTTAAGTTAGTTGAATTATCCTTTAAACTGATTGCCACGCTATCTGTGAAGCTACCACCATTGAGATATTCAAGAACACCGAGTAAAGCCAAATCGTGATGTTGCCAGCCTAGAGTTGCGTAAACTGGATCAAGAATCGCAATTTGAATAACTCCTGATTCTAATTCTTTGAAAATTTCAACCTCAGATGAGGAATAGTGGATATTGACAGTTATTCCAAGCTTTTCTTCAAGGCTCTCTGCTAACCAAAGTGGGTCGGTGGCGTCATTGCTTTCTTCTCTGATGATTCCGATACTGAGGTTATCTATCCCAATGATAATTTCACCAGGGGAGTCGTCAGTATAGTAGTGCGAAAAACCGGGGATATTTTCGACTAAAGGTCCAAGAGATTCAAGATGAATTGAGTTATTTGTGGGGACCAAACGATTGACTGATAGAGATGACATCGATATTTTTTCAATATCATCAGACCTTGGTAATTCTCTAAAAGAGTTAGACAGAGATTGCACGATTGATGCCTCGACATGGTCACCAGAGTACATCACAGTCCGTGTTGGAATCTCAGCAAGAGCAGGTAACATGAGATAATCATCCAACGGTAAGCACCATTCAGGTAATGAGAGATTTTCAACGTTTGAGCAGGCCCCATCTAGAGCCATTTTGTGCACGAATGCGACTTCGCCCTGGCCCTCTGAAAGACATCTAAGAGACCCTTCATGTCCGTAATATGGACTTCCTGGTTCAGGTATTTGGATTGAGGGTGAGAAGTAATTTTGCAGAGTAAATCTCAATGATTCAATGTCATTAGGATCCCCCACAATATCTGTGTACCCCAGACCCAGAAAGAAACCCATTGGAGCAAGCATTCCTGTTGGACTGAGCCAACCCGGGAGACAGGCATTGGACCCAGACATTGAGGAGTAAGGGTCCGTAAGTGGATCTTCATCTGAATAATCAAGAGCGATTTGAGAGTTATTCAGAACCCAAGCATGGGAGGTTTGAGAGGTGCTACCATCTATCTCCTCAGCGAGAACTGCGGAAAGACCGTACTGTTTCCAACCAATCCACGCGTTACCACTATCCAAGATGCCGAAATCTACTGTCCCGAAGCGTAAAGCCTCCAGCAAAGCACTTTCCGATTCCAACCAAACCACTGAAATGTTGAACCCTAACTCTTCTACAAATTCAAGAATTGAATTGTCATTCTCCATTTGCTGGGATGTACCATGATGGATTATCCCGATTGTTGCCGAAGCAAATTCAACTTGTTCCGATTGAGGAATTTCGATATTAGAAATTGAATCGTCTTTACCAATGCATCCCGGAATCGTTGATGAAATGAGAATCAACACAACCAAGATTCGACTCATTTGTTTTTCTTGAATCAAGACTGGCATCGATATCGACCGTTACTTATACACAGAAATGTCACAACTTGTATGATTAAAGGTCGTATTTATCCTCGAAGTAAGCTGAAATCCCTGGGACATTTGAAATCGAATCAGAGTAACTCCCCATATGTTCTTGGGTATTTACTGCAATCAATCCACCAGTATTCAACACTTCAGAAAGAATCGAACTGCCACAGGAACTCTGAGTCAAATTGGCGTCAATGAAACGTGTGTTAGTATTGTAACAATAACCATCACCCTCATCAATCCAAGATTCGTAATTCATTGCCATCAACTCTTCAAGAAGTGCAGCTCTCGTGGGCATATCAAGCATCTCAGGATTATACATCACAGGATGGCTCGGGGCCTTACCAAAGGCAGGTAGAGCCACATATTCGCCATCTTCCAAGCACCAGTTACGATTTCTGTCAACACAATAGAATTCGTAGGTTGTGTCAGCAACGAATGCGATATCTCCTCTACCTGACGACATGCAACGTAACGCACCCTCGTAGCTGTAGTACAAATCACCAGATTCTGGAATAGATGCATTTTCATTGAAGAAATTGTAGATGGTGTCCCTAAGAGATGATACATCATCTGGATCACCAACAACTTCAGCATATCCGTTACCAATCAAGAAACCCATCGGAAGAAGCATACCTGCGGATTTTAGCCAACCAGTATGACAAGGCGTCTTCCCTCTGAAGAGCTCGTAAGGGTCAGTAGATGGATCATCATCAAGATATGCTGCTGCGATGTCACTATCTGCTCGGACATACGCTTGTGCACCGTAATATGAACGACCATCAGGCTTCAAATCAGCAGCTAACGCAGATAGACCGTATTCTTTCCAACCTACCCAAGCGGCTCCTCCATCCATGAATCCAATATCTGCATTACCAAATCTAAGAGCCTCGAGAATAGCACCTTCAGAACTCACATCGTAAAGTTCCACATTAACACCCAATCTATCAGAAAGTCGATCTGCTAAAATCTGGGGATTAGCATCTACATTTGTGTATGTATCCTTGACCTCGTATGCAATTCTGATTGTATCCTTAGTGGGTGTTGAGTTTGATACAACGCCATAGTTACCGCCGAAGTATGCCTGGATCCCGGGAATATTCCGAATCGCTGCCGAATATGTGCCAAGGTGAGCTTCAGTGCCACCTACATCCACAATACCACGTGGTGAATTCACGATGTCGTCTAGGATATCATCGCCTACATCATCATCATCCATCCCAACCAATGCATCACGTATGGCATCTGCCTTCTCAGTGCTCATCAATGCCGGATTATACATGACGGGATGACCGGGGGCCTTTCCAAACAATGGCAATTCGTGATACAAATCCTCATCTAGGCACCAAGAGTTGCTCTCTTTACGATCAACACAATAGTAGTCAAGTGTTGTATCTGCAACAAATGCAATATCGCCACGATTTTCGGAAAGACAACGAAGTGCACCGTTGTAACTATAGTACAATTCTCCTGACTCAGGGATTGAGGCGTTTTCATTGAAATAATTGAAAATTGTATTTCTCATTGAATCAACATCATTCGGATCTCCGATTACATTTGCATATCCATTTCCAATGAGGTAGCCCATGGGAAGCAACATTCCAGCTGATTTCAACCAACCAGTATGACACGGGGTCTTACCCTGGAAAAGAGCAAATGGATCGGTGACTGAATCATTATCAAGATCAGCAGCGGCAATATCTGAATCAGCCATTACAACTGCACGAGCCCCATACCATGTTCGCCCATCAGGTTTGGTCTCAGAAGCAAGTACACCAAGATCATATTGTTGCCAGCCAATCCATGCGGCCCCACCATCCATGAAACCGATATCCGCATTACCAAAGCGCAAAGCCTCCATGGCCGCACCTTCGGAATCAACCGGGTACAAAGTTACGGGAGCATCCAGCTTCTCGGCGAGATAGTCAGCTAAACGTTGGGGGTTGTCATCGATGTTAGTGTATGTATCCTTCACTTCAAATGCAATAACCACACTATCCACGGGATTCTCAGACAAACCGTCATCTGTAGACGAAACGGTATCACCAGAGAGGCATCCGGCAGACATCCCAACAACCATCAGAATTGCCAGGGAAATTGCTCTTTTTTTATTCGCTATCATCTCAATCATTCCTTATTTTCTAATCACCAGACCAGTGCGCGGTCCACCGTCCCCGCCCGAGGACATTGAGAGTTGGTTCGCCTCTCAAACGGATCAGCCGGTAGACCGCGTACGGTGCGTGTTCGCGATTGTAATTCACTCCATATCATCAGGAGTAAGACCCGATGTCATCGCTTGTAATACCATAGTGGTCCCAAACAGGTTGCAACCAGGCAGTGACATCGTAAGATGTGCCGAGTTGACTCGAATCAGTTAGGTCGAGGATGTTATTCATCGATGTTGCACCATAGTTTGCATAGAAGGTCGCATTGCTGAATCCACCTTCACATTGGGCTTGATCGACACCTTCGGCAGTGGTATGGCTAACCATATTGTAACAACCAGTGAAAGTACCACTGCTTGGGCCACCCATCTGAGCATTCTCATACCAAGCAAAGTTGTCACAAGATGTGGAGGCGGAAGATCCAACCCAACCCATTGTGTGAGATTGCACATTGTAACAAGCGTTGTCAGTGTAAGGTGCAGCGTATGCTTCAATGGCCTTCCAGAAAGCATAGGCTTCAGCCTGATACTTTGCTGCAGAGGTGTTATGATCCATCTTAGATGTATACTTCAAAACCGCCTGTGAGTAAGCAATGATGACGTTCTTAGCGACTGTGTCAGCAGCAGCATTGTAGCCCGCACTGTCGTTCTTTTGTAGGTCCGCAAGACCAGTAATCATTGCCTGCTGGATGGCATATGTTGTGTTTGCCATGCCGCCGGAAGCGTTTGTCTCAGTACCAAAGTCAGCACCTCTCTTGTTTAGAGTAGCGACAGGGCCACAGCCAACATTCTCATCAGGGCCGTGGAAGAATGCCCAGCCTTCGTCCCAGTTATGTGGTGCGCCAGAGTCATTATCAGCATAGTTTCCGGCTTCAGCCTTGTTTATGGCTGAATTCAATTCGTGGATAGTGTAAGCAACCATTGCCATATTAGCGGTAAGCTTTGCAACACCCTGGTATCGAACTGTGTCTGATGTATTAGCGAAGTCGCCAGTTCCATCAAGAGCCGCCATGATGTGAGCATCGACTGATCCGTTCATACCGTAGTACGTATCGTAGCTATGCTGCTTGCCTGTTGCTGCAGCGAAACCCGCAAGGGTGCGGTAGGAACCGTCGCTCTTAGGTGCGTTCTTACCGTTCTGGTAGACGTCCTTTGCTGCAGTCCACTGGGCTGCATTAGCGTAGGTCTTGATGTCACACATGTCAGCCATCAGAGATCGATGGTTGTCCACATTGGAAGCGTATGTGTAGCCTCCATCTTCAGAATCCATATTGCTAACTGCTGCGCCCCCACTAGAGGAGGAATCGCTGCTGCTGCCATCTGACGAGCTGCCATCTGACGAGCTGCTGTCTGAAGAACTGCTGTCTGAAGAACTGCTGTCAGCGGTGCTGTTGCTGGTATCAGCTGTGCTTGTGCTGGTATCAGCTGTGCTGGCGGATGAGTCATCAGATGTATCATCTGCAACGCAGCCGGCAAAAGCCGCCATCAACATCAGTAAAACTAGTGTCATTCCTTGCATTGTTCGTGTTTTCATTTGTATCCATTCCATGCGAGTTTAGGCTCGCCTAAACCGTCCGACAATTAAGTTGTATATGATATTTAGGTTATTTTAGGTGAGCCTAAAAACCAGCACAATTCATATTCAAATGACTCTTCAATATGTCAAAGAACACTAAGAATGCGCAGATTAGATGTGGTGAAATCGGTATGGGGAGAAATCAGATTGGGGGCATCATCCCGAGAGACGCGAGCGCAGCATATCGAATCTCATTGTTCATGATCCTGATTATTTCGGCTATGTTACGATTCCGGGGACTTGGTGTAGAATCGTTCTGGCTTGATGAATTAACGACACTCGATGCAGTCGATGGAGGAGACTGGAGAGACACAATGGAAGGATGGCTTTCGATGGTAGGCATGGGCACTTGGCTACTATATTGGTGGGCCCAAATAGTAGGTACTGAATCCGATTATGCGCTCCGCTCTGTGAGTGCAATTGCCGGAGTAATTCTGATTTACATTGTAAGCGAATTTACACGCAAGCACACTGACGAAAAGGCAGGAATCATTGCAGCCGGAATGATGAGTGTATCATATCTCTCGATACTCTACAGTCAAGAATTTCGACCCTACATGTTCACGACACTATTCATTTGGATCTCGTTCTACTTAATTCGGAAACCTGAGAGGTTGACAAAACCACAGATTGCAACCAGTGTCACATTATTGACGCTAGCATACTTAATTCACTATCTCGCAGGATTAGCTATCGTCCTAGGCCTGATTTGTGATTCCATAATCCGTATCAAGACCACGATTTCCAGTCAAGATACAAAGGAACAAATCGGATTAAGGGAAAAAATCCGTGATTACCTAAACTCTAACCACGGTCAAAGATTGATGATATGCTTCTCCCTGGCATCTGTTGCAATTTTCATGCTAGAGAAGATGTTTCTTGACTCCTCAAGCACAAATCATAGCATGTGGATTAATGATACACCGAGAAGACCTGTGGTTTCTCTATTCGACTATTTTGTTGCATTTGACGATCGGGGAACAATAACAGACATTGCAGAATCATTGTGGTACTTTGTACTTCTTTCTCCTTTGATATTGTACTTGCATCGAAAAATGAACACAGAACGAGAATTAGAGAATGAAATTGAATGGTTTGTTTGGTTTGTAGGAGGCGGGAGTATGTTGATGGTCGTAATCTACTCTGTTCTTGTTCGGCCACTTTGGGTATCGAGATACTTCGTTTTCTCAATGCCTGCATGGTACATCTTGTTTGGGAATTCAATTTCCAAAACCATAGACCTAATGGTTTCTGCATTCAATTCTCAAAGAAGTAAACTCGATAGTACGACATGGTCATGGGCGATTGCATTAGTATTCACGGCAATATTCGCATCAAACAGCTTACATTGGTTGGTGAATGATTTCGAGTACTATGAACAGGGGGGAAGATGTGATTTCAGAGGAATGAGTGAATGGTTAGATGAAAATACGCCTGAAAACCAGGATGATGTATTCATTGTCAGTCAACCGTATTCCCGATTTTGGGATCTCTATCTGGACAGAATGGGTAGTGATGTTGAAATCGACACCCATGGTAGTTGGGGCGATTTAGGCATCGGACAACTGATGCCGATTATCGATGATGAATCGGATTTAGTGATACATGTCCGAGGCCACAAAAAGGACATGTGGAATTATGATGAGCTAACATTTGTCCTCAATGGAAGTTATGAATTAGAGCAAAGTTACTACTTCACTGAAGGACAGATAGACGTGTACAAGAGAGTTCGTTGGTTGGACTCCTAATCGCTACTAAAAGAGGACAGCCATATGGATATGCAAACTAAAGAAGTGATTCATTCATTCATTTTGATTCTAACTTCAGCGGTAATCGCCAATAATATCCTAGACGGCCTCCTTTCCAACATTGGAATCTGGCACCTACTAGCAATTGGTATTTCGATTGTCATCTACCAAAATATCTACCAAGATTCAAGATTTTCAAATCTCTGCACTACATTCGGCGCATTCATTGGATTGAGATTTACGTCAATTACAGCTGTTGAAGCATGGCCCTCAGGAGATCAAACCACTGTATTGGATTCGATTGATGCCGGTTGGATAACTTACACTAGTGCCCCAGTAGCTGGGATCTTTGTTTTCTTGTTACTCCAGATGTTTTTTTCAGAAGCAGAAATCAGCGATGAATCAGAGTAGAAAGAAGATACTTCAGAGAAATTTAGGTTCCCCTAAAATGGACGAACTATCAAATAGGGTCGTTTTCTCGGACGGTTTAGGCGAGCCTAAAATAGTAATGTGATGATATGAAGTGTGCGATTTCACAATCAAACTATATCCCTTGGAGGGGGTATTTTCAACTCATATCAGAGGTAGATGTATTCGTATTCTATGATGATGTTCAGTTTACAAAGAGGGACTGGAGAAGTAGGAATCGAATAATGACCCCAAAGGGACCGATATGGCTAACCATACCTGTTGGTAAAAACCGTGAGCGGACAATCGAAGAGGTTGGCTTACCAAATGGGGAATGGAGGACGAATCATCTTCAAACGATTTGTCGATTGTACTCGAAACAGCCACATTTTGAAACTGTGATGGATATAATTAGGCCATGGTTTGAAAACGAAGAAATCAACACTCTATCTGAATTCAATCAGGGCTTAATCCAAGACATATGCACATTTCTAGGAATCAACACTCAATTTATCCGATCGTCAGAACTAGGAGTTGAAGGGGGCCGAGTAGACCGATTAATTCGCATCTGTAATACAATCGGTGCTGAGGAATACCTATCAGGCCCGGCTGCAAAGAACTACATCGATGCTGAGTTTGAAAATAGTGGAATCAAACTGTCTTGGATGGAATACGGACCGTTTGAAGAATACCCGCAGATAGGGCCTAAATCCGACAATGAAATGTCAATTATTGACACAATGATAATGCTTGGTGAAGATGCATTGAATCTCAAGAAAATTACTCCGTTTCATCGGAATATGATCGGATCACATACCTCGGAACTCCTCGCGATTCAAGGTAAATACGGCCAATATACTCTCCAATAACCCCAAGGAACAAGAGATTCA
>MDSV01191211.1_pt1 | contig 12226 bp, 12 predicted proteins | sample 810851 | NCBI WGS metagenome assembly MDSV01 (sample SAMN05326640, study PRJNA326480) | marine metagenome | isolation source: seawater | place: Atlantic Ocean: North East | collected 2012
TAATGAGTTTAAGAGATGGATCAAAAAAAATGAGTAAATCAGATCCATCAGACTATTCTCGAATTATGCTAACTGATACAGCTGATAATATTATCCAAAAAATTAAAAAAGCAAAAACTGATCCTCAACCACTGCCTGACAATACAAAAGATTTAAATTCCAGACCTGAGGCAGAAAATCTAATATCTATATTTGCTTCTTTGAATGATGATTCGATTGAAGCAGTAATTTCTGAATATGCAGGAAAAGAATTTTCTCAGTTTAAAAAAGATTTAGCCGATTTAGCAGTCTCAAAATTAGAACCTATAACCTCTGAAATGAATAAATTAATGAGTGATATTTCATATATCGATTCTGTTCTAAATGATGGAAAAGTTAATGCTATTAATGTTGCAGAACCAGTTTTAGCTAAAACAAAAGAAATTATTGGATTTTTATCCTAATAATTCCCCATATTTTGAATTTTTTTTATCAAAATACATACGAAAGACATATTAATAGCTATATATAGTCTGATATGTTTATACAAACTGAACAAACTCCTAATCCCCAAACATTAAAGTTTCTTCCTGGTAAAGTGGTAATGAATGACGGCACGGCTTTTTTTCAAAATCTTGAAGAAGCGTCTAATTCACCTTTTGCAAAAAGATTATTTAATTTAGATGGTGTTGAAGGTGTCTTTTTTGGAAGTGATTTTATTACAATTACTAAAAGACAATCAATTGACTGGCAAACAATGAAACCCTTAGTCTTAGGTTCAATCATGGATCACTATGACTCTGGTGAGGAAACTTTACTTAAAGAACAAAAGAAAGAAAATACATCACTTAAAAACGATGAAAATGATTCAGATATAGTAAAGCAAATAAAAGAATTGTTAGATACTAGAGTCAGACCAGCCGTTGCTATGGATGGTGGAGATATTATTTATGATAGTTTTAAAGATGGAATAGTATATTTACAAATGCAAGGTGCATGTTCAGGCTGTCCAAGTTCAACCGCCACTTTAAAAATGGGTATTGAAAATATGTTAAAACACTATGTGCCTGAAGTACAAGAGGTAAGACCATTAAATGAATAAATTATTAAATTTTTTTTGTTTCCCTTTATTTATTATAGGTTTAATTTTTTTAAGTAACAGTATACTTGGTTATAATTTTTACCAAATAAATATAGATGCAAATATAAAAACTTCTGGTCAAATTAATAATTTATATTCAGAAAAAGAAATAACTTTAAAAGATCCACCTGTTTCTGAAATATTAACTGAAAAATTAATTGTTAAGATTAGAAATAAACCAATAAATCCAAAAATCATACTAAATATCCAAGAAAAAAACGATGTTATTTTAACTTCAAGTCTATTTGATAGTGATTTTGATTATTTAAATTTAGACAAAAGACAGTTTGTTAAAACTGTATTGCCAATTATTATTAATGAGAATCAAAATATCATAACAACTAGAAAATTTTTAATTAATCTTAAGGATAAGTTACAGAAATTTAAAACCCTTGATAAAAAGGAAATAAAAAAGTTAAATACTATTGCCAATAAATATAATATCAAATATTTAGAAACTCATAAATTAGATCTTATCGATGAAATTCTTTTAAGTGTAGATGTAATTCCCAATTCAATTGCATTAGCACAGGCTGCAATAGAGAGTGGATGGGGAAAATCAAGATTTGCGAAGGAATATAATGCTCTTTTTGGAGAATATACATATGATCAAAACAAAGGGGTAGTACCTTTAAAAAGAGAACAGGGAGATAGACACCTTATAAAATCATTTAGCTCTTATGATAATAGTGTATCTTCATATTTCAAAAACATTAATTCACATAATGCTTATCAAGAGTTTAGAAAAGTAAGAAATATTATGAGATTAAAAAATAATTTCTCCAATATTAGTTTGTTAGTTAATAATCTTAATTCTTATGCTGAGGATGACAATTATATAAAAACATTAAACTCTGTAATACAAAATAATAATTTTACTAAATTTGATTCTAAAATTATTTCCTATTAGTTTTAGTTATAAAATTGATGGCCAAACCATCTCCAGTGCCCTTTAGCATCTTTAGCAGTGCAGTTAATTCTAGATCTTCCTTTTGAGAATTCTCTGGATAATCTTATCTCAACTCTCTCATTAAATTTATAAATTTCTCTTTCTACTTGACCCTTCATATCAAATATAAAACAATTAAGTGATGTAGATAATTTTTCATCTAGAAGAGAAAAACCGACATAAGGAGGATTTTCTTTAATAGTTGGGTTACTTGGGATGAAGTCATATACACCAAGACCTTTGGCAGAAGCAGCAAATATAACCCTATCTAGTTCGCCATATTTTTCATTTAATGAAAATCTAGGTAAGTAATACATGTTGGAAGTTTCATTAATTATTCCAGAGTGCTGACCAAATGCTACTTTGAATTTATAATCTTTAATTAATTCAATAATCTCATTATTTGTCTCTCCGTATGGAAAAGCAAATAAAGAAGGAATTTCTCCCAGTTCTTTTAAAAAAATTTTGTTTGATGTTTCAATTTCTTCTTTTACTTCATTTATTTCTAAGTCTGGCATATGCGCATGAGTATGTGAATGGGCACCAATTGTTACACCTTCTTCTTTAAGTTTTCTAATTTGATCCCAATTTAAGTAACTTTTATTATTATTAACTATTGTTCCTGTAGTTACAAAAAGTGTTACTGGTATATTATTTGCTTTAAATAGTGGCCAACCTACTTCAAAAAAAGACTTATCAGCATCATCTACACTAATTCCAATTGTATTATTTGGTAAATCACCATCATTAATTATTGTATCAACAATATAATCTAATGATAAGATGTTATATTTTGCTTTACTAAGTTCATTAATATGACTTTCTAACTGATCTATAGTTACACTGGTAGATGGGTATTTTGATACACCAAATTTATGGTACATAAATACTGTTGCTGAATTCTTGACATTTGAAGCCTGAGCAATTGATAAAGCTAAAAAAATAAAAGAAAAGCTTTTTAAAACTATTAAGAAAATATATTTATTAAATCTCATATGTTATTATTTTTAGATGTAATATCTCCAATACCAGAGTTTTTTATAATTGAAGACAACAAATTACTATATCGAAGAAAAATATTAAAAAATGAGTCTGAAAAATTAAGTGATCATATTTTTGAGACTTATTTAAAAATGAATAAAGACTTAAATATAACAGATAAACTCAAGAAAACTTCAATGACTATTGGTCCAGGCTCTTATACTAGTTTAAGAGTTGGAGCTGCTTTTTTAGCAGGTTTGAATATTTCAAGAAATTTAGAATTTTATCCTTTATCTTTAGAAGACATTTTTATGTTTAAAGCAAAAAAAAATAAGATTGAAGATATTGGTTTCTTTATACATTCATCACAAAACCAAAAATTTTTTTGCATGATGAATAATCAACAAAAAGTTGAATATATAAAATTAGAAGATAATAATTTTTATATAAAAGAAAATATTAAGAGTATATTTTATAATTTTAATGAGCTGAAAATTAATTTAAAAAAAATAAAACAAAATAAATTTTACTTTATAGATGAAATTTTAGAAAATAATCAAAAACTAAATTTTAAAAATAATACTATTATTAAACCATTATACATTTCAAATAACACATTACTAAATTGAAAATTATAAAAACAATCAATATCTTAGACTTATCTAAATTGAATCAATTTATTTTAAGTGAAAAAAAAGACTTTTATCTTTTTTTTAAATTAGGTTGGAATTATAAAGCCATTCAAAATCATTTTAATAAAGAGAATAATTATTCAATTGGGTGCCTTTACAAAAATAAAATATGTGGAATTTTAATAGGTGAAAAAATATTAAATGATAAAAATTATGATTTGGAGATACATTTGATGTTTGTTTCGAAAAAGTTCAGAAGGGGCAATATAGGCACAGATATTTTAAATTATGTTATAGTAAATAAGGATTATAATAGAATCTCAAAATTTTTTTTAGAAGTTTCTGAAAATAATATAGAGGCTATTAAATTTTATGAAAAAAATAACTTTGTTTTTTATAAATTTAGACATAATTATTATAAACATAATAATAAAATTAGAAATGCAAAATGCTATTCAAAAATAATTTAACTAATGGAAGATAAATTTATTTATATAAAATCCTATGGATGCCAGATGAATGTATACGACAGTAATCGTATTAAAGATTTATTTTTAGACCAAGGTTATAAATTGACAGAAGATGCTTCAAAGGCAAATTTGACAGTTTTAAATACTTGCCACATTAGAGAAAAAGCTGTTCAAAAGGTATACTCTGACATTGGCAGAATTAGAAAAGTTAAAAATAATAAAAATAAAATGAAGCTTGTTGTTGCTGGATGTGTTGCTCAGGCAGAAGGAAGTGAAATAAAAAAAAGAGCACCAATAGTAGATTTTGTTGTTGGTCCTCAATCTTATCACAAATTACCTGATATGCTAAAGCAACAAGAAGAAACTTTGAATAGTGATTTTCTTCAAAATGAAAAATTTAAAAATTTAATTTATAATTCATCAAAAGTATCATCTGAATTTATATCTATTCAAGAAGGTTGCGACAAATTTTGTTCATTTTGTGTTGTGCCGTATACTAGAGGCCCAGAATTTTCTAGACCAGTTGAAGATATTATTAAAGAAGCAAAAAAATATACATCTAATGGAATAAAAGAAATTATTTTATTAGGTCAAAATGTAAATGCTTATCATGGCATATCTTCAGATGGTAAATCAAGAGATTTATCTTATTTGATAAATAAGCTATCTGAGATAGATGAAATTAAAAGAATTAGGTATATGACATCTCATCCAATTGATATGAAAGATTCTCTTATCAACGTACATGGATCTAATTCAAAATTAATGCCCTTTTTACATCTACCAATTCAATCAGGCTCAGATAAAATATTAAAAAAGATGAATAGGAAGCACAATGTAAAAGACTATTTAAATATTGTTGATAAAATTAGAAATAAACGTCCAGATATAGCTCTATCATCAGATTTTATAGTAGGTTTTCCTGAAGAAACAGACAAGGATTTTGAATATACAATGAAATTTATTGAAAAAGTAAAATTTGTTATAGCTTATTCTTTTATATATAGCCAAAGACCAGGAACTCCCGCCCAACATAAAGATAATATTAGTTTATCTGATAAAAAAGCAAGATTAAGTGCAATTCAATCTTTATTAAATTATCAACAAGCAAATTATAATAAAACATTTTTAAAGCAACAAATGGAAGTATTATTCGAAAAAACAGGAAGACACAAAGACCAGTATGTTGGCAGAACTATATATAATCAAAGCGCTTTTATAGAGTCTAAGGAAAAATTGTTAAATAAAATTTTGAATGTCAAAATAACACATTCTACTAATTTTGCACTACAATGTCAGATTTAGCTAATAAAAGTTATAATATAGAGTTAGAATTAGATGATAATAGCATATTGAGTAACTTATTTGGAATCAATGACTCTAATTTAGTTATAATTGAAAAAATAAATGACGTTAAAATTCAATATAGAGGAAATAAAATTAAAATATATGGCAATAAAAAATCTATTGTTGAAACAAAAAAAACAATTTTAGATTTATTTAATGAAGCAAAAAAAGGTGCTGAAATAGATGAAGATAAAATTAGAGATAGTAATAGTTTGCTCAATATGAATTTGAAGCAGGGCAAACAAATGGATTATTTTATACAAACAAAAAAAAGAAAAATTATACCAAGAACAGAAAACCAAAATAAATACTTTAAATTGCTTAACTCAAAAAATATTGTTTTTGCAATAGGACCGGCTGGTACAGGTAAAACATACATTGCAGTTGCAAAAGCTGTATCAGCACTTTTAGACGGTAAAGTTAATAAAATAATTTTGTCAAGACCAGCAGTAGAGGCAGGAGAAAAACTAGGGTTTTTACCAGGTGATCTTAAGGATAAGGTAGATCCTTTTTTAAGACCAATTTATGATGCTTTATACTCAATGCTCCCTTTTGATCAAGTAGAGAAAAAAATTTCCAATAATACTATAGAAATAGCACCTATTGCATTTATGAGAGGGAGGACGCTAGAGGATTGTTTTATTATTTTAGATGAGGCACAAAATACCACAAAGACTCAAATGAAAATGTTTTTAACAAGATTAGGTAAAAATAGTCAAATGGTTGTAGTTGGTGATACAACTCAAATCGATTTGATAAGTGAGAAAGAATCAGGTTTAGTTGATGCTTTTAAAAAACTTCAAAATATAAAAGATATTGGTTTTATCGAATTATTTGAAAAAGACGTTGTTAGACATGATATTGTTAAAAAAATAATTAATGCATATGAAAAAAAAAATATTAGTTGATTATTTCTCTCTCTCAAATAGATGGTCAAGAAGATTGCCAAAAATAAGAAATATTAGCTCTAGAACTTTAAAACTAATGAATAGTTTCTATAATAAAAATTGCATTTATTATATTAATTTGATTTTGTCAGATAAAAATAAATTAAAAACCCTAAACAAATTATATAAAAAAAACTCATCAGACACTGATGTATTAACTTTTGTTAATAAATTATCACATAAAAATGTTGGAAAAATTTTTTATTGTGATATTTTTTTCTCAATTGATAAAATTAATAAATATATAGACAAAAATAATGTTAATTTTTATGAACATTTTAATCATTTGTTGATACATAGCTTGCTTCATATAAATGGATATAAACATAATTCTAATAAAGAATATAAAGCTATGAAAAAAAAAGAAATATTAATTATGCAAAAGCTGGGCTATAGCGATCCATACAAAGATTGATGTCTAAGAATAATATAGAAAAATCTTCTAATTTAAAAAATTGGATAATCAAAAGGCTTCTTTCTGACAAATCTACTAAAGAGGAAGTACTAAGTTTTATAGCTAATGAATCTGACGAATATAAAGATATAAATGACAATAATGAAAACAATTTAATTAAAAATATTTTACAACTTGGAGAGAAAAGTGTTGAAGATATAATGGTACCAAGAAGTGAAATTGTAGCTGTTGATTATGATAAAAATTATGAAGAAATACTTAAAATAATTAAATCTGAAAGTCATTCACGAATGCCTGTTTACAAAAATAATCTTGATAATGTTGTTGGTTTTTTTCATATAAAAGACTTTATAGACTTAAATAAAAATTTTGATGTTAATTTAATTTTAAGAGACATCCTTTATGTTGCTCCAAAATCACCAATATTAGATTTATTAAAAGAAATGAGATCATCTCGTATACATATAGGTTTGGTTGTTGATGGAGTAGGAGGAGTTGATGGACTAGTAACAATAGAAGATTTAGTTGAGGAAATCGTTGGAGATATTGAGGATGAACATGATGCAGAAGATATAGATAATTTAATTATCAAGAAAGAAAATGATTTTATTATTGTAGATGCGGCATTTAGAATAGAAGAACTTGAAAAATTTTTTCAGATTCAAATACCAATGGCAAATGAAGAGGAAATAGATACAGTCGGTGGTTTAGTGTTTGCCCAAATAAACAAAATTCCAAAAAATAATGAAATTATTGAAATTGATAAATCAATAAAGATTAAAATCATTAAGTCTAGTGATCGTAAGATCGAAACAGTAGAGATAAGAAAAATAAATAATTGAATATTTTAAAATATTTTTTAATTGGTACTTTCTTAACAATATTATTTCCTCCTTATTTTTTTCTACCAATTGGTTTTATTATATTTCCTTTAATATGTTTTTCTTTTGAAAACTTAAAATTAAGATCAAGTGCTTTTAAAGTTTTTATCTACAGTTTTTTTTTAGGAATAGGTTTTTTTTCTACAGTTTTAATTTGGATAATTAATCCCTTTTTTGTATTTGATGAAACAAAAAATTTATTTTTTCTATCTTTTTTATTAATTTTGATATTTTCAATAATTTTGGGATTAGTATTTACATTTTTTATTTATTTTTTTAGAAATATTTCAAGTGTTATATTAATTCCTATTATTTTTATTACTACTGAATTTGTCATTTCAAGAATAGGCTATGGCTTTCCATGGATTACTTTTGCTTCTATAGTTTCTAATTCTGAGATTTTTTTATTTTTAATTAAATATACTGGAACTTTATTAACAAGCTTTATTGTTATTGTTTTATTTTGTATCCCGTATATTTTTTTAGCAAAAATAGAAATAAGAAAAGAAAAATATTTTTTATACTTTTTAATACCTTTTATTTTTATATTAGTTCTTATTTTCCATTATAGTGAATATAGCAACAAAATATCAAATTACTCAAAATCATTTGATATAACTACTTTTCAATTAAATACTGAAATTGATCGAAACAAAAATCCAAATATTACATTTAATAAAATTAAAAATTTAATAAAAAATTCAAATGCAGAAATTTTAATTTTTGCAGAGAATAATTTTCCGTATATTATTCATAATGAAAAACTAGATATTTTGTCTGATTTATTGAAAATTGATCAAATTTTAATTATTGGATCTACATCAAAAACTAAAAATGGCTATTTTAATTCACTTTATAGTATTGAAAAAAATAATATTCAAAAATTTGATAAAAAAATATTAGTTCCATTTGGTGAGTTTTTACCTATGAGAAATTATTTAAAATTTTTAAACTATATTTCTGGCGACGTAGATTATTCAGTAGGAAAAAAAGAAAGATTTATTGATATAGATAATAAATTCAATTTTATCCCAATAATTTGTTATGAAATAATATTTTATTGGAAGTTAATTAATTCACTCAATTATAAATCAGACTTAATTATAAACATTACTAACGATGTTTGGTTTGGTAAATATATAGGACCTTATCAACACCTTTATTTAGTTAAACTGAGGGCAGCGGAATTTAACAAACCTATAATAAGAGTATCTAATAATGGAATTTCATCATCTATAAGTAAGGAAGGAAAAATAATTAAATATACAAACTTAAATAAGACGGAGACAATGAAAATTAAATTAGAAATAAATAAATCAAAGTCATTTACAGAATATCATAATTATTTTAATATATTAATTATGTTACTTAATATATTTTTCCTTTTTTTTAGTTATAGTAGAAATTATGAAAATAAATAATAATCCCTATAGAATGTATGGAAGAACGAAGGGTAGAAGTAAAAAAAAAATTAATATAAAATCTTATTTTGAAACTTTAAATAAATACAAAATAAATTCAAATGAAATTTATAATAATAATATACTTGATATAGGCACTGGATATGGAGAAACAACTTTATTTTTATCTAAAAAATTTAAAAAAAAAAAATTATTTCTTGTGACAACTATATAGACGGCAATATTAATCTTATTAAAAATATACAAAAAGACAACTTAAATAATATTTCTATTTTTCATGGCAATGTTCATGAGTTATTGGATTCTTTTGAGCCAGGTAATTACTTCGAGTTAATAAATATTTTTTTCCCTGATCCCTGGCCTAAAAAAAAACATCATAAAAGGAGGTTAATAGATTTATTATTTTTAAATAAAATTCATGGATATATGAAGAATAATAGTAAAATATTCATAGCAACTGATTCAAGAAGTTATTATTCTCAAATTCTTAATACCATTTATTTGTGTAGAGATAAGTTCTTCTGGGAAAATCAATATTCTAATTTTTTCAAATATGAAGATTATCAATTTCCCAAGACGAAATTTTATAAAAAGGCAATTATTTCAGGAAGAAAACCAATTTTTCTTGTTTTAAAAAAAATATAAGCTTGTATTTTTATCTATTTTTAATATAGGTGCTATTAGATTTAAGGTGGGTTATCCCACCTTTTTTTTATAAAATATGGCAAAAAAAAATAAAATAAACGTTATTAGAGAAGAGATGCTTCAAGTAGCCAATAACGTGGCACAAGAAAAAAACATCGATTCTAACGAGGTTTTTTCAGCAATGGAGCAAGCTTTGGAAAAAGCTGCAAGAGTTAAATACGGCTATGATATTGATATAAGAGTTTCTATTAATAGAGATACAGGTGATATGAAATTAAATTCATATTTAGAGGTTGTTGAAACTATTGAAGAAGAAAATCAATCAAAGCAAATATTACTTGAAGAAGCTAAATTATTAGAGAAAGATATTAAAATTGGAGAATTTATTATTAAAGAATTACCACCAATCGAACTTGGAAGAGTAGCAGCACAAAATGCAAAGGGAGTAATAATCCAAAAAGTTAGAGAGGCAGATAAATCAAAACAATACGAAGAATATAAGAACAAAGTTGGTGAAATTGCAGTGGGGATTGTTAAGAGAACTGAATTTGGAAATTTAATAGTTGATTTAGGTAAAAGTGAAGCCATTATCAAAAGAGAAGAGCTTATACCAAGAGAAAGTTTTAAAAATGGTGATCGAGTGAGGTCATATATTTACGAAGTTAAAGATGATGTGAAAGGATACCAAGTATTTTTGTCAAGAACACACCCTCAATTTCTAGCTAAATTATTTTTTCAAGAAGTACCTGAAATATATGAAGGAGTTATTGTAGTAAAAAGTGTTTCTAGAGACCCAGGCTCAAGAGCAAAAATTAGTGTTTTTACAGAAGACTCCACTATTGATCCAGTAGGAGCATGTGTTGGTATGAGAGGTTCGAGAGTTCAAGCTGTTGTGAATGAACTGCAAGGTGAAAAAATTGATATTGTAACATGGTCTGATAATCAAGCAACTTTTTTAGCGAATGCATTAGCACCTGCAGAGGTTAGTAAAATATTTTTATATGAAGAAAAAAATAAAGTTGAGGTTGTAATTCCAGATGAGCAATTAAGTTTAGCAATTGGTAGAAAGGGTCAAAATGTTAAATTAGCATCTAATCTTACTAATTTAGAAATTGATATTTTGACTGAAGAAGAAGAATCAGAACGAAGACAGCAAGAATTCAAGGAAAAAAGTACTTTAATTGCTGAACTATTAGACGTTGAAGATGTAATTGCCCAATTGTTGGTTACAGATGGGTATACAACTGTAGAATCAATAGCAGCAGAAACCTTAGAAAATATTGAAAAGATTGAGGGTTTTGATGCAGTTTTAGCTCAAGAAATAGTAGATAGATCAAAAACGTATGTAAAAGAACTTGAAGAAAAAAATCAAAAGATAATTAGTGACAACATAAAAGATCAGGATCTATTAAATCTAGATGGAATGAATTCTTCAATACTTGCACTTTTAGCAAAATCAAATATCAAAACACTTAACGATTTTGCAGATTTAGCTACATTTGAATTGATTGACAAAGATGAAGGGATTTTAAGAGAACTTGATATTGAAGAAGATTTAGCCAATAAAATGATAATGAAAGCAAGAGAAAATTGGTTTAACGATAGTAAGGATTAATTAACTTGGAAAAAAAAGATAATAAAAAAAAACCACTTAAACTCTCTTCTAGCGGCAGATTACAAATAAGAAAAAATCTAGGTCCTTCAGGAGAAAAACAAGGTGCTGCAGGAAATAAAAAAACAATACAAATTGTTTTTAAGAATAAAAATAATCAACAGAAAAGTTCTTCAACTGCTAAATCAAATTTTAGAGGGTCTTCTAGTCTAAGAACTCCTGTCGGACAACGAGCTCCCATTAGTCAGCCTACATCTAATTTCAATAATTTTAATAAAAATAAAAATTTTGATACAAAAAATAAAAAAAATTCTGAATCAAAAAAAAATAAAGAAAAAAAATCAACACTTAAACCACTTGAAGATGAGTTTAGCAAACTTGATGCAAAAAAAATACTTGAACAAGAAGATCAAGAATTTGATAAATTTCCAAGTTTAGCAAAAATCAAAAGAGCTAGAGAAAAAGAAAGGCTCAAAACAAACAGTGATGAAGAAGATGAATTAAAGATATCTCGAGAAATTTCTATTCCAGACATAATTACTGTTCAAGATTTAGCAAATAGAATGGCAGAAAAAACTGCTGATGTTGTAAAGACTCTCATGAAACTTGGCGTTATGGCTAATGCTACGCAATCACTTGAATCTGATACAGCGCAGTTAGTGGCTGAAGAACTCGGTCATAAGGTTGTAGTACTAAAAGATGACGATGTTTTAAATGATATAAGAGATTACCCTGATGATGAAGGGTCTTTGATTAAAAGACCACCTGTTGTTACTATAATGGGACATGTTGATCATGGAAAAACA
>MDSV01093934.1_pt1 | contig 12224 bp, 8 predicted proteins | sample 810851 | NCBI WGS metagenome assembly MDSV01 (sample SAMN05326640, study PRJNA326480) | marine metagenome | isolation source: seawater | place: Atlantic Ocean: North East | collected 2012
ACAAGACCAAGACAAAGCGACGCGATTAAAACAATCCTTGCCACCGGGAATCAACATCATCGACATCTAAACACATTAGATCTCGAATTATTATCGATAGTTTTGGGTGGTAAATACGATAGTTTTTAGTCTTTCTTTTAGTTTGTAGGTTCGAGGGAGTTTGTGTTTGCAATAAAATATTTTCTTCCTTCATCATCATCATAAATATCCGTCGATGTACGCCCATCGCATTCTTCGCCTGATCACATTGCTGTTGCCGTTCCTCGCTGGGCGTGCTTCCGCATCATCGGAAGAAGAACGTCCCAAAGTTAAGCACGCAGAACGTCTGCTCTCTAAACTTGATCCGGACGGCGAGCTTTTGCTGAGAGCGAGCGACGCGACCAGAGAAGCTGTCTTGGGAGCCCGGACTCTGTTACCCGAAGCGACGGAAAATTTTCGAGACCGCATACTTCAATGGGCCCGTAAACCGACCGTTGCTAAAATACTACGTAATCCTCCAAGCGCTTCGCAAGGCTTGACCTTTGAACGTTTATCGAGACGAGTGAACCAAAAACTTGAAGAAAAATTACGAGAGCACGACGAGTGAGAAAATAAATATACAAATTTACATGTTCAACGTTTGCTCTAACAGTTTTCTCTCTAAAATCAGCATCAATTCCTTCAACCATTGCTCCTCTCTCGCGATTTGCTCCGCGTATTCGCTCGGGTCGCCGAAGAGCCATTTTGACATATCCGGCGCCGTGTTGGGAGTGCCGTCGACTTCGACAGCCACCGCGGATGTTTTGCCGCCTTTTTGTAACCGTTCGAATTCTTCGTCGCGCCAGTTTTGATATTTTTGGAGCTGTTCATACGCTTCTTTGTATCGTTGAGAGTGATACAACAAAACGCCATAGTCTCTGATATTTTCCGGTTCGGCCACGAGCGCTAAACGTTCAGTCGCGCGGATGGCCATTTCCAAATCACCGAAGGGTCTACCCGTAGGTTGAATGATCCCAACACCTTTCACCGCGGTTTGCATTCTATCTTCGCTCCCGAAAACGGCAGAACGAAGCGCCAATTCAATGCCAGTATCTCTTCGATCGTCCCAAGTCCACGGCCAAAACGACCTTTTCAGTGCTCTCAATTGCATTTGAATACTCATTTTTGGTGTACACCATCTCGCGTCCGCGGGTATACCGAGATTAAGGTAATCGTCCTTGGTAATCCCCCACGGCGTCCGAGGTAACACATCCGGATCTAAACCTCTTGAATTGGATATCAAAACGTATACTTCGTCTTTCAAAATCTCTTTCGATCGTAAAATCTTTACGCATCCCATATACAATGTCGCTAAACTCGCCGGGATGCCTACTTTTTGTGCAATGACGTGATGAAAATACGTCCTGTACGGTGAAAACGCCTCCATCCACCCAACTGGAGGCTTATACTGATGCTCCTCGTATAAATATCTCTCCAACGCTTTCAACACCATCCTATCGTCGTACTGACCATTAAAATACGCGATATCTCGCATCTCGAACTCATCCATTAACTTCTGCAACCTTTTCACGTATGCCTCTTGCGGTAAACACACCGACGTCCTCGATTTAAATGCGTCATCTTCCACCGCGATGAATAAAGACGCTAACACCGCATCGCAATTAAGCATCTCGTTACTATTCTCGCACTTTTGTATCTCGTCCAATAAACCGGCTCGCGAGGCTCGAACGAACGGTTCCCATGTCTCTTTCGCGGTGGAAACTTTACCAAAATCGCCTTGGACGAACGCTTTTTGAGCTTTCAACTCTTCCTCGGAATATTCTTTCGATTCTCGATTCGTTCCGGAACGGCCGGCTTTAGAGAACTGTCCTTTACCGTTGCTGGCCTCCTCCTCCTCCTCCTCGTTCCGTTGCGCTCGCATCGTCGTCGTCGTCCTATTCTTGGCATTGGACCGAGGATTACGACTACGACGATGCGTTCTTCGTCGACGACGACGATGCGCGAGCTGCATCTGCACCCCGCGCGAGGTCGTGGTGGCTGACGATATCGAGGCGCCGTTTACCATCGCGACGGGTTCCACTCTCTTCGCTCTGCTTTTTTTGGTGTTGTTGTTGCGCGCGAGCGCGTGCGCGTGTGGCGGTGTGTCGAGGAAACGAGAGAGAGAGAGAGAGAGAGAGAGAGAAATGGATATTATTCGTCTCAGATATGAAAAGAGACACTCCCACAAAAACCAAAAGTGCAAAGTGTTTAGGGTATCAAAAAGAGGACAAAGAAGAAGAAGAAGAAGAAGACGACGACTTTGACAAAAGTTCCACACTACGGAGTAAGTAAAGATGCATAAAAGAGAATGAGGGGGGTGCGATGACGGCGCCGCAGCACCCACCACCACCACGACCACCACCATCGGGGGTGACGTCGTCTCATCGAGCGGGGGCCGCGGTGCACGTGCTCCACCACCCTTTGCGCGACGTTGGGAATAGAAAACGAGCGATCGTAAACGCATTCGTCGTCGTCGCGACTATTGTTGTCGTGATTGTCTTCGAAGACGTCTCCGCCGTGGCGAGGAAATTTTATTCTAGAACGAACGGCATCGGTTTTTCGTCGCGGGAGAGAGACGGGAGAGGCATCGAGAGAGGCGTTCGCGCGAAAGAACGCGAGGAGGAGCAACCTCCGGTGGTCGTCTCCATCGGTGGTGCCGGTGAAGACGACGAAGAGGACTCTTCCAGTGACGACGAAAAAAGCGAAAAGATATTCACAACAGAAATATCGAAAGGACAAGAACGAGAAGAAATTGAAGACGAAGAAGAGGATTATAATGACGACGAAGACGCCAAAGACGACATTACGGGTAGTATAAATAGCGTGTACGTGCAATCGTATGCCAAATGGATGCGCAAGCAACGAAAAAATATGCGACGAGTACAAGGGAGGAAACAAGCAACGTTCTTCGATTTGCGCTCAGACTGTCACGAAAAGTGTCTCAACGGCGGTAAATGCGATTATTTTAGCGGCAAGTGCGAATGTCCGGTTGGGTTTAAAGGCCCGGCGTGTGAAGATGAAGAAAGAACGTTCCCTTGTAGCGATAGTGTAGAGCTAAGGTGTTCTCACGCGTGCGATGTGACGAGAGGTTTGTGCGTATGCGGAGAAGGCACGAAACATCCCACGAGAGTGTTGCATCAGTGGCCGTTTTGTAATCCGGATATGGAGAAGTATGGAAAAGATGAATGGTGGAAAGGAAATGGAGATATAAACGATGGTTACATCGTGAATAAAAATAGTAAAAAGTTGGAAGAATTGAAATCAGGCAGAAGAGAGTGGGGAGGATTGCCGACGTTTGCGATGGTGTACGGCAGAGAAAATCCGAGCGTATCGAGTTTGAAAGTAGAAACGCCATTTCTCGAGCGCGCGCGAGAGGGTGTTTACGACGATAGTGGCGAAACAGAACAAGAAAGGATAACGAAAGGGAGAGAAATCGCACAGGCGCTCCCGTCGTGGTGCGATGCCGATTCTGTTCGTACGTTTGATCCGGTTCGCGAGAATGACAGTAGGCTCAACGTGCATCCTCAAGTCGTGAGAAACTTTCGAGATTGCATCAGTAAATGTCCAGGAAGTAGATACGGCAAAGCATGCGAAAAAATTGTCCCGAGTTGGTGCCCAAACCAATGCAGTGGAAACGGCGAGTGCGACGATGGTTTCTGTATGTGTAAGAAGGAGTTTTGGGGTGCCGACTGTTCGCTTTCGGTGCCAAACAGTGTAAGTTCATCGTCGTTGCGAATGATAGATTCAGTGCACTCCGTACACTCAAAACTTGAAAGTAAACGTCCTTTTATATACGTGTATGAAATGCCTTCGAAGTTCACCTCACATTGGACGAAATACGTCAACAGAGGCGAATTTGTGTGCGGTGATAGATTTTATGAGAAACCGAACGAGAATGACAACTACGACAACGTTTCTCAGCCGCCATTTCCAGAAAGACCGACGGAATGGTTCTATTCCTTGGAAAATACGCTTTACGAGTTCTTACTCAGGTCAGTGCATCGTACGATTAATCCCGAGAACGCGGACATATTTTTCATCCCGCAATACGGAACTTGCTACCGTTATGCGTATCAAACGCCTTCGGCAGCAGTGTCACTTTCTCTGATCAAGACAAAGCCCGGTTCTCGACCGCACGCAGCAAATCTCTTTTTAGAGCGAGTAACTGAGTACATTCGAAACATTCCATTCAATAATAATAATAATAATAATAATGAGGAAAGGAAAACACAGTCGTATTTCGATAGAAATGGGGGTCGAGATCATGCGGTAATCGCCGCCTATGACGAAGGCGCGGTCCACTTTCCGGACAGCATCGCCAATGCGATCTTCATCACGCACTGGGGAAATACCGGTAATCCGCGCAACAATTCGCACACGGCGTATTTACCAGATAACTGGGATGAGCTTGTGAATGAAGGGATCGTGACTGGATCGTGGCGCGCGTACAATCGGAATAAAGATATCGTCGCCCCTCCCTGGTCACAGCCGAGGACTAACGAAGTCCGAGCACCTGCGAACGTGAACGGTTGGACACCAACGGCTGAAAGAACGACGTTATGTTTCTTTAGCGGAAATCTCGGCTTGGAAAAACCATGGGGCGAAGATTATTCACGCGGTTTACGTCAAACTATTGCGAGAAGTTGGCAAAATGTCAGCGGTTTCGACATCCTCATGCACTCGAATGACTACTTGGAAAGAATAGGCTCGTCCAAGTTTTGCCTCGCGCTTCCGGGAGATGGTTGGAGTGGGGGTCTCTCCGTCTACATTCGAAATGGCTGCGTACCGGTCATTGTACAGGACGGTGTCGACATGCCGTGGGAAGGCACGTTCCTGGATTATTCGAAATTTTCCATTCGCGTTCGTGAACGAGACATCGAAAATCGTCTCCAAAGCATCCTCGAAACTATTACAGTTGAAGAGATCCAAAACCTTCAAAACGGTCTCAAAAGCGTGTGGCACTTGTTTTCGTACGACGTACCAAGACAACCTGCTTTTGGACCCCCGGAGAAGGACTTCCAAGGTTCCTGGTCTCCGCCTCCCGTCCGTACGGAAGAAGACGAAGAAGAAGAAGAAGAAAAGGGGGCGTGGCCTCGCGACGCCATGGAATCGATTGTGGACGCACTCCATTTCCGCGTGTATAATATGAGGAAAAAAGTAGCCTTGCCGACTTACGGGTATACTTACGCGTAGAGAATGTATGATATATGTAGGTACTAGTATAGAATTAGACATTTTGTAAGCAAGAGACGCGAAAAATGCACGAAGCGAATTAAAAAAAGAGCTATTGCTAAATTGCTAACGGCATTTTAAGACACGAAACAAGAGTTTTACGAGCTTCTTTCTTTCTGAGTGTGAGGCGACCGCGCGAGACGCGACGAAGAGCAAGACGCGATGGCGACGCGCGAGAGAAAGGTGGAGGCGTCTTCCATCGATGCTTCTCTTCATCTCTCTCGCGTCAACAATCTGCGTTCAATGTCAACTCGACTCCAGCGCAAAACTGTGACCATTTATTGCGCGACATTCAACGTCGGCAATAAACCGATAAACGACACGTTTTACACCGAATTGCTCAAGAAAAGCGAAGATTGCGACGTCATCGTCGTCGCCGCGCAAGAGGCATCGTACGCGTATTCGAGAAAAATCACACAGCCGGCAGACTTTGCAAGGTTGGCGGAGAAACGAGTCGAAAATGACTCGATAGTGAACAAAAAAGAGAAAAAAACGTTTTGGCAGTCTTCTAAAGCGACGAGGATGTTGGGGACGATATCGGGAGGGATAACGGGTGGGGTCGCGACTGGGCCATTAGCGCCGGTTGGGTTTGTGGTTGGAATGGTGGGAGGGTATTATGGCGGGAAGAAGATTGCGGAGGAGAAGAAATGTAGGCAGCACTGGTTCGCGAGCATAGAGGCGTGTTTGAAATCATCGAATAAGAAGAGCAAAGATAACGAGAAGGAGGACAACAATGAAAATGAATACGTGCTCGTTCAAAGCGAAGTATTGATGCAAATGCGATTGTCGGTGCACTGCAAAAAGTATTTAGAGAAGAGCGTGAAAAGCGTCCGGGTGGGCGTGAAAGCGACAGGGATGGGGAATGTAGTCGGGAATAAAGGGGGGATTATGGTGGAGATTCAGTTTTACGGGGGCGAATCAATCGCATTTCTAGGGTGCCACTTAGCCGCGCACGAGGAGAAGACGTTCTACGAAAGACGATTGGAGACGATTCGGGCGATTATAGGAAGTGCGTGGAGAGATAAAATCGAAAAGCCGTTCGGATGCGAAGGAAATGGTACGAGTTGGGAACATTCGATTAAGGCAGTTGCTGAGGCTTCTGGTTTAATGAGTGGTGATAAGAATAGCAATGATAAGAATAGCAATATGAGCAACATCGACAGAATAGTCACCACGGAACGAAAAGTAGACGAAGAAGAACAAAAGAAGCAAAGGAGATTGCCTCCAGATTTAGAACTATTAGAATCGGCGACGCATACATTTTTCATGGGAGACTTGAACTTTAGAATCGATCCTGGTCCAACTCAGGCATTTGGGACGGTACAAGTCAACAGTGCAAGTGAAATGATTGGTGCTGACGATGATGACGAAAATAGCGTCTGGAATTCGTGTTGGTCAAAGGCAGATATCGTCAAAGACACATCGGTAAACAGACGCGCAAAGCTTCCAGGAGAAATTGAAAATGAAGACGATGATTCTGAGTCAGATAGTCAAGTGAACACGACAAGGTGCGAGAATGTTTCAAGTGGAGGAACGTCGCAGTCATCTCCGTTTCATACTGGATGGAAGTTTATCGCGGAAACAATCAAACAGAAGAATTGGGGAAGATTATGGATCGGCGACCAACTTTTGCATGCGCAACGGCAAGGCAAGTGCCTTTTTGGATTTCAAGAGTTACCTCTGCAGTTTCCGCCTTCGTTTAAGCGAGATTCACGCGCCGCTTTTGAGAGTCGAAATGATCTAAATCCCGTCGATACTACTGAAGGGTATTACAGCAAAAAGCGCATCCCGAGTTATACTGATCGCGTGCTCATCAAATCTCTTCCTGGATTCGAGGCGAACAGGAAAGCGCATAAATATGAAGCGTGCCACGGCGTAACGTCGAGCGATCACGCGCCCGTGTGTGCGACGTTTTCTTTGAATCTTCTGCTCGGTACGTCCAATCACGAAGATGCCAACGATGACGTGCTCCCGGTGCAAAACGGCGAAGAGTATTTTGCCATCGTGACGGTTGAAAAACTTCAATTAGAAACGCATGACGATAGGTTGATTTTTGCCACTGCGGAAGAACAAACTGCGTCGCTCTTGAAAGTACATCTGGGAAAGCTTCGCACGAACGCTCTCGAGGTGGATGACTTTGAAACCGCAGACGGTAGTCGTTGGTCTAACGCGAAAAGTATTTCGAGCGTAATGTTGCTCCCGTCGAGATCGTTCGCAAAAGACGAAGACGAAGGAGAGGAAAATATGACAGTTAGATTGCGCTCGCGCTCTTCGTGCGTGTGGAATTCACGAATGCTTCGACGAATCGGAGACGACCCGCTCGATGTAGACGTCTTACCCGTGGTAAAGCTGCCAAAGAAAAGAAAAGAACTTCAAAACGCGCCGTATTACGTAATATTTACCGTCGTGAACGAAAAGACAAACGCAAGGATAGGAACCGCAATCATCAGTGTTCCCACGGACCGTAGGAGATTACCTTTCGAAGCCGATTGCACGTCTCGCGGGCGAGTGATTGGTAAACTAAAAGGAGAGTGGGCTATCGAATTGAAAGTTACTTAATGAAGAAAAGATATATGTACCATATGTGTTTATGTATGGATAGAAATAGTTGATATATATAGAAATACCTCTGTACTCTACGGCGTTAAGCGCTTTGGATCTCTCGGAAACAGGCTTGATTTTCGAATGTTGTTCAAGCCCAAGAACAACATGACGACTCTCTCCAAACCGACCCCGCACCCTCCGTGCGGCACTGCGCCGTACCTAAACGATTGAATGTAACTCTCCAAATCTTCCACTGGAATTCCGAAATGTTTTGCTCTTTCAGTCAACAAATCCGGATCGTGGATTCTTTGTGCGCCAGAAATAATCTCTTCACCTCGAATGAAAACGTCAAACGAGTTCGTGTACTCTGGATTAGCTCCGGGTTCGGGCATCGTATAAAACGGTCTTGCCTCGATCGGGTATCGAGTCAAAATATAAAAATCCGTGTCGTATTTCTCCTTCACTAACCTTCCCAAAATTCGTTCGTGTTCCGTGCTCAAATCCCCATGCGGATCCGCCTCTGTGATCCCAGCCTCATGCAACATTTTAATCCCTTCCGGGAACTCCAATCGTAACGATTTTCTCAAATATTTCAATGGCACGAACGGATACTGCGCGTTAATCACCTCCAACTGCTTTGCGCACCGTTCGTTTAACCCGTCGAACATGTTCATGAACAACTCATCGATGACGTCCAAAACTTCGCTGTAATGTTCTTTAATCGTCATCTCGAAATCCAACCCAGTAAACTCGCACAAGTGACGGTGCGTGTTACTATTTTCCGCACGAAACACCGGTCCAATCTCAAATACCCCACCAAAGTCCGCCATAATAGCCATCTGCTTATACAACTGCGGCGACTGCGCCAAACACGCTGGTTGTCCCATGTAATCTAACTTGAACACGCTTGCGCCGCCTTCTGAGGCGCCCGAAATCAATTTCGGTGAGTGGATCTCCACCATATCCCTCTTCCTCAACGTTTCCCGAAACAACGCGGATACTTCGCTTTGCACTCTGAAAATTGAATTATTCGCTGGCGTTCGTAAATCTAAAATTCGGTTATCCAACCTAGTGTCTTGATTCACTTTCGAATACTGCTTATCCGCTGGCGCGTTGTCGATGTCTACCTCCGACCTGGACAAATCCGAAATTTCCAACGGGATTTGTATCGATCGCGAAACACTAAAGATTTTTGGACATGTCATCTCCACGATTGTGTTTGAGCAACTCTCGATGGGTTGTTCCGGCTTCACCAACTCCCCGGTGATGTCCACGATAGATTCTTTGTTCAGGTTGCCAATGAACCTGATCATCGGTTTGCTCACTCTCACGTCGTCCACGAAAAAAGCCACTTGCAACGTCTCCGATCCTTGTCGTAATACCATAAACGCGCCTTTACCTTTTGTTCGGATTGAGTGCACTCGGCCTCTCAAAGTTGCCGTTTTCCCGACAAAGCTCTCGTCCAACTCTTGGATTTTCTTCCACGCCGTCTCGGTAATCCTTTGCGATTGGACCATCTCCGCGTTCCCGTAGTTTTCTTTGCAGTTATCCGGTTCGTTTAATTGCTGGCGCTCTAATTCCGCGGCTAACTCTGCCGCGCGAGCGGCCTTTTTGGCCTCCTTTTCCGCTTTCGCCGCGAGCTTTTTCAACGCGGACTTGGATAAAGGTTGGCCGTTTTCATCCACTTTTGGCACACTAATCTCCGCCGGGGTCGACATCTTTTCTTCTCTCTTCCTCTTCCTCTTCCTCCGCGCGAGACGCTCTACTTCTATTTATGCGCTCTTCGCGCTCTTCGCGATGTTCGAATGCGTACGCCCCGTTGGCTCTCTCCGCGTCGGCAAAAAAGTGACGACAGAGTGAAAAGAAAGATAGATGCAGGTTTTTAGAGCAAAAAAGACCTCCAAGAGGAGGAGAATATGTCCCTTCTTCCTCCAAAAAAAAAACTTAATAAGGAGTAGCGCGAGCGAGCGCAACGCAGTAAAAAATATAGTATTACACTTCAAAAACAAGCTCTCTTGCTCTCTCCAAGTATTATACGTCGTAGTGGGAGTAGGATATCAAGCTATACTTCCACCGGCAGAAATGACATAGGAAGAAGAAGGCGCGAAGGAGAAGACATCGGCCAAACCTCTCTCGACGCAGCCTTTGACCGTGAACATATCTTCCCGAGAGCAAACGTCTGGGACGACTTCACCGTCGATCATGACACGACCGCCTTCATATAAGTCAGATGGTGTGGTGGATGGCGTTTCGGGATCTTCTCTGGCGTCCATGCATCCGAGCGGGTTGGCGATGTTTGTCGTGGCGCCGGCGGGGGTGTCGGTAGAACAGCTCACGCCCTTGGTCAAATCGGATCGACCGAGTAAAGTGAGCACGAATTCGCTCGTTTTCAAGTATGTGACGGCTTCGTTCTTCGCGTGTGATCCTTTCGTGTCAAAGTCGAGCAGCAATTTGAGCAAGTTTAGTTTACTCGTTGGGTGGACGATGATGATGTCAAAGAATCCGTCAGAAGGCGAAGCGAGCGGCGCGGATTTTGTGTCGCCGCTGCCCCAGGGGAGGTTCATCGCCCATATTCCTAGAATATTTTCGTCTTTAATCGTTCGGAATTCGCCTTCTTTACGACCGGGGAGTGATTTCTCGAGTCGTTCGCACACAGAGTTGGTCTCTTGAGAGACTCTGTACGTTAAATCCATCTTGTACGTTCTCAGATTGATGAGTCGGGCAATCGCTTGTAGGATAAATCGAGTCCCTCCTAGACAGCGGAAGCGTTCTGATTCTAAATCAACATCCGCAAAAAAACCCCACGAAACGCTCAATAAAGCTGTGTTTTGATATACCGCTATTCTATTGTTCGTGTCGTTCGTATTGTTACTGCTACTGCCGTTCTTCTTACTGCCGTTTCTCCTGTCCAAACTTAACCTCCTCTTGCCGCCATTACCATTACTTTTTGTCGCATGGTTCGTCGTATCGTTATTGCTGTTTTCGTCGTTGCGGTAAATCTCCAGTCTTGCTCCATCCAACCGAATCGTTTGACCTTTTGCTATGAGCAACGCCATCGTCGTGGCGTCGTTCACCTCTCTGCTCTGTTCTGCCAGAGAAACGGAAATGGCGTTCCCCGAACCAGCGGGAATAGCACCGATCGGAATACTTTCGTGTGTCCCGAGTTCTTTTTGCGCTCTCTCTAGACCCGTATACACTTCTGCAATCGTACCATCGCCTCCAATAGCGATGATGCCGAGAACTCGCGCATCATCGTCGTGAGTACCGTTGTGGTTATCGTATTCTCGACCTCTCGTTAACAACAACGAATCCTTACTCCTCTCGTACGTCCTCTCTTCCGTTTCTCCACTTCTCCTCGTCACGATCGCATCCACCACGCAATTTTTCGCGCACTTCAATACTGGCTCCACGTGTTTTTTAAACACCTCCTCCGCTTTCCCTCTTCCCGCAGCTGGGTTAATAAGCACCAAAAATCTCCCCCTTTTATTCGTTCGCTGATGTTCCAACCCGCACGCCTCTTCTATTCGTTTCACATCTTCTAAAGCTTCGTCTAACGACGCGTATTTCACTACATGTACGTTTTTCTTATGTCCAAACCGTTTCCCGCTGTTCTCTTTCCCCGCTTTAAATTCTTCTTCGTTTGTCGATGAAGCGCTCGCGGAGAACAAAAATCGAGGCAACGTCGCGTAATCAATCAACCTCTTCCTTCTCGGAAAGGATGTGATTACGATTCGATGACGAGGAGGAGAATTCCTCTCCTTCTTCTTCCTCCTGCTTTTCTTTCCACGTGTGGTGGTGCTGGTGGTGATTAACTCGCACGCGACGACGTCTCTTTTGCGAACGTGAACTTTTTCTTTCTCTTCCTCTTCTTCCGAGTCAGCATCACAATCGCATGCATCTTCCGCGCGCACGAGCAGCGTTTGCCTCGTCACTTCCACGTTCCTCCTCTTCCCTCGCGCCTCTCGTTCTTCTTCTTTTCTTCTTCCTCCTCCTTTGTTCTTCTCCACGTCGTCGAAGGATATTCGGTTCTCTCTCGGTGTCGTCGTCCACGACGTCGCCTCGTCTCCGATCGATTCGTCGTTCCCATCGCCTCCGATGTTTTTGGTGTTGACTCCCCTTCCCAATGTCCCGAGTGCTGCTGCTCCCTTGCTTCCTCCTCCGCCGTCGCGTTGAAACGACGACGACGACTTTTTTTGTCGCGACGAGAACGAGGAGGAGACAGACATCTTTCTTTCTTCTTCTTTGTCTTCTTCTGTCTCTCTCTCTTTCCAAAAGCGTTCGTTAAATGTGATGACGATGATGAAATTCCATTCCGGTTCTTTTCCTCCGTGTCGAAACTCGTTCACTATTTAGGGTTTTGAAAGACGCAGATATTTAGGGTTTTATATACCTGGAGAAAATTTTCCGTTTTGAAGACATGAAAGTATTCG
>MDSV01156375.1_pt1 | contig 12224 bp, 10 predicted proteins | sample 810851 | NCBI WGS metagenome assembly MDSV01 (sample SAMN05326640, study PRJNA326480) | marine metagenome | isolation source: seawater | place: Atlantic Ocean: North East | collected 2012
ACCGAACTTCAGAGTGAGCGTGGAATCGGCACCTTGCCGGTATCGACTTCAAGTCTAATTAGCCCACCGCTCACTGCGACAGCTCACATGAAACCCAAAAAAATAGAGGAAAAAAAAGTTGTCTAGAATCGTATATCTCAACGGAAAATACTTGCCAGCTGAAGAGGCGAAGGTTTCTATTTTCGATCGTGGCTATATTTTTGGAGATGGGGTTTACGAAGTCGTGCCCGTCTTCGAGGCAGCTGTTGTAGACAAGCAGTATTTTCTGGAACGATTGGATCGTAGTCTGAATGAGATTCAGATCGATTGGCCATGTAGCAAAGAAGAATATCTTCAGGTAATGAGCGAACTGGTAAAGCGCAACAATTTGCGTGAAGGTGTTGTGTATTCCCAAGTGACTCGCGGCGTGGCGGAACGCGATTTCCCTTTTCCCGAAAATACGGCGCCAGCATTTATGGCATTTTCAACTGAAATGAACTTGTTGAATAGCCCGGCGGCAGCGACTGGCATCAAAGTAGCAACCACTGCTGACTTGCGCTGGAAGCGTAGGGATATCAAGTCAATAAATTTGTTGGGACAGTGCATGGCAAAACAGGATGCCGTGAGTAAGGGCGCCAAAGAGGGCTGGATGGTCGAAGATGGATTTGTCACCGAGGGTGTCTCATCGTCGGCTTATATCGTAAAAGATAGCAAAATTGTCACACGCCCCTTGTCCAACTTGATACTGCCCGGCATAAGAAGGCGTACCCTACTTGAGCTGGCTGAGCAAACCGGCATTGAAATCGAAGAGCGACTGTTTACAGTAGAGGAAGCTATTGCAGCGGATGAGGCATTTATCAGTAGCGCCACCACCATGGCGCTCGGTGTTGTTGATATAGACGGCCATCAAATTGGAAATGGGACACCCGGCCCTATCACACAGAAGATGCGACAGCTATATACCGATCGCGTGCTGACGGAAGCACGACTAATCTAAAATAATTCAAGCGGGTTTAAGAGGAAAGAAAGCTCAACACTTCTTCAATATTGCTTTTACCTGCCAACACCATGAGCAGTCTATCCAGGCCGATTGCGACCCCGGCACAGTTGGGCAAGCCTGAATCCAGAGCGGCCAGCAGCATTTCATCCACGGGGATTTCGGGTAATCCAAGCGCCCTGCGCCTGTTCTGATCGCGTTCAAACCGCTGTCGCTGCTCTGCCGCATCGGTTAACTCGTAGTAGCCATTGGCAAGCTCCATGCCACCGCAATAGAGCTCAAACCTCTTGGCTACAGCATTTCCTTCGGAATCATTTTCAACGACAGCCAGCGCGGCCTGGGCAATGGGATAGTCATATACAAAACAGTGTGGCGGCAGGAGCGGCTCGATTTTCTGACTCAAGAGCAGCTGTAGATAGTCAGTCGCATCGAGATTATCGCCAGTAACCTCCAACAGGCCTGCGCTGCGAGATTTGAGCTCGTTCAGCGTGATGCCGTGGGGATCAAGATCAAGATGAGTCTGGAATAGCTGGCCATAGGAGAAGCGAGGCAGCGCCTCTGTTTTCAGCAAACACTGAATCAACGCTTCGACCTCGTCCATTAGGGCCTGCATTGAATAACCAGGCTGGTACCACTCCAGTAGAGTGAATTCTGGATTGTGTTGTTGTGTGCGCTCTTCGCGCCGAAAGGCTTTGCAGATCTGGTAGATCGCGCCGGAATCGGCGCTCAGCATACGCTTCATGGCGTACTCAGGTGAGGTTTGCAGAAACAGCGCCTGCTGCAGTGAATTGGTCTCCGCGCCAATTTCAAAAGACTGGATATGGACGTCGGTGACGGAACTGGTATCAAGAATAGGCGTCTCGACTTCCAGCACCTCGCGCTCGGCAAAGAAGCGCCTGATTTCAGCGAGCATCCAGGCGCGCAGCTTAAGAATCTCAGGAGAGGCTGAAGTGCGCCAGTCGAGCATGTGCTTTCGTCTCCGCCGTGAACCAGCGGCAGGTCAATGGGCTATTACTTGGAAACCCGGTTCTGATATTCGCCAGTACGGGTATCAACCCGCAGCACGTCACCGATATTAACGAACAGGGGAACCTTAACCACGGCACCTGAGCTCAGTGTTGCAGGTTTAGTGCCACCCTGGGCAGTATCGCCTTTCAAGCCAGGGTCAGTCTCGGTGACTTCCAGTTCCACAAAATTGGGAGGCGAAACCGAGATCGGCGCGTCATTCCATAGAATCACCTGATACACATCCTGCTCTTTCAGCCAGTCTTTGGCTTCAGTAATAGCGTTGGCATCAGCAGCAATCTGCTCATAGCTGTCGTCTGTCTTCATGAAATGCCAGAACTCGCCGTCCTCATAGAGGTATTCCATGTCGATTTCCATGACATCGGCGGCTTCGATGGACTCACCTGATTTAAAAGTCCGTTCCCACACCCTGCCATTCTTCAGATTGCGAAACTTCACGCGATTAAAGGCCTGGCCCTTGCCTGGTTTAACCACCTCATTCTCGAGTATCGAGCAAGGTTCTCCATCTACCAGAACCTTGAGCCCGGATTTGAATTCGTTGGTTGAGTAAGTCGCCATAGTGTTGCCTCCCGCCTTGCGTGTGGATCCTATTTGGTACGGATCAAGTATGTGCAGCTATTCTTTTGTTTGATCTAATTTGGTTTTGGTGCTGGAGCCCGAGATTTACAGGTTTGCCCTGTCAGCAACTTGCTTTGCTGCTATGATACTGACAAATAAAGCGCCCAGCGCAAAACAGTCAAATTCCCATAGTCGCCAGCCTGCTATGCAAACCCTAGCTTTATCAGTTATTAAATCTGACCAGCCTGAAAAATGGCAAGAGATATTATCCGATCTCATCACAGATCCAAAGGAATTACTTGCGGATCTGAAGCTCGATACCACGGCAAATCCACTAGCTGCCCTTGCAGCTAAGGGGCTGGCGCAGTTTCCCCTCAAGGTGCCGCGACCCTTTGCCGCGCGCATGGAGCCTGGCAATTGGGATGATCCACTGCTGCGCCAGGTTTGGCCTAGCAGCCTCGAAGACGTTGAAAGCGATAGCTTAAGTCTGGATCCCCTGCAGGAGACGCACTTTAATAAGACGCCAGGCTTACTGCAAAAATACCATGGCAGAGTGCTGCTCACCGCCGCACCCCATTGTGCCGTCCACTGTCGTTACTGCTTTCGGCGTCACTTCGACTATGCGGCCAATACACCTGGTCGCCGCGAGTGGTCGGAGTCGATTGCCTATATCAGTGAAAATCCTGATATCTCCGAGGTTATTCTAAGTGGTGGAGATCCACTGGCAGCGGGCGATAGCTACCTGGCCTGGCTGCTTGCCGAAGTAGATCGCATTCCCCATGTAGAGACAATCCGCATCCACTCGCGCCTTCCGATCGTGATTCCACAGCGAGTTACGGCCCAACTGTGCAGCATGCTGTCCGAGCTACGCAGCAAGTCGGTTTTCATAACCCACTGCAATCATCCACAAGAGATTGATGGAGAAGTTCAGGCGGCGTTAAAGGCGATACGGCATGCTGGCAGCACCCTGCTCAACCAAGCGGTTTTGCTTAAGGGTGTTAATAATTACGCTGATAGCCTGATTAAGCTCAGCACAACGCTTTTCCAGTCAGATGTACTACCCTACTACCTGCATTTGCCAGATCGAGTTACTGGCACCGGACATTTCATTGTAAATGAATCAGAGGCATTGAAGCTGATGGCGTCAGTCCGGAGCCACCTGCCGGGCTATCTGGTGCCGCAACTGGTCCGTGAGGATCCGGGCAACAACAGCAAGACACGCCTGGCCTGACCACACTATTCTCGAACGAAGAAACTACCCCTATTCACAAGGATGTGCCAGGGGTGAAAAAACGATGGGGCCCGCACTCCCGCCAACGGGTGGCGCTAAAGACAGAGCACCTGTTCCTGATAATCAGCTCGCCGCTATAAAGATAAGAGAGGCTATGGCAGCTGGCGCCTTTTGCCTTAACTTCCAGCCTACGGTGAGCCTCGCCGAGAGTGACGAGCAGTACTTTGAGGTTCGCTGTGGATTGGCTTACGACTCTGATTCATTGTCCGCCAGACAGCTATTCGACGTCGCCAACAAGCAGCAGCTGGGCGGGGAGTTAGACCGATGGATAATCACCCGCGTATTTAAACTGCTGCGACTCTCCAATCAACCTCACTTAAATCTCTCGGTATGGATTGGTCGCGCCACAATTCAAGACCCTCAATTCATGGACTGGATCGCTAGTCAATTGTGCGACTCGGCAACCATGCCGGGGCAAGTTATTTTTCAAATCAGTGAGCGGGATGTGCTGCCCGACGAGGCTGCGGCGCAGCAAATTTTTCAGTCTCTGAAAGGTATGGGATTTAGAATTTGTCTGGTGCAGCGCACGGACGCGTTGAGTAGCGCTGCGACATCTCGGCATTTATCCCTGAATCATTCTCGAGACCTTAGTCGAAATCTTACTCAGGGCCTTACTCGAGATCTTCCTCGGAACGTGAGCCTCGACTCGCCGTTGAACCTGCCGCTGGACTACCTCAAGCTGGCGCCTGAATATATTCACAATATCGAGCATGAAAGCAAACGGCGCCTGCGCTTGAAAAAGCAAATTGCCGCTTTGAACCGACAGGGTATACGCGTGATTGCCGCCCAGCTGGACGATATCTTGCTGCTGCCGATTTTATGGAAGGCGGGGGTGGATTTCGCTCAGGGCAATTGCCTGTGGGCACCTGATCAAAAAATCAACACCGGGATTCCCCATCATCAGGTGATTTGCCTGAATTAATTGCGCCCATAAGTTTGGGCCCACGCGGCCGCTCCTGTTATTCTTGCGCGACGATCCTACATCACAACAAGAGCAGCTAGATTGGCAACGGATACTGAAAACGACGCGGCGGAGTCCAGCACAGCCGGTCGCGCAGTCGGCAAGGTTTCCAGAAAATTCACTCTGGCAGTCTGTATGCTTTTAATCCTAGCGATGTGCGTCTTTTGGCTTATCAGCAGTTACAACACCCGCAATCTACTACAACGGCAGGCCGACGCCCTCGGCGAGGCGCTTGCAGAACAGACAGCGACTCAGCTTACAGAGCTGGTGCTGGTTAATGACTTGATCAGCATGAACGTTGTACTGACGAGTTTGAGCCAGGCCTCTGGCATCGAAGAAATCAGCGTCTACAGTGTCGACAATTCGGTTATCGCAACGGCTAGCAGCCGCGGTGAATCTCTTTCCCCGCTGATTCCCCTGCCAGTACCGCTAACTGCAATAAGCGCTTTGTATGAGGCACCTATTGCTCTGCCCGATTCCGTCGCTGGTTATGTGCGACTTCAGCTGAATCTCGACTACATTGAGGTAGGAACAGTTAATAGTATGCTGCTAGTCATCGGTGCGACGGCCCTGTTGCTCATCGTGGCCATACTCATCAGCAATACCTATTTCCAGTATCTGGTAAGCTTCCCGACAAACCTGCTCTCATTTGCCCTTAGCAATATACGCAAAGGTGATATTGAAACCTGCCCAGAGCCTGAGAGTAACAATGAGTTGAGCGCCGCCATCAGGCAATATAACGCGACCGCTGAGTTTCTGGCGCAGAATGCTTTCCTTGATAATTTCGGCAATCGACAACCTGACACCGATATACAGAATCTCAAATTCGTTCCCGGCAAACAGGACATCACTCTGCTTGTTGTCAGTATGGCAAACTACCAGTATCTGGCGTCTACCCTTCGCAGTGAGACCCTGGTTAAACTTCTCAATAAGTTTTACTTTTTCATCGACAAGGTAACCCAGCTGTACAATGGCAGCGTCACCTACTGTGCGGAAGGTGAAGTAGTCATTCATTTTAGTGAAGTACCGGTGGAAGAAGATCAGGCGTTCTATGGAATCTGCGCCGCACAGCTCTTTCTGCATATCGTGGGTGACATCAACGATGTCGATGATGAGATCGCGCACTCCAAGTACAAGCTTGCGGTACACAGCGGCCAAATGGTGAGCAGCCTCTATTCACCCATCACGCAAACGACCAACAACCTAAGCGGTGAGACCCTCGATCAAGCTCGGGCAATCTGCCAGGAATGCCCAGATAATTGCCTGCTTATCAGCGAACAAAGTTTTGAGCACGCGGGGTCACATAATCGGGTAGTCGCTGATGAATTCGCTGAAGTCGGCGAAGCAGACCTGATCCGGACGTTCCTGGGACGGGAGCCCATGTCAAATTACAAGCTTCTCATTGAAAGACAGGCGATTCAGCTGGTTACTCTCTACTCTGACTGACCGGGAACTGCCACCCAAGCGATAGCCTATATTCAGGCAAAGTGGAGAACGCGACAACAGTTGCGCCTGCTAGCACTCTGAATCGACGCAGCCCTAATCGGCGACTTCAATGCGATCCACGTTCTGAAATCCACGCGGTAGCTTATTCCCACGACGGCCTCGTTCACCGCGATAGTGTCCGAGATCGGCGGGCTTGAGATTGTGATGTCTACGACCGGCATAGACAATTAAGGTATCTTCTTCAGTAACCACCGTCATGGCGACGACGAATTCGATGCGGTCAACTACCCTGGCCGTAGGGATGCTAATGATCTTGTTGCCTTTACCCTTAGCAAGCCGCGGCAGTTCCTTAAGCGGAAACATCAGCATGCGGCCTTCGTTGGTCACCGAGACGATCATGTCGCTGTCGTAGTCGTTGACCATGACTGCGGGCAGCACAATCGAGCCCTTTGGCAGGCGCAGAACAGCCTTACCGGATTTGTTCTTGCTGATCAGATCACCGACTTTGGCAACAAAGCCATAGCCGGCGTCGCTGGCCAGCAGGACATCCCTGCTATCTTCGCCGATGACTACGCCTTCAAAGCTTGCACCTGAGGGCGGATTCACCTTGCCTGATACAGGCTCGCCCTGACCCCTTGCTGAAGGCAGGGTATGGGCCGGCAGGGAATAAGCGCGGCCAGTTGAATCCAGAAAGATCGCGAGCTGATTGCTCTTGCCGCGTGCCGCGATCTTGAAACTGTCTCCGGACTTGTATTGCAACGAACGTGGATCGACCTCGTGACCCTTGGCAGCACGCATCCAACCACGTTCTGACAGCACTATGGTGACCGGTTCTGTCGACAGTAATTCAGTTTCGCTGAAGGCCTTGGATTCTTCTCGCTCAACCAGCTGTGATCGTCGCTCATCACCAAATCTTTCAGCGTCCGCCTTGATCTCATTCTTGATGAATGTTTTCAGGCGTGTCGCTGACTTCAGTAATTGCTCAATGGATTTACGCTCTTCGCTGAGCTCTTTCTGCTCAGCCCGTATCTTGATTTCTTCGAGTTTCGCGAGCTGGCGCAAACGTAGTTCCAGAATTGCCTCGGCCTGGCGTTCCGAAATCTTGAACCGCTTCATTAGTGCCGGCTTGGGTTTGTCTTCCTGACGAATAATCTTGATAACTTCATCAATGTTAAGGAACGCGATAAGCAGACCATCGAGAATGTGCAGGCGATCCAGAATTTTGTCGAGCCGGAACTGCAGTCGGCGCCTGACAGTTTCAGTTCTGAACTGCAGCCACTCTTTCAACAGGCTTACCAGGTCCTTGATCTGGGGGCGCTTGTTGATGCCGATCATATTGAAGTTGACGCGGTAGTTTTTCTCCAGATCCGTAGTGGAGAACAAGTGCGACATGACGCTGTCAATATCGACCCGATTGGAGCGCGGAACGATTACGATACGGGTCGGGTTCTCATGATCAGATTCATCGCGAAGATCGACTACCATCGGTAGCTTTTTACTCTGCATCTGCGCGGCAATCTGCTCGAGAATTTTCGCGCCCGACACCTGGAAAGGCAGCGCGGTGATGATGATTTCACCCTGCTCAGTGGTATATGTAGCGCGGGCCTTTAAGCTACCGCGGCCGGTTGTATATAGCTCCTCGATTTCAGACTTGGGCGTAATAATCTCCGCCTCAGTAGGGAAATCAGGTCCCTTGATGTACTTGCTTATATCTTTAAGGATGGCCTTGGGCTTGTCCAGCAAATGGATGAGGGCATCTGCCACTTCATTGAGATTGTGGGGCGGTATGTCTGTTGCCATGCCAACGGCAATACCGCTGCCGCCGTTTAGCAGCACGTTGGGTAATCGCGCTGGGAGAATTTCAGGCTCTTCCAGAGTGCCATCGAAATTTGGTTTCCAATCAACTGTCCCCTGGCCCAGTTCTCCCAGCAATACGTCTGCATAGTTACGTAGTCGAGATTCGGTATAGCGCATGGCGGCAAATGACTTGGGGTCATCCTGTGAACCCCAGTTGCCCTGGCCGTCAACCAACGGATAACGGTAAGTGAACGGCTGCGCCATCAACACCATGGCTTCATAACAGGCTGAGTCACCGTGGGGATGGAACTTGCCAATCACATCGCCAATGGTACGTGCCGATTTCTTGAACTTGGCCGATGCTTTCAGACCGAGCTCTGACATGGCGTAAACGATTCTGCGTTGCACAGGCTTGAGCCCATCACCGATGTTCGGCAACGCCCGGTCGTTGATCACGTACATCGAGTAATTCAAATAGGCTTGCTGGGTATAGCTACGCAGCGCTATTTGCTCGGTACCGTCCTCATTGATGGTGATGTCTTCGTTCATAGAATGCTCATCAAAATTCTGTTGTCGGGCCGCCTTGTTAGATCAACTTACTCGGCGTAGTCAGCAAGATTGCCGCTCTCTTCCAGCCAGGCCTTGCGGTCCTGAGAACGGTTTTTGGCCAGCAGCATGTCCATGATTTCCATGGTGCCCTTCTTCTTGTTAGCAGGATTGTCTTCCAGCGTGAGCTGAACCAGGCGACGCGTATCCGCCGCCATCGTAGTTTCGCGCAGCTGCAAAGGGTTCATTTCACCCAGGCCCTTGAAGCGCTGGACATTGACCTTGCCGCCCTTTTTCTCGGCAGCGATACGATCCAGGATGCCGTTCTTTTCGTCCTCGTCCAGGGCATAGAAAACTTCTTTGCCGACATCGATACGAAACAGAGGCGGCATCGCGACGAAAACGTGGCCAGCTTCCACCACAGGGCGGAAGTGCCTGACGAATAGCGCGCATAAAAGCGTCGCGATATGCAGCCCATCTGAGTCTGCATCGGCAAGAATGCAAATTTTACCGTAGCGTAAGCCGTCGATATCACTGGTGCCCGGATCGACCCCTAGCGCAATAGCGATGTCGTGCACAGCCTGGGAAGCGAGGATCTCACCGGAATCTACTTCCCAAGTGTTCAGAATCTTACCTCGCAGCGGCATGATGGCCTGAAATTCCCGGTCCCGGGCCTGTTTGGCAGAGCCCCCAGCCGAGTCGCCCTCTACCAGGAATAGCTCTCCGGACATCGCATCCTGGGTGGAGCAATCCGCCAGCTTGCCCGGCAAGGCCGGGCCAGACGTTACCTTCTTGCGCGCAACCTTCTTGCTGGCCTTGAGTCGGCTCTGGGCGTTACTGATACATAGCTCGGCAATGGCCTCGGCCTCAGCAGTGTGCTGGTTGAGCCACAGGCCGAATTCATCCTTAATCACGCCAGCCACAAAAACTGCACACTGTCGTGACGATAGCCTTTCCTTAGTTTGCCCCGAAAACTGAGGATCCAGGAGTTTAGATGACAGTACATAGCTGCACTTTTCCCAGACATCCTCACCCGTCAGCTTGATTCCTCTGGGCAGCAGATTGCGGAACTCACAGAATTCTCGCAGCGCCTCGAGCAAACCCGTGCGCAAACCATTAACGTGGGTTCCGCCCTGGGGCGTGGGAATCAGGTTGACATAGCTTTCGCCGATTACTTCGCCGCCCTCGGGCAACCAGTGCAAGGCCCAATCCACGGCCTCATCATTACCCTTGATGGAGCCCACAAACGGTTCTTCCGGCAAACACTCATATTCAGAGGTTGCCTGGGTCAAATAATCAGTCAGGCCATCTTCAAAATACCACTCTTCACTCTGGGCCTTGGAGTCGCTGACAGTTGCGTCGATAAAGGCGACCCGCAGCCCGGAACAGAGCACCGCTTTCGCCCGCAAGACATGTTTTAGTCTTGGGATCGAGATCTTGACCGAGTCAAAGTACTTTTCATCCGGTACGAAGGTGACCGTGGTGCCGCTGTTGCGTTTGCCCACCTTTCCAACAACTTTCAGCTCGGAGGCTTTTTCGCCACCCTTGAATGTCATGCTATAAACTTTAGAGTCGCGCTTGACACTCACCTCAAGGGTTTTTGACAGGGCATTTACTACCGAAACCCCGACCCCGTGCAGGCCTCCAGAGAACTGGTAGTTCTTGTTTGAGAACTTACCTCCAGCATGCAGGCGCGTAAGAATGAGTTCAACGCCGGAGACTTTCTCGCCCTTATGCTTATCTACCGGCATGCCGCGGCCATCATCGCTGACTTCGATGGAGCCGTCTTTGTGCAGGGTCAGGGTGAGGTTATTGGCAAAACCTGCCAGCGCTTCATCGACACTGTTATCGATGACTTCCTGGATCAGGTGATTGGGGCGGGTTGTATCGGTATACATACCCGGACGCTTACGAACTGGATCAAGGCCAGTTAGTACTTCAATCGCATCGGCGTTGTAGTTGTTGGACATCTGGTCAGGTTAAGAGAATAGCGGGATTGTCATACTGCGGTTGGATAATATTTTATCGCGCAGAATCGTTAATTCTTGATAGCAAAAAGGCTTCGATGGCAGGCAGTTCACGATCATAGCCTTGGTAACTGTGGTCGCCATTTTCGCGAATCACGAGACGAGAGTCACTAAATTTCGACACCGCCTCGCGATAGTCGAGCGTTTCATCACCAGTTTGCACCATTACCATGAAATTTGCTGGAAACTGCAAAGGGTTCCTCTCCAGTGATTGCAGCTCCTCGATGTAGCGGGGAGTCACTACATGCACATGATCGCTGAAGTAGTTATTGTGTTCGCCCAGATGGGACTCCCAGGATTCGAAAGGCCCTACGGCAGGGTTGATTAGTACCGCGGGCAGATTAAAAGACTCTGCCAGGTAGGTCGCATAATATCCGCCCAGACTGCTACCTATTAGTCCCAAGCTGTCTCGAGGCAGACTCTTTATTAGTTCTATGAGCTCATGGATCGTGGCAGCTGGTCCCTGCATCAGCGCAGGGACATGAATACGGTCTGCCATGCCCTTTTGGTCGCAATAGGCGATAGTTTGCTGGGCCTTTTTCGATTGCGGCGCGCTGAGGAAGCCATGCAGGTAAAGAATATGAAAATCAGAAGTCACGCTAAGCTATCATCAGGATGACTGGATGAAACCGCCGCAGTGGCGGTGCTCTGTCCCTGAAGCCGTTATTCCAACACACCGACGAGCAAGCAACTAGTAGCCGCCGCTGCTGAAGTCGGCCTCGAAATTCTCACCTTCAACCCGATGTACTTCGCTTTCAACAGTGCCATTGGCGTGCAGTTCAAAACTTCGGTAGCCCGGATTAACTTGGTCCAATGCAAAGTTCACCACGTTGGGCTTAAACTGAATGCAGGTAGAAGGCGAGCAGAGGCAGCGAATATTTCCATGCACAAAATCCAGCTCCTGGTGGATATGCCCATAGACTACGCACTTGATCTTGGTGGCGGTCTTGGCCAGTTCCCAGAAACGAGCACGATTTTTCAGACCAATATCCTTCATCCAGCCAGAGTTGCCTTTAACAGGATTATGGTGCATGCAGATCATGATGTGCTCAATGGAGTTGTTGAGCTCCGATTCCTGCAGCTGTGAGTGCAGAAACTCCAGCTCTCCTGGCGCCAGGTTCCCGTGAACCTGACCATCGGTACTGGTATCCAGCATCAGAATCAACCAGTTATTTATTTGCACGCTTTTTTCGTCCACATCTGGCGTAGCAGCGGCATTTTTCATCACTTCCGCTTTGTCGTGATTGCCAGGGATCCAGCGATAAGGGGCTCCAAGCGTACCTACCCTGTCTGCAAAATGCCCGTAAGCCGATTCCGAGGCATCCTGTGCGATATCTCCGGTGGCCAGAATTAGATCAATTCTATCTTCTTTTCCGCGCACGAGTTCGACTACATGCTCAAAACTATCGTGAGTATTCATTTTGAGCAGGGTGCCAGTCGCTTTACCGTACAAATGTGTATCGGTAATCTGAACCAGATGAATTGGGCTGTTAGCGGTCTGCGGCATCATAGCTACCGGACAGATTGTTAATAATTACATGTTAGTTCTGGCGCCTTTATACTTCTTCCTACGTTAAGACAGTGCGCAAGCCACTC
>MDSV01048755.1_pt1 | contig 12222 bp, 13 predicted proteins | sample 810851 | NCBI WGS metagenome assembly MDSV01 (sample SAMN05326640, study PRJNA326480) | marine metagenome | isolation source: seawater | place: Atlantic Ocean: North East | collected 2012
AGCCGATAGAGGGACTCGAACCCACGACCTGCTGATTACAAATCAGCTGCTCTAGCCAGCTGAGCTATATCGGCTTAAATTAATTACCCTAGTAAGAACTTCTCCCTTATACAAAGGGCTGCAAATTTATTAAAGTTTTTATTACAAACAATAAAAAGAGGAGTTTTTTTTGCAAGAGAAAGTAAACCAGTAAAAAAAAGAGTTATTTTTTCTTATTTTTTATAATTTGTTTACGTAAAGCTGCACAAACTAAATCTATAGATTCTTCAAAAGAATTAGCTTGTTTTTTAGCAAATATTGCAAGATCAGAAGAAAATAGCTTTATTTCAGAGATTTTATTTTTGTGTGATTCTGGCCGAGCAACCTTTAAATATATATTTAGCCTATTAATATTATTATCAAACAAAAATAATTTACTTATTTTTTTATCAATAAATTGTTTTAATTTATTATCTAAAGAGAAATTTATTGCTTGTATTTGATTATCAATTTTCATAATAAAGATTTTATGCTCTTGGGTGAGCTTGTTTATAAATTTTTGTTAATTTTTCAATGGTATTATGCGTATAGACTTGTGTAGCCGATAAATTAGCGTGACCCAATAATTCCTTTATTGCATTAATATCTGCTCCATTGTTAAGCATATGAGTTGCAAAAGTGTGCCTTAATACATGGGGACTTTTCTTTTCTATAGTACTAATCATGCTAATGTATTTATTAACGATTCGATATACCAGTTTAGTATATAATTTTTCTCCTTTTTCATTTGAAAAAAGAAAAACTCCTTTTTTGTATTTCTGAAATACTTTAATTTTTTCTATCATGTCATCGGCTAATGGTATAAGCCTTTCCTTGTTTCTTTTACCTATAACTTTAACCAAATTATTTTCAAAGGAAACGTCTGAATTCTTGATGTTAATTAATTCTGAAATACGTATTCCAGTAACATAAAAAAATTCAATAATTAATTTATCTCTATTTCCAATGAATCCTTGCTGAAAATCTATATTTTTAAATAAATTACTAATTTGTTCCTCTTCAAGAAAAACAGGAAGATTTTTTTTTAATTTAGGAGAAATTATCTTATTCATTGGATTCTCATTAATAATCTCTTCCCTTACTAAAAATCTAAAATATGTTTTTAATGTTGATATTTTTCTATTTACTGATCTAGATGTCAATCCACTTTCTAACAAATTTGCAATCCAACTTCTAACAATTTGAAAGCTAATTTCATCTATTTTATAAATTTCAAACTCACTATTAATAAAATTAATAAAACTATTTAGATCTGTTGTATATGACTTTATAGTATTAAAAGAAAATCTCTTTTCATAGCTTATATAATTTATAAAATTTTCTTTAAACATGGAAGCCTTTAAACTTGTATACGAAAATACAAATAAAAAGGTTCAATAAAAATAAATTAATTTATTATTCTGCCTCTCTTATGATAATATCAGAATAAACTGCCTTTTGTTTTTTAATACGTAATCGTTCAGACTTCTTAATATATTGTTTTCTTTCTCTTAATTGTTTTAATGTTCCTGTCTTAAGAAACTTTCTTTTAAAACGCTTAAGTGCTCTATCAATGTTTTCTCCGTCCTTAACTGGTATTACTAGCATATAATTGAAATTTGGTTTGCAAAATTAAAAATATCTTTAATAATAACAAATATTATCCGACAATTTGTTTTGCTATCACTAGCTTCTGGATCTCAGATGTACCCTCACCAATAGTACAAAGCTTTGAATCTCTATAATACCGCTCAACAGGAAAGTCCTTAGTATAGCCATATCCACCTAATACTTGAACTGCATCGTTAGATACTTTAACAGCAACTTCTGAAGAAAAATATTTTGCCATTGCTCCCTGCAGGGTCATTCTTTCACCTAAATTCTTCTTATTAGCAGCTTGATAAGTTAATAATTCTGAAGCCTCAATTTCTGTAGCCATATCAGCAAGCTTGAAAGCTATAGCTTGAAAATGAGAAATTGGTTTACCAAACTGAACACGTTCCTTTGAATATTGTAATGCCGCATTATAAGCACCTTTTGCAATTCCTAATGATAATGCAGCAATAGATATTCTACCTCCATCTAACACCTTCATTGCTTGAATAAAACCATCACCAACATTACCTAAAACATTATCATTTGAAATTCTACAATTATCAAAAATTAATTCAGCGGTTTCTGAGGCACGCATTCCAAGCTTATCCTCTTTCTTTCCAGAAGTTAATCCTTTAGTACCTTTTTCTATAACAAAAGTTGTCATACCTCTAGAATCTCCTTTTTGACCTGTTCTAGCAATTACAACTACTATATCTCCAGAAATAGCATGTGTAATAAAATTTTTAGCGCCATTTATAACCCAAAAATCACCATCTTTAACTGCTGTTGTTGCCATTCCACCCGCATCAGAACCAGTATTATGTTCAGTTAAACCCCATGCACCTAACCACTCTGCAGTAGCAAGTTTTGGAAGCCATTTTTTCTTTTGCTCATCAGAACCAAACTGTAATATATGGCCGGCACATAAAGAATTATGAGCTGCCATAGACAAACCAATAGATGGATCAAGTATAGCAAGCTCTTCAATCGCAGTAACATATTCTGTATATGTAAAACCTGCACCACCATAATCTGTTGGTATTAAAACACCCATAAGACCTAATTCACCTAATTTCTTAAATACTTCAACTGGGAAAATCTGGCTATCATCCCACTCTTTAGCATAGGGTGTGATATTCTGCTTACCAAATTGCCTGATCATATCAGCAATCATCTTTTGATTTTCATTATAACTAAAATCCACTTTAATAATCTATTAAACTTATTAAGTTATTACTATGTTTTAAAAGAAGTTTTTCTCCATTTAAAAAAGACAAATTTACAATAAAAGTAAAACCTACAACTTTTGCTTCTAATTTATCAATCAAACAAGCTGTTGCGTTAGCTGTTCCTCCAGTAGCTAATAAATCATCGTGAATTAATACTTTCCAATTCTTTTTTATGTCTTTTCGATGTATCTCTAGCTCAGCAGAACCATACTCTAAATCATACTTATAGCTAACAGTTTCTCCAGGCAGCTTACCAACCTTTCTAGCTGGTATAAAAGGAATACCCATTTTATTGGCTAATAAAAAACCAAATAAAAAACCTCTACTCTCTATACCAACTATACCATCAATTTCTATCGGGTCTAATTTACTAATAAAACTATCAATAATATCATTTGATATTTCAGGTTCTAGTAGTAATGGTGTAATATCCTTAAAATTAATACCTAATTTAGGAAAATCTGGAATATTTCTTATAATCTTTTCTAATTTATCTTTAATCACACTGCAAAAATAAACTATCTATTTCTTATTGCATTTAAATATTTTGTTAATTCTTCTTTAACTTTAGGAAATAAGAAAAATAAACCTATCATATTTGGAAAGATAAGAGCTAAAATCATAGCATCAGAGAATCCCCAAACTGCATCCATATTAGCTGCAGCACCAATAACAATAAATAACAAAAATATGATCTTATAAACTAAATCAGAAATCTTACTCTTTCCAAAAAGATACATCCATGATTGTAAGCCATAATATGACCAAGATATCATTGTAGATATTGCAAATAAAATAATTGCAATGGTTAATACAACAGGAAACCAAGGAATAGCATCTGCAAAAGCCATAGAAGTTAAAACTGCTCCCTCTACCTTTTCTCCGTTGATGATTACTTCAGATCCATATTCAAAGATACCCCCACTATTATACATAATAATTACAAGAGCCGTCATTGTACAAATCACAACTGTATCAATAAAAGGCTCTAATAGTGCTACAACACCCTCAGATGCCGCATACTTTGTTTTTACCGCAGAGTGGGCAATTGAAGCAGATCCTGCACCTGCTTCATTAGAAAAAGCAGCTCTTTGAAATCCTACAATTAAAACTCCTACTAATCCTCCAAAACCAGCTTGCATGCTAAATGCATTAGAAAATATTAAACCAAATGCATCGTCAATATAACTAAAATTAGAAAGTATTATAAACAAACATGCTAAGACATATATTACAGCCATAAATGGCACAACCTTTTCAGTTACTGAAGCAATACGTTTAATACCTCCAATAATGACCACTCCAACAACAACTGCCAATAATAAACCTATAATAGTTCCTGAACTACCGCTCGTCATCCCAAGCATTGATGCAATCTGTAAAGCCGCTTGATTTGATTGAGCAGCATTCCCTCCTCCAAATGAAGCACCTACACAAAGAATAGCAAAAAGAACTGCCAAAGCTTTACCTAATTTCTCATATCCGCCCTCTTTTAAACCTTTACTAAGATAATACATTGGACCCCCATATACCGTACCATCCTCACCAACATCTCTATACTTAACACCTAATGTACATTCAACAAACTTAGTAGACATACCTATCAATCCACAAATAATCATCCAAAATGTTGCTCCAGGACCACCAAGTGCAATTGCTAGAGCAACACCAGCTATATTACCTAATCCTACGGTTCCTGAAACTGCTGTAGCTAATGCTTGGAAATGACTAACCTCGCCTTCTTTGCTCTCATCTTTAATTGTATCAGGAATATCTCCATCAACTGCTAAATCTGTTTTTTCAGTACCATGATCTAATTCATCATATTTTCCTCTAACAGTATTGATCGCTGTTGGAAAGTGCGTAATGTTTACAAAAGAAAAACGAATAGTAAAAAATAACGCTCCAAACACCAATAACAAAAGAACAAACGGAATACTAATCTCGTTAGTAAATGTTATAGGATAGAGAACAATATTGACCCAAGCATCAGCAATAGGCTTAAACCATTCATTAATTCGATCATCTAACCCCTGTGCTTTTGAAAAAGCAGGAGCTAATATTGTTAGTAGTAATAATATTTTTTTCATTTTTTAATGTTTTAAATTTATTGTAGCTGTTTATTAATTATGCTTAAACTTTCTTCAAAAGATTTTGGGTGATAATCCATCATCTTTTTTGCCTTTTCTAATATAAAACCTGTTCTTGGAGGTCGTTTTGCTTTTTGATTTAATGTTGACGTACTAATTCTATTTAAATTTTCTGTAGTTTTCCCATAATACTTAGCTATACGTTCTATCATTTCATAAATACTCATTATATCTTTACCAGAAGTATGAAAAATACCATACGTTTTCTTCTTAGCTGCTAGTATACAAGCTTGTGCTAAATCTTCAGCAAGAGTTGGTGCTCTGTATTGATCGTCAATAATATTTAACTGTTCTCCTTTTTCTAATGCTTCCTTAGCCCATAGCACAATATTACTTTTACTAAGATTTTCTCCTACACCAAAAACAATAATTGTTCTTAGTATAGTCCATCTAACATTATGATGATATAATATTTCTTCAGATTTTAACTTAGATAATCCATAGTATGAAAGTGGATTTGGCTGATCATCTTCTTTATAAGGACCATCTTCACCATCAAAAATAAAATCAGTAGATATATGTATTAAGTGTGCATCACAGGCTAAACACACATCTGCCAAATAAGAAACTGCATGAACATTAAGAGCTTCACAAGCTTTATTTTCGTCCTCGCAAAGATCTACATTTGTCATTGCTGCAGTGTTAATTACAACATCAGGAGATTCCTCATTTAATATTATATTTACCTCTGTATAATCTGTAATATCAAGTGTTCGGTAGATATATCCTTCCATATTAGAAACTCTATTTTCACCCTTAGAAGTAGCTATCAATTCAACACTAGTATCCTCTTTTAATTTTTTTAAAATCTTTTGACCCAACAAACCATTACTTCCTGTAATTAAAAATTTCATTTGGTAATTATTTGAGTAATTAATATATTAGTCATTTTGTAAATTTTTAATATCCTTCCTCATTCCCTTAATTTCATCTATAATATTATTTTCTGTCTCCATTATAGTCTCTTCCATCTTAAGAATTTGTTTTTCTAAATCTAATATAACATCTTGTTTCTTTTTTGATTTTCTAATATCAATAATCAACCATGCAAAAGCAACTAATTCAATAACAAGGAGAATAACCGTTAAAATAATTTGAGTTCTTTCCATAAATTTTCTACAAATCAAATACAGATTTTTTACGATACTTGAAATATTTACGAAACCGTAATATTAAACTCATGATTAAATATATAAGAACAGTAAAAGTATTGGTGAAAGAAAAATATATAAAAAACAAACGTATAATTGGAGCACTTACACCTAATTTATAACTCCACCAAGAACTTACACCAAATATTTTTTTCTCTAATATGTTTCTAATAATTTTAACCATTAAAAAAATTGCTTTTTCGCTGCAATTTAAACATTTTTTAAAAATTAGATGCTCTTTATTTTGCAATAACTTATTTTTGATTTATGTTTTATATAATTTCTAAAGTTTTATCATTTCTTACTAAACCTATTATTTGGATTTTTATAATTTCAATTAGATTATTTATTAAACAAAATATCAATAAAAAAAATATATTATTCTTAATCTGCTTAACATATTTTTTTTCAAATGAATTGATAATTGACGAATGCTCAAAAATATGGGAAACAAAACACATGTCTTTTAAAGAAATTAATAAAAAGTATGATTATGGTATTGTTCTAGGAGGATATTCTGGATATAATGAAGAAATAAATCATATTAATTTAAACAAGAATGGAGATAGATTAATAACAGCTATTGAGTTATATCACTTAGGAGTTATTGAGAAATTGTTAATCAGTGGAGGTAATGGTCAATTATTTAATAATGGGTTAAAAGAATCAGATTGGACATATGATCTGCTTATTAATTTAAAAGTAGATTCTAATGACGTTATATTAGAAAATACTTCAAGAAATACTATGGAAAATGCAAAAGAGTGTAAAAAAATAATTTCTAATAATACAAGCTCATTATTATTGATTACATCTAGTTTACATATGAGGAGAGCAAAATTTTGCTTTCTAAAAAATAATCTTGATATTGACTGTTTAACCACGGACATAACAAATAAAAAAATAAAGAGATCCTTCAACTATATTTTTATTCCTAAAGCTATATCTTTAGAAAAATGGGAAACTCTAATACATGAAATTATTGGTTATTTAATGTATAAAATGGTATATTAAATACCTTTTTCTTTTAAAATAACATCCATTTTTACTTGAATTTTTTTTGCTTCCTCTCCTGCCTTTTCAGCAAAATCTGCTGATTGACTTGAATATAAAATTCCTCTTGAAGAATTAACAAGGATACCGCATTCATCATTTATTGTGTGCTTAGCAACTTGATCTAAACTGCCACCCTGAGCTCCAACCCCAGGTATTAATAAAAAATGATTTGGTATAATTGATCTTATTTTAGATAAATCCTCAACTCTAGTTGCCCCAACGACATACATCATATTATTAGTAGTACCCCATTCATTAGAAATTTTTAAAACCTTTTCATATAGTTTTTCACCACAGGAATCTTCAATTTGCTGAAAATCAATACTACCATTATTTGATGTTAAAGCTAATAAAATAACCCATTTATTATCATAAGATAAAAATGGAGAAACGGAATCTGAACCCATATAGGGAGCAACAGTAATTGCATCAAAATTCATATTTTCAAAAAATGCCTTAGCATACATTTTAGATGTATTACTAATATCACCTCTTTTAGCATCTGCAATAGTAAAAATATCTTTAGGTATATAGTTTAATGTTTTTTCTAAACTTATCATACCTTTAACTCCAAGACTCTCATAAAATGCAATGTTTGGCTTGTATGCAACACATAGATGATGAGTAGCATCTATTATTTTCTTATTAAATTCAAAAATAGGATCCTCAAAATTTAATAAATATTTTGGAATTTTATTTATATCCGTATCTAAACCTATACAAAGAAAAGATCTCTTATGTTTTATTTTCTCTATTATACTTTTTTTATTCATTAATCCGTCTCTTTTTTTCCTCCCTCCTTTAGTTTTTCTGCATTTTCAGCTAATTGCAATTCGTCAATATATTCCTGAATATCTCCAGACATTGTAGATTGCAAATTATATCTAGTAAGATTTATACGATGTTCAGTTACTCTACCTTGTGGATAATTATAAGTTCTAATCTTAGCAGATCGATCACCAGAAGAAACCATAGTTTTTCTATTTTTTGCATCTTCCTCTAATTTTTTCTGCAATTCCATTTCGTATATACGAGATCTTAAGACTTTAAGCGCTTTGTCATAATTCTTATGTTGTGATTTTTGATCCTGGCATTGAGCAACAATACCTGTAGGGATATGAGTCAATCTGACTGCAGAATAAGTTGTGTTAACGGATTGCCCTCCAGGACCAGATGAACAATATGTATCCTTTCTAATATCAGCTGGTTTTAACTCTACGTCAAACTCTTCAGCTTCAGGAAGAACTATTACTGTGGCTGCAGAAGTATGGACTCTACCTTGTGTTTCTGTTTGGGGTACTCTTTGAACCCTATGAACTCCTGATTCAAATTTTAATTGTCCATACACATTATCTCCTTCAACATTAAAAATAATTTCTTTATATCCACCAGCTGTACCTTCAGCAACATCTACCAACTCCGTTTTCCAACCTTTATTGGATGCAAATCCCGAATACATCTTGTATAAATCACCTGCAAATATACTTGCCTCATCTCCACCTGTACCAGCTCTAATTTCCATCACAGCATTCTTCGAATCTGCTGGGTCTTTTGGTATTAATAAAACTTTAATTTCTTCATCCATTATTTCTTTCTTTGGTAAAGATTCTTCTAATTCCATTTTCGCCATTTCTTTCATTTCTTGATCATCTGAATTAGAAATTATATCTTTAGCTTCTTCAATATTCCCAATCAAGTTCTTATAATTCTTGTAAGCAATAATTATAGGTTCTAAATCCTTATACTCTTTACTTAGCTGTACATATAATTTCATATCGTTCATTGCATCAGGAGAAGAAATTAATTTTTCCACTTCTAAATATCTATCATTAATTGCTGATAATTTATCTAACATAATTAATAAATAAAAGTACCTTTAGATGTTTTAATAGTTAACTTTTTAACATCACTCGATTCTACTCTTCCTATAATTTGAGCTGCAACATTATAACTATTTGAAATGTTAATTATATCATCAGCTATTTCTTCAGAAACATACAACTCCATTCTATGACCCATATTAAAAACCTTATACATTTCTTTCCAATCAGTTGCTGATTCTTTCTGAATTAATTCAAATAATGGAGGTGTTTTAAACATATTATCTTTGATAACATGCAAATCATTTATAAAATGTAGTATTTTAGTTTGTGCTCCGCCACTACAATGTATCATTCCATCAATTTTATCTCTATATTTTTCTAAAACCTTATGAATAATTGGAGCGTATGTTCTTGTTGGTGAAAGTACTAACCTACCTGCATCTAAACTGATATTATCAATTTTATCTGTTAATTTTTTAGACCCAGTATAAACTAAATCTTTAGGAATTGAAGGGTCAAAACTTTCAGGATATTTATATGATAATTCTGAGTCAAACACATCATGTCTGGCAGATGTAAGACCATTACTACCCATACCTCCATTATATTCTTTTTCATAACTAGATTGACCATATGAACAAAGTCCAATAATTACATTTCCATCTTTAATGTTAGCATTATCTATAACATCTTGCTTTTTTATTCTAGCAACAACTGTAGAATCGACTATGATAGTTCTAACAATATCTCCTACATCAGCAGTCTCACCTCCAGTTGAAATAATATTAACACCTAATTTTTTATAATCTTCAATAAGCAGTTCTGTACCGTTTATAATCTCTTTTATAACTTCACCTGGTATTAACTTTTTATTTCTTCCAATCGTCGAAGACAACATAATATTATCTGTTACTCCAACGCAGAGCAAATCATCAATATTCATAATTAAGGCATCTTGCGCAATACCTTTCCAAACAGATAAATCACCAGTTTCTTTCCAATATAAATATGCTAAAGATGATTTTGTTCCTGCGCCATCTGCATGCATAACCATACAATAATCATCATTATTTGAAAGATAGTCAGGAACTATTTTGCAAAACGCATTAGGGAAGAGTCCTTTATCAACATTTATAATAGCATTATGTACATCTTCTTTGTCAGCAGACACACCTCTTAAATTATATCTATTTGTTACCATTTTTTACTAATAAAAAAGCATCCTTTAATTATTACTAGGATGCTTTTAATTTATATTAAGATTAACTTACTTTCTTTCAGAAGTATCCTCATCAATAGTTTTTGTTTTTTTACTTTGAATTTTCAATTTAGGACCTTTGATTTCCTGGTTATTTTCAATTTTAACTTCAGGATTCTTATAATTTTCACTTAACACCTTAAATGATGTTCTTCTATTATATTGATGTGCTTTTTCTTTATTCTTTTTAAAACGGATTTTTTTAATGTATGACTGAGATAAAACATCTCCTTCTTTAAACCTTCCATCTTTATTCTCAATGGTATATGGATCAGACTCTCCCATTCCAACAGCAACTAATCTATCAGATTCAATACCATTATCTATTAAGTACTGAACACAAACTTCAGCTCTTTTCTGCGAAAGACTATTATTTTGTTTTTCACTGCCTCTAAAATCAGTATGTGATCTAAGCTCAATAACAATATTGGGATTGTCTTTTAAAGTAAGAACTAGTAAATCTAAATCTGAAATTGATTGTTTTCTTAAATCCCATTTAGCAAAATCATATTCAATTCTTGGTAATATAATTTCTTTTTTAATAGGATCTACAGAAAGATCAATAATGAAAGTTTTATTATAATGTATGTTTTCAGTAGTAACAAAAGCCGTTTTCTTCAAATAACCTTCATTCATAACAACAATTTCATAAGAACTTAATGGCTGTAAATCTGCAGTATATCTACCTGTATTATCAGTGACAAGATTACTCTTTATACCATCAGTATTAATTAATTGAACAGTAACACCTGTTAATATAGAACCTGTTTTTGAATCTGTTAAAATACCATTAAGCTTAAATACTAGAGGAGGTAATTCAAATTGATATATATCATCACCTCCTTTACCCCCATCTCTATTTGAAGTCAAATACCCTCTTTCTCCAGATGTTTCAACAATTATTCCAAAGTCATCAGCTGACGAATTTATTGGATATTTCATATTAGTTACTGAAGTGTAAGTTCCATTTTCATCTGCAACTGCTTTAAATATATCTAATCCTCCCATTCCCACATGTCCTGATGAAGCAAAATATAAATCACCATCACTATGAAGAAATGGAAAAACTTCATCTCCTGGAGTATTAATAGCGGGTCCCATATTTATTGGCTTACTCCATCCATTTCTTTTTTCTTTCTTACTCATCCATAAATCTTTACCTCCATAACCACCCTCCATATCAGAAGAAAATATCAATAAAAAATCATCTTTATTTTCCTGAACAGTTGGATGTCCAATAGTTACATTACTGTCTACTTTAATTTGTAAAGGATTAGGATCTCCCCAGAGTTTCCCTTTTCTTGTCGAAACATTAATTGTACAATAAGTTATCTTATTTTTTTCAACTTCACACTTAGTAAAATACATTGAGGTACCTCTATCATTTAGAAATGATGTTGCTTCATGAGAAGAAGTGTTAATTGGTTCTGGCAAAGGTACTGGAGCACTCCACTTTTGTTTTTTACCTAATTTTGTTACATAAATATCTGTAAAGTTTTCTCCAGTTCTTTCATCTATATCAGTATGAACAAGACTCTCTCTAGAAGAAGTGAAATACAACTGATTATAATCACTTGTTCCATACGATGGGGAATAATCATCAAATCTAGAGTTTACAAGTGGCATAAGAACAACCTTATATCTAGTCGGAGATGCTAACCACTGACGAGCAAATTCGCAAGAACGAAGTCCCATTTCTCCTCTAACATCTGTAGGGTTTAATTTTATAAATATTTTATACTGTTTAATAGCTTCATCATAATCGCCTTGAATTCTTAATACATCTGCATAACGCAAGTATACAATAACATCTGGATATTTTGCTTTAACTGCTCGTTTATAATAACTTTCTGCTCGTTTATAATTTAAAGATTTCCTATAACATTCCGCCTGTTTAAATATGATTTCAGCTTTTAAAGCTCTGTTTTTAGTCTTTTTATA
>MDSV01226316.1_pt1 | contig 12222 bp, 10 predicted proteins | sample 810851 | NCBI WGS metagenome assembly MDSV01 (sample SAMN05326640, study PRJNA326480) | marine metagenome | isolation source: seawater | place: Atlantic Ocean: North East | collected 2012
GAAATAATTGGTGATACAGTAAGTTTTCGACCCATTTCTTCCAGAACTTGACCAAGTCCAACAAAACCAAAATTTAATCCATTGTACTTTTCTGGAATAGTAAGAGCAGTCCAACCCATTTCTACCATTTCAATCCACAAATCTTCTTTAAACTGATTATAATTATCATCCCTCAATTCCCTCATAAGACTTAAAGGAGATTTTAAATCTAGGAATTCTTTTGTAGATGATTTTAGCATTTGCTGCTCTTCATTTATTACTAGTGCCATATTTTTTATTTTGATGGTAAACCTAAAACTCTTTTTGCTATAATATTTAATTGTATCTCATGTGTTCCTCCTTCAATTGAAAAACCTTTGGAACGACAAAAATGCCTTGCCTCCCTTCCATTGTTAGATTCTTCACTAGTCCATTCAGTTGAATTAAAACCATTAACTTCTAATCTTAATTCTTCTTTTTGAATGCCAAGTTCAGTTCCATAATATTTAAAAAAAGAGGAAACTGCTCCTGAATTATTTCCAGCTTTATGTTCATCCATAGTTCTTTGAATTGTTAATTCAAATATTTTTTCATTCATTTCTAATTCTGAAATTTTAGTTCTAATATTTGTTTCAGATAATGATTCATTATTTTTTTCAAACACATCTTTTGCTATATCACTTAATAGTTTTTTCTTATCAGTATCCCCTATTCCACCAATCATTTGACGTTCATGTGTAAGTAAATATTTCGCTATAGTCCATCCTTCATTTAGTGTTCCCACTAAATTTTTCTTTGGAACCTTAACAGCATCAAAAAATGTTTCAGTAAATGGGGATTTTCCACTTATAAGTTTTATTGGCCTAGTACTAACACCTTTAGATGCCATATCAATTAATAAAAAACTAATTCCAGTATGTTTAGAATTCTTGTCAGTTCTAACTAAACAAAAAATCCAATCTCCTTTATCACCAAAAGATGTCCAAACTTTTGAACCCGTAACCAAAAAGTGATCACCTTTATCTTCAGCTTTAGTTTGTAAATTTGCTAAATCACTACCAGCATTTGGCTCACTATATCCTTGTACCCACCTTATTTTACCTTTACAAATTTGATTTAAATAATACACTTTTTGTTCTTCAGAAGCAAACTTTAAAAGTGCTGGACCTAGCATAGAAATACCAAAGTTGATGTGAGGTTTCCTACATCCTAATCTAGCCATCTCTTGATTCAATATATTATTCTGTTTTGGATTAAGACCTCCTCCACCATACTTTGTTTCCCAATAGGGAACAATCCATTTTTTTTCTAACATTCTTTCAAACCATATTTTTTGATCATCAGAAGAAAAATCACCATTTCTACCACCCCAATACAATTGTTTTACATCAGTGAGAGGTCCTCTCATTGAACTTGGACAATTATCTTCTAACCATTTTCTGGTTTCCATTCTAAAACTAGTTAAATCTACTTTTGTTTTTGTTTCCATTATCTTTTATTCTTTTATTTAATTATTTACCTAAAAACTTTGCTGGTCTTTTCTCTATAAAAGCGGTTACTCCCTCCTTTAAATCATAGCTATTAAATGCTAAAACCTGTTTATTTGCTTCAAAAGCTATAGTATCATTTAAATTATTATCCATAGAATAAATCATATCTGCTTTTGCAATTCCAATTGCGAGAGTGGGTCTAATAGAAAGTTCATGAGCCCATTTTTTAGCATCATTTAATACATCTTCCTTGTCTACAATTCTATTTGTTAAACCTAATTTATAACACTCCTCTCCAAAAACTTTTTTACCACTTATAGCAATTTCGAAGGCTTTACTGTAGCCTACCTGTCTTGCTAATAGCCAACTCGCACCTCCATCAGGCCCAAGACCTATATTAACAAAAGCATAAAGCAAAGCACTTTCTTTACTCATTACTCTTAAATCACAAGCCAGTGCAAAAGCAGCACCAACTCCTGCAGCAGTCCCATTAATAGCTCCAATTATAGGTTTATCCATTGAGAAAAAACGATTCATTAAAGGTTGATATTGTTCAATTAAATAATCTTTTCTTTCTTCAGCAGTAACTTTGGCACCAAATACAGACATATCTGCTCCAGAACAAAAACCTTTGCCATTTCCAGTTAATACAATAGCTCTAATATTTTCATCTTTTTCAGCAATTGATAAACAATAATTTATATCATCAACTAAATCTTGATTTACAGCATTATATCTATCAGGTCTATTTAAAGTAATTATTGCAATGTTTTTTTCTTTTTCTATTAAAACTGATTTACTCATAATTATATTTATTCGTATCCTATTGCTAAAGTTTCAGCAACACATACTGGTTTTTCTTGTCCCTTAAGTTCAACTGTAATACCTAATTTATATTTTGCACCTCCAGGTTTTATTTCAAAATCTAATAATGAAACTCTGCCTCTTACAAACCCTCCAGAAGGTGTTGCACTCATAAATCTTACTTTATCAACACCATAATTAACTCCCATTTTAATACTCCCAATACTCACAGTATCGTAGGAAAATCTAGATGCTAGTGATAATATCATAAACCCATGAGCAATAGTGGTTTTGTAGGGAGATTCTTTAGCACACTTTTCTGAATCAAGATGAATCCACTGTTCATCTTCAGTAATTTTGGCAAATATATTTATCTTTTCCTGGGTTATCTCAATCCAATCGCTTATTCCTAATTCCTTACCAACACATTTACCCATTTCATCTAAATTTTTAAAATGAGTTTTATAAATTTCTTTTTTTTCCATTTTTTTAAATTTAATTAATTTAATAATTAAAGTGGCATAGCTCCTCCATTAGCATGAAGAGTAATTCCACTAATAAATCCAGCCTCTTTGGATGCTAAAAATAAATAGGTATGCCCCATATCTTCTGGCGTACCTATTCTTCCAACTGGAATCATTTTGATTCCAGCTTGAATAACTTCCTCTGGCATGCTATCTGACATAACAGACTTAATAAAACCTGGAGCAACTGCATTTGCAGTAATTCCATGTTTTCCTACTTCCTTACAAAGTGCTCTTGTAAAACCAGAAATTCCAGCCTTAGTTGCACAATAATTTGTTTGACCAAATGCACCAGCAGTTCCATTTATTGATGAAGCAGATACAATTCTTCCATATCCGTTTTCTTTCATATGTGGTAAAACTGCTCTCGTAACTACATATAAGGATTTTAAATTAACATTAATAACAGAATCCCATTCTTCTTCAGACATTTTTAAAAAAGATCTATCTCTAATTATTCCTGCATTATTTATTAAAATTTCTATTTTTCCATGATCATTTATTATTTCAGCAACTGCACTGTCGACAGATTTTTTAGAAGTAATATCTACTTTCTGATAAAATATTTTGCCTCCATTTTTTGAAATTTGATCAACTGTTTCGCTACCATCCAAAACATCCCATAGTGCTACAGTTGCTCCTTCATTACAAAATACTTCACAAATTCCTTTGCCAATCCCTCTAGATCCACCTGTTACTATTGCCACTTGACCTTCTAACTTTTTCATGTTTATTATTTTTTGTTAATATAATTTTAAAATCAACTTATTAGTATTAAATCACTTCAAACAAACCAGCTGCTCCCATACCTCCACCAACACACATTGTTGATACAACAAACTTAACACCTCTTCGTTTACCTTCAATCAATGCGTGAGATACCATCCTTGAGCCGCTCATACCATAAGGGTGACCTATGGAAATAGATCCTCCATTTACATTTAAAATTTCATTTGGAATATTTAAAACTTCTCTACAATAAACAACTTGGACTGCAAAAGCTTCATTAAGTTCCCATAATCCTATATCACTCATTTTAAGTCCATTCTGCTTTAATAGCTTCGGGACTGCATAAATTGGTCCAATACCCATCTCGTCTGGCTCACATCCGGCTACTGCAATTCCTCTGTATATTCCAAGAGGAGTTACATTATGTTTTGCTGCCACATTTGATTCCATTAAAACACAAGCAGATGCACCATCGGATAACTGACTGGCATTTCCCGCAGTAATTGAACCTCCTTCAACAACAGGCTTGAGTGATCTTAATCCTTCAATTGTTGTTGATGGTCTATTACATTCATCTTTTGAAATTGTCTTTTCAATAAATGAAATTTCTTTAGTTTCCTTATCCATAACTCCCATAGTTGTAGTTACCGAAATAATTTCATCATCAAATTTTCCTTCATCTTGACCTTTAGCAGTTCTAAGTTGACTTTGAAATGCATATTGATCTTGAGATTCTCTAGAAATATTGTATCTGCTAGCAACAACCTCAGCAGTTTTAAGCATTGGCATATAAATATGTTTGTGTTTTGCGATTAAATTTTTGTCTACATACCTATCTAAATTCATTTTTTCAGTTTGAACTAAACTAATTGAATCTAGGCCACCACCAACAACAATATCCATTCCGTCACTAATGATTTGTTTTGCTGCAGTTGCAATAGCCATCATTCCAGAGGAACATTGTCTATCTAAACTCATACCACTTACTGTAACTGGAAGACCGGCTGCTAAAGCTGAATTTCTGGCCACATTAGCATGTGTTGTACCTTGTTGAAGAGCAGCTCCCATTATTACATCATCTACTTTGTCAGGGTCAACTCCTGACCTTTTTACTGCTTCCTCTATTGCCCAACCAGCCATAGTTGGAGCAGTTGTATTATTGAATGTGCCTCTATAAGATTTCGTTAAGGGAGTTCTAGCTGTTGAAACTATTAATGCATCTCTCAAAATCATAGTTTTAAAATTAATTTACCTTTTTTATTCCCATTAAATAACTTTTTAAAAACCTCATAAAAGTTCTCTATGCCTTCATAAACATCTTCTTTTGACTTTAAAGTACCGTCAAGAATCCATTTGGTCATTTCTTTATTAGCCAGTGGATATTTTTTTACAAAATCTAAAACAACCATCCCTTTCATGGTTGCTCTGTTAACAAGTAAAGACAAATAATTATTTGGCCCTTTAGCTGACATTTCATTATATTGTGAAATAGCACCACATATTACAATTCTTGCTCCCATTCTTAAAAAAACTAGAGCCGCATCTAAAATTTCGCCACCAACATTATCAAAATACACATCTATTCCATCTTGACATTCTCTTTTTATTCCTCTTTTTACACTTTCATTTTTATAATCAATACACCCATCAAAACCTAATTCGTTGATTACATAATCACATTTCTCCTTTCCACCAGCAATTCCAACAACTTTACATCCTTTAATCTTTGCAATTTGACCAACAATACTTCCAACAGCACCAGCTGCTGCTGAAACAAGCACAGTATCTCCTTCTTTTATATTACCAACTTCAAGAATACCAAAATATGCAGTCATTCCAGGCATACCCAACGTTCCAATGTAAGTTGGTAAAGGTATCTTGCTACTAGGGACATTAAAATATCCCTTACCATCTGAAATTGAGTATTGTTGAACTCCACCCCAACCTGAAAGAATATCTCCTTTATTAAAATTTGTGTTTTTTGATTCAATAACTTCCCCAATTGTTCCTGCCCTCATAACTTCTCCTATTTGAACTGCAGGAATATATGATCTTGTTTCATTTAACCATCCTCTCATAGCTGGATCAAGTGATATGTATAAATTTTTTAGAAGAACCTCACCATCATTAATTTCTCTTATATCTTCCAAATCATAAGTCCAAGTATTTTCCGATGGAAAACCAGATGGACGAGCTGCTAATTTTACAATTTTATTTTTTAACATATATTATGTGTTTTGAGTAAATTGCAGTTTGTAAAGTAAGTAAAAATATAAAAAAATATTATGCGTGCATAATATTATTTTTTTAAAATAAATTATTTCCAATTTGGTTTTCTTTTTTCTTTAAATGCAGAAATACCTTCTTTGGCATCATCAGAATTTAGTACTAATTCTAACATGTCAGCCAGATACTTATGATTAGATTCACTAGAACTAATCCTGTCAATCGCCTCTAAGCCATATTTTATTGCTTTTGGCGAATTATTTGTAACCTCATCTAACCATTTTGAAACAACAGATCCAATTTCAACCTGATTAGTGATTTGAGAAACTAACCCCCAATGATAAGCAGTTTTAACATCTAAATTATAACCTCTAATACACCAATCTATTACATTTCTAACAGAGATTACTTTTGACAAAGATTCCATTACTTGCATTGGAAATATTCCTCTTTTTACTTCTGGAAGACCTAGTTTAAGTCCATCTATTGAAACAATATAATTACAACCTGCTATCAATAAAAAACCTCCTGCATAAACATCTCCCTCTAACTGACAAATTTTAGGCTTATAAAGTTTATTAAATAATTCTCCAACCAAAATTTTTGAATTGGCTTGTGGAACAGTTGATTTATTTTCTTCTACTTCCCCACTAATAGCTTTTAGATCTAATCCTGAACAAAAAACATCTCCATTTGACTTTAACAATAAAGCCCTGACATTGTCACAGTAGGATGCATATTGGAAAGCAAATGCTATTTCATTTATCATTTGAGGATGTAAAGCATTTTTCTTATTTGGACGATTTAATGTGATACTAAAGACATGATCAGTTTCGTCTAAGTCTATAAAATCAAATTTATATGATTTTATATTTTTTATATCGTTTTCATTAAAGTAGTTCATAGCATATATCACATTCTAAATACTCCAAAAGAGTTAGATCCTTTTATTTCATTATTATAAACAGCTGCTAATGCTAAGGACAAATATTTTCTGGTATCAATTGGATCAATAACTCCATCATCCCAAACTTCAGATGTAGTATGCCAAACACTAGCCTTTTCATCGGCCTCTTCAGTCAGCTTTTTCTTTTCCATTTTAAGTTGTTCTTCATCAATAACTTTATTTAATGAAGATGCTGATTTTCTTTTAATAATTTCCATAACACCAGACAATTGATCTGCTCCCATAACACCAGATTTTACATTTGGATATGAAAACAGAAATCTAGGATCAAAAGATCTACCACACATTGCATAATTTCCAGCTCCATATGAATTACCAACCTGAAGACTAATGTGTGGGACTGTACTTCCTGAAACAGCATGAATTAATTGAGATCCACTATTAATCATTCCATTTTGTTCATATCTCTTTCCTACCATAAAGCCTGTAGTATTATGAATAAATAGTAAAGGTGTATTAGATTTATTAGCCAATTGAATAAAATGTGTAGCTTTTCTTGCTGACTCAATAAAAATCACTCCATTATTTGCAATAACACCAATAGGATAACCATTAATTTTTGTCCAACAACAAAACATTGTTCTGCCATAATTTTCTTTAAATTCAATAAATTCAGAACGATCAATAAATCTTTTAACAAGTTCTCGAATATCAAAAGGCTTTTTCAAGTTAGAAGGAATAATCCCTAAAATCTCATCTTTAGCGAATTTTGGAGAAGATGCATCTTTCTCATAATTATTATCTGCTGGTTGCTTAATTTTTTTAATTAAATTTTTTGTTATTTCTAGAGCATCCTTTTCATCTTTAGCTAAAAAATCTGAAACACCAGAAATACTACTATGCATTTGAGCTCCTCCTAATTCCTCATCATTAGAATCTTCATTAGTTGCCATTTTTACTAATGGTGGCCCTGCTAAAAAGACTTTAGCGGCATCTTTCTGTAAAATTGAATAATCAGACATTCCAGGAACATAAGCACCACCTGCTGTTGCATTTCCAAATACAACAGAAATTGTTGGAATTCCTTCCTTAGATCTTCTAGACATCTCCTTAAAAAACTTACCATAATTATTAAAAACCCTGTCTTGATCTGGCAAATTAGCTCCACCACTTTCAACAAGATTTATAGTCAATAATTTATTTTCATTAGCAATTTGTGATAATCTTAGATTTTTTAAACTTGTAGCATAATCAATTGCACCTGCTTTTCTTGTTGCAACATTAGCATTAATTAAACAAAGTACATTAGAAACATAACCCAAAACAACTACTGTAGTTCCACCTGCACCAAATCCATTTTCATGTTTTAAACCAGCAAGAGACATTAATTCTATATGAGGTTTATTTTTGTCAAGTAACAAATCTATTTTTTCTCTAGCAAGCAGTTTCTTTCTTCTTCTTGTTCTTTTAATTTTTTCTTTACTACCTTCTAATTTTGATAATTTAAAATACGTATTAAGTTCTTTCAATAATTTCTTCATAGAAATCTCATTTTCAATAAAACTTGAACTTAAAATATCAATATTTGACTTTCGAACTTTCATTAAATAAACATTTTATTGTTATAGATTATTGAATTGAAATTATATACAAATTAATTAAAAATTAATGACAAACATATATTGTTTTTAATACCTTGTGTTTATATTTTATAAAAAAAATTAAATGATCATAAATACAAGAACAAAATATTTTTATGGTCTCGGCTTCATTTCGGTTGGAATTAAAGATATTTTATACACACTATTTGTATTTTTTTACTTTAACCAAATACTTGGATTAGATCCAGTTTATACAGGAGCAGCTACTTTTATTGCTATTTTTTTTGATGCCTTTTCCGATCCCCTAATTGGTATCATTTCTGATAGTTATAAATCCAAAACGTGGGGAAGACGTCATCCATTTATGTTTGTTTCAGCTATTCCTCTAGGTCTATCAACATGGTTATTATTTATACCCCCATCCTACCTGTCTGAATTTCAAATATTTTGTTGGTTAACTTCTTTTTCTATTCTTATTAGATTTTTTCTAACAATATATTTAGTTCCTGCAATGTCATTAGGGGCAGAATTAACACCTAATTATGAAGAAAGAACAATAATAACAAGTTTTAGAATAACATTTACTGTTTTAATGCAACCATTTATTTTTTTAGTAGGAATTTATCTTTTCTTTGTTCAGGAAGAAGGAATGACTACTGGATTAGAAAACGCTGATGCTTACGCGCCTTTTGCCTTTTTTTGTGGAACAGTAATGTCTCTTAGTATTTTGATTAGTACCTATGGAACAAAAAATACTATCCCATTTCTTCCAAAAGAATCTAAAAAAGAAAATCTTAGTTCCATTTTTAAAAATATTAAAACTGCATTTAAAATGAAATCATTTACAAGTATTGTCTTTTTTACAGCAATGGTGTATACATCTTTTGGAATAGGAAATACAATGTCAACCTACCTACTAACATATGTTTTTGAATTTGATGAAATTGATATTTTGTCTATTGTTTTTGCCGGTGCTTTAGGAGGTTTAATCTCCGCATACATAGCTCCAAAATTTGGAAAGATTTTTGACAAGAAAAAGGCTACAATAATATGTACAATTCTTTTTAGTTTAGGGATGGCATCTCCCTACATTTTAAGACTACTAAACCTTATGCCGTTTAATGATGATCCATTTGTTGTATTATCATTTTTTATTCTTTATTCATTTGGGTTTACTTTTTTATGGAGTGCAATGAGTTTATCAACTTCAATGATGGCTGATGTAGTTGATCAATATGAAACCTTTACAAACAAGAGACATGAAGGAATGTTTTTTTCCACATTGTCGTTTTCATATAAATGTACTGTTGGTCTAGGATATCTCGTTGGAGGTTTGCTTTTGAAATTAATTTCCTTTCCAACTCAAACAAAACTTGAAAACATCGATCCACAAGTTATAACTGATTTAACAATTATTGGAGGACCTTTTATTTTTTTAGTTTATTTTTCATCAATGTTATTTTTATTAGGCTATCCAATTGATAGAAAAACATATAATAAAATAAGAAATCAATTAGATTTAAATAAAAATGAATACTAAATCTATTACTTTAAACCATCCTATTTCACAATATTTATGAATACAAAAACCTATGATGTTATTATTATTGGAGCAGGATTTGCAGGAATTGGAGCAGCAATTAAGTTAAAATTAAATGGGTTTAGTGATTTTATTTTGCTTGAAAAATCATCTGAAATTGGAGGAGTTTGGAGAGACAATACCTATCCAGGATGCGCTTGTGATGTCCCTTCATATGTTTATTCATATTCCTTTGAACCAAAAAATGATTGGTTGAATATCTGTGCACCACAAAAACAAATATTTGATTACTTAAAACATTGTGTAAAAAAATATGGGATTGAAAAACACATTATAACTAATTCAAATATAATAACTACAAAATTTAATAAGTCTAAATCAAGTTGGAAAATATCTGATAATAATGGTCAGAATTATTATGCTACACTTATGATTAGTTCAACAGGAGGAATTAATGAACCCTTAATTCCTGATATAAAAGGGATAAATAATTTTAAAGGCACAATCTTTCATTCTGCAAAATGGAATCATTCATTTAATTTATCAAATAAAAAAATTGCCGTTGTTGGTACTGGTGCAAGTTCAATACAATTTGTCCCAGAAATTGCGAAAAAGGTTTTAAAATTAACATTGTTTCAAAGAACACCTGCTTGGATATTACCTAGACACAATACTGAGATTTTAGAAAGTAGTCAAAAAAGATTCAAAAGATTCCCTCTTTATTTAAAATTTTGGAGAGAGTACATTTATTGGATTTTAGAAATAGTTGGTCTATTTAGATACCCAAATAGTATAATTGCTAAAATCATTAATAAAAGAGTTATGAATTATTTAAAAAGTTCAATAACTAATCTAGAATTAAGAAAGAGATTAAAACCAAATTATCAAGTTGGATGCAAAAGAATTTTATATTCTAATGAATTTTATCCAACCTTAAATCTTTCTCATGTTGTATTAAATAGTACTGGAATTAAAGAAATAGTAGAAAATGGAGTAATTGATAAAAAAAATAATAAAATAGAGTGTGATGCGATAATTCTTGGAACTGGATTTAAAATTATTTCTTTTAATCATTACTTTGATTGTATAGGCTTAGATAAAAGAAGTTTATTTAAGGAATTTGCCGTTAGTGGCGGAGAAGCTTATTACGGAATGACAATGAATGGATTTCCGAATATGATAGTAATGGTTGGACCAAATACTGGACTAGGTCATAATTCTATAATTCATATGATGGAATCACAAATCAATTACATTATTAGCTATCTTAAAAATTTAAAAAAATACCCAAAATCTTATTTTAATATTAAAAATAATGTACAGGAATTATTTAATAAAAAATTACAAAATAGATTAAAAAAAATGGTTTGGTCAACAGGTTGTAATAGCTATTATCTATCCCATTTCAATGGAAAAAACACTACTTTATGGCCAGAAACTTCATTCTCCTATAGAAAAAAGACAAAAAAAATGAATATATCAGAATATGATATAGTAAAATCCAATTAATTCAATATAAAATATTTTAAAAAAATATTTTATATTGTAGTGTGGGGGGAAATAATTGGGAATTCCTGAATTAAAAATTATAACAACTAATTAAAACTAAAATCATGATAGATGAATTATTTGACTTTCCTTTTTATAATTGGGAAAAAAAACTGAAAAACAAACCATTTTTAAAACAACCATTTGGCAATCTATGGGAAAATTACAGCTGGGATCAAGTTGGTAATATGGCTAGAAAACTTTCGACAGGCTTAAAATCAATGGGTCTTCCTGAAAAAAGTCATATTGGATTGGTTTCTAAAAACTGTAGAGAATGGATTATTGCTGATTTGGCTATTTCTATGTCAGGACATATTTCTGTTCCGTTTTTCCCAACTTTGAAGTCAAATGAAATTGAAAAACTACTAGATTTTGGAGATGTAAATGCTTTGTTTGTTGGAAAACTAGAAAATTGGGAAGAAATGAAAAAAGGAGTAAGAGATGATATGCCAATTATAGCATTTCCTAATTATAAAGATCACTCAAAAGTTTCAGAAGGAAAACAATGGTATGATTTTATTAATCAATTTAATCCTCAAACAGAAGATTTTAAACCAAAATTAAAAGATATTTGGACTATAATTTTTACATCTGGAACAACTGGAGATCCAAAAGGTGTTGTATTAACTTATGAAACATTATTTAATACTAAAAGAATCACTGAAGATGGAAACCCTTTAAAAGTTGATTTAAGTGGAAATAACCGTTTTATTTCTTACATGCCGTTAAATCATATTTTTGAAAGGGTTGTTATTGAACATGTTGCTTTTAGGTACGGTGGAACAATTTCATTTGTAGAATCATTGGAAACTTTTGGACAAAATTTAAATGATACTCAACCTACAGCTTTTCAAGGAGTTCCAAGAATATATTC
>MDSV01249012.1_pt1 | contig 12221 bp, 6 predicted proteins | sample 810851 | NCBI WGS metagenome assembly MDSV01 (sample SAMN05326640, study PRJNA326480) | marine metagenome | isolation source: seawater | place: Atlantic Ocean: North East | collected 2012
AGCGATACCCATCAGAACATCGAACTTAAGCACGGATGGGCTGGATTAGTACTAGGCTGAGGAATCGCCCGGGAATCCCCAGTGGTGGAAGGTTTTTGCACTCGCGAACGACGGCATGATGAGTGTTTTGGATTCGAATCCATCTCTTTTTCTTTTCGTGCCAGGCAGAAGAGGAAGCTTGAAAGAGGGTACGTTGATGCCCGTGATGAGCCTCCGACGGCATCTCAAGACTGTGCGCCTCATCGCCCGGGAACCCTCAGCGGTGAGGGTCTTTTGCGGCGCGAGAGAGCGCTCGTTTTTCATGTTTTTATTTGTATGTCGGGAGGACTTCTTGCTCTTTATTTTCTGGACTGTCATCGATCTCGTCTCTCATAGTTTCATTCCGCGCCCGGGGCGCGTCATCACACAGAGCTACGCACTGTGGGTCAGCATAGACGTCCTGTGAGCTGAAGCATGCCACTTCGGCTGCGGAGGCAGGGCCAGGGCAGCACTGGGACGCGAAAAATCGACTATTCACGTAACAAGGGGCACTTTTTCGCCGTTCCGTGTCCGGGTGCTGCGCGCGCGGGGGGGTGCGGGAGATGCGTATCTCGGGATACCGTGAGTGGAAAAGTTGTTCATTGTCATGTAACAAGGCGGATTCCGGAAAGAAACGGGGGCGCTCTCTGTCATCTTCACGACGTCACGTTGGTCGTGAGCCACGCGGGATTCCGCCTCTTTTCTCCCCAGTGAAAGGCTTGTTTCACGACCACGCGATGAAAATTTCACGAAAAAACCGGTTTTGTATGAGCAAACAGTCTGAAGCGAAAATCGGAGTCGGGACGAGTTTGACGGTCTGTTACTCAAAAAATGATTCCCCAATTAATTTGAGAGGAGGAAAGTACGTAGTTTTGGACGTGGTGGTTGTTATGAGCACTGTTCGCATTTTTTACTGACGCTTCGACGCCTTCGGATAGCCTCGTGTGCTGACCTTCGTGATCAACCTCGAAAAACAAGATTCTCCCTACGCCGCTGACGGCCGCGATCACGCCTCCGGGCATCCGTTCGCCTTGGCCCAATCGCGCACGGCGGTCTGACCGTTCATCTCCGCGTACTGAAGCGTATTTTTGTCCCACGGGCACCCGTTCGCGACGGCCCACTGTAAGATTTCGAGATGCCCGGAGTACGCGGCGAACGCGGCAGTCATGGCCCCCGCGGGAGCACCGTTCTCGCGCGCCCACTTCAGGGTCTCCAAGTGCCCGTTCTTCGCCGCCGCCGCGCAGGTGGTCTCGTCCCACGGACAGCCGTTCGCCCTGGCGTACTGCAACACCTCCAGGTGCCCCCTCGTCGCCGCGGACTCGCACGTCTTCTCGTCCCATGGGCACCCGTTTTCGTGCGCGTACTTGAGCACATCCAGATGGCCCTCCCTCGCCGCGTTCATGCACGTGCGCTCGCTCCAGGGCGCGCCGTCCTCGCGCGCGGTTATCAGCGCCGTGAGATCACCGGAGCTGGAGGCTCGCCAGCACGCGGAGAGCCGGGGCGAATCGGAACGCGGGGAAACCATCGCCACCATCGCGCGTGCGCGCGCGGTACTATGACATGCGTCGGCGAAGCTGTCTCTTCGAACTTTCGGGGGTCGTTTTGTCGGTCGTGTGTTAAGTGTCTTCAAGTTTCTGTCCTTTCATTTCAAAGTGCACAATCTATCAGTCACCAGTTTCTGATAACCTGGCGGTTTCTACAATCCTTTTCTTGGAAAACTTCCATCCACATATGGTTCACGTCGAAGGCTCGGCGACCGGAAGTTCGAAGGCGCCCCGCGCGGGAATCACGCACGCCCCCGCCGTCTCGGCGGTTCGTTTGTCGAGAAGCGAGATGTCGCTTCCGCCGAGCGCGGACGCGTCCGCGCTCCAGGACCGCGTTGCGGCGCTCGCCGCGCGCGTCGAGGAGCTGGAAACCGAAGCCGAGGCGGATCGCGCGTTGTACTTGCGAATCGGAATGGGGCACACCGATCCCGAGCTCAAGGCCAAGCCCGAGAGCGAGGTGTTCGCTGCGCTGGAGCAGCAGAACAGGGACGCGCTGTACCAGCTCAAGAAAACCAAGTCGCAGAAGTACCAGCTCAAGCAGAGGGTGGAGGAGCTGGAGAAGGCGCTCGAGAGTGCGGCGTCGGCCGAGCCCGTGACGCTCACGATCGTCCCCGAATGCGCCCGGTGCATCGAGCGCGCGCACGCGGACGCGGAAGCCGAGGCGGAGGCCGACGCTCGGGCTGAGGCCGAGGCTCAGGCTCAGGCTCAGGCTCAGGCAGCGGCGGCGGCGGAGGCTCAGGCTAAGGCCGAGGCGGAGACGCCGACGCCGACGCGCGCGCCCCCTTCGCGTGCGGAGCGGGTCTCCGTGCGCGCCAAACCGAGCGCGCGCGACGTGCGCGACGCCGTGGACGTGCTCTCAGCGCACGCGCGCGGCGACGCGTCGTCCGCGATGTCCTGCGCCGCGGCGCACCTGTGCCTGAAGCACCGCGACCAGTGCTCGAACGCGGAGTCGTTGATGCGGCGCACGATCGCCAACATGAGGAACGAGGCTCGCGAAGCCGGTCGGCGCGGCTCGGGCGTCGGGTTCGGGCCCGGCAAGGAACTCGCCGGCGCGGCGCGGGCGACTGCGACGTTCGGGAGAGACGTTCGCGCGGGAGACGATCGCGGCGGCCGCCTCGGCGCGAGTCTGACCGCACGAAGCGTGGTGACGAAGAAACATCCCGAAAAGACGGACGGCACGTCTCGAGCGCCCGTCGCGTCTCCGCGCACGCCGCTCTCCGCGGCACCACCTTCGCCCGCGTCGCCGTACGAAAAAAAGAGGAGCGCGAGCTCGGTGAAGACGGCGAAGCCGAAGCGCTCGCTGGCAGAGCTCGCGGCGCCGGACGCGCGCGTGCAGCAGTGGATGGCACAGAAGGCGAAGAAGGAGGAGCACCGGGAGAAGATGAAGAAGCGCGTGGTGGACCGCGACGTGAAGTGGATGGAGAGCATGTCCAAGCGCCAGAGCGACCGGCTGAAGCAGTCGCGGAAACAGGAAGAGGCGGCGGCGGCGGCGATGCGCGTCGAGCTGCTCAAGAGCCGAGCCAAGTCGCGGGAATCCGCCGAAGCGGGAGAGTCCGTGTCGGAGGAGAGCCCCCGGAGCCCCCGGCCGAGCACACCCGGGAGCGATCCGGTGAGCAGGGCGAGCACGCCGAACATCGACGACGAGCGGAAGCGCCTCTTCGGGGAGGCTTGATCGCGACGAAACAACGCGCGCTCGGCGCCGCGCGTTTTTATAAAAATTGTCTGTATGCGTATGAGTCATCAATCTACGACGCGACGACGAGGTTTCGCCATCTTCGACGCGCCCGCCGCCGCGCCGGCGCCCCTCGGTTCTTCACCCCTCGGTCTCCACGCCTTGCATGGCGGCGAGGCTCCGCGCGTGCCGCGCGGCGACCCGCTCGACGCAGGCGCGCGTGTCGGAGACGCCGGCGCGCAGGACGGGCAGGGGGTGCGCCTCGGTGTTGAACACGAAGCACTCCAGCGGCACCACCGTGGGGTCGTCCGTGAAGAGCAGGAACAGGTACTTGAGCGTCTCGGAGAGCCAGAAACTCTCCATCTTGTCCACACGGTTCAGCTCGCGCCGCGTGAGGGTCCGCGCGCGCCTCCGTCTTCGCGTCGCGTCATCGCCGTCGACGTCGACGGAGCTTTCCGCGTTCCATTCCGGGTCCACCACGCTGTCCACGCCCGCGTAGCCCCCGGTGTCCACGCGCGCGTGCCTCTCCCAGGCGCGCCACATCTCCCACCCGGCGTCGCGCCACTCCTCCGCGCGCGTCACGCGCCACAGCACGAACAGAGACTCCACCGTCTCGGGGCGCAGCAGGTTGTGCGCGTCCTTGCGCTTCACGAGCAAGTCGCCGAACGCGTGCACGCGCTCGCGCCCGGCGCCGCCCGCGCGCAGCCCGGACGCCGGGAAGTACGCGATTTCGGGCGCCAGGCCCGCCGGGACGCGCGCGTACATGGAAACGCACGTGCGCGCGAGCTCCACCGCCACATCCAAGTGCCCGGCGTCGCGCGCGAACCCGAGCCGCGCCAGCGCGTCGCCCGCCAGGCGCTCGCGCGCGGCGTCGCCGGCGCCCCAGCGCGCGCCGAGGCCCTCGGCGTGCCCGAGCGCGAGCACGCCGGGCAGGAAGCACACCAGGTGGTCCATCTTGTGCACGAGAGTCCCGGCCACCCCGCCGACGCGCTCGGCGACGTAGAGCAAGCCGATGTCTTCGCTCGCGTTCGCGGTCGAAGCCTCCCTCGGAGGCTCCGGAGGCTCGGCCGTCTCGGCCGTCCCCTCGCGACGCGAAACCTCCTCGGAAACCCGCGAGACGACCTCGCGCTCCGCCGGGACCCCGTCTTCGCTCCGCGCCTCGTCCTCCGCGTCGAACCACCGGCGGCGGCGGCGACGCGCCGAGGACGTCGCGCGCGGCGCGGAGTCGCTCGTCGGGCCCCAGCGCAGCCCGAGCGCGTTCGCCGCGTCGCTCCGCGCGTCGGCGCTCGTTCGTCCCTCGGTTTCGGTTTCGGTCGCGGCTTCCGGAGGCTCGACAGAACCGCGACCCGAGCGGCGGAGCAGGTAGAGCAGCACGCCGTCCATGGCGCGCAGGTACGGACGCTCTCCCCCCGCGGGCTTGCCCGCGTGCAGCCAGTGTTTGAGCAGGTACTCATAGTACGAGTCCCCGCGCGCGCCGAGCGTGAGCGTGGACGCGCGGTCGAACTTCGCGGTGCCCGAGCTCACCGCGTTGGGCACCAAGCCGTCGTTCGCGGGGAGCCACGTCGCGTCGGTCACCGATTGGAACGCGCGCCGCGCGCCGCACGCGATGTCCCTCCTGTAAACCCTGCCCGCGAGCGCCGCGAGCGTGGACCGTGCGTGAGTGTCGGCTGTGACGGGTGCGCTCGGAGAGACGTCCGCGTCGCACGACGGATCGACCGAACGATCGATGGGGTACTCCTTCAAGCCGCCGCCGTCGGGACAGAAGCCGTACTCCATCTCCGCCTCGCCGAAACCGTCCTCCACGGCGTCCGCGGCGTCCGCCGCGCCCGCGGTGGCGTTCTCCGCCGCTCGCAGCGCCGCCTCGAGCGCTTCCCACTCCAACACGAGCGTCCCCGCCTCCGCGAGCGAGCTCTTCTGCGTCCACTTGGGGTGGTGCGGGTCGCCCGTCTTAAAGTTGACGTCCATGATGGGAATCCCGGTGCGCGTCTTGAACGTGGGGGAGAGCTTCTCCGCCAGGTCCAGCGCTTTGGCGAGGAGGTCGCCGCGCTCGGTGTCCCCGCCCAGCTCGCGCGCAGCGGCGAGCCCCCCCAGCACGCGGATGGTGCTCTCGAACACGTTCGCGTTCTTGTCCGCGTCGAACGCCAGCGCGGGCGAGGCGATCCAGTCCCGCGCCTCGCCCGCCTCCTCCTCCAGCCCCAGGATGAGCAGCGTGTCCAGCGCGTCAACGATGGTGAGCCCGACATCCAGCCAAGCCACGCCTTTCCTCGCGACCGGCGCGAGCTCGTCCGAGGGCCAAGCGTGCTCGCGGTACCCGCGCCAGGCGTGCCTGGCGGACGCGGCCACCGCCCTGCGGCGCGCGCGGGAGGGGACCGCGGCGAACGCGGCGTCGTCCAGAGCGAGCAGCGCGGCCACCTCGGCGTCGGACGCTGGAGGATCCTTCTCGGCGAAGCCCAGGCCGTCGCGCCAGTCCTCGCGCGGCATGCGCGCCGTGGCTAAGGATGCGGCGTCCAGGAGCCAGTCCAGGGTCGGTGCGGGCGTCCCGAAAGGGTCCAGCGCGACCGGGACGCACGCCCCGCCGGTGGCGTTGACGCCGTCGACGCACCGTCCCCCGGTCGACCCCGCGCCTCGAGCCGCGGCCGTCGCGGCCAAGTCTTCCGGGCTCGAGCACGCCCCGACGCGCAGCACCGCCAGCACGAGCGCCAGCGAGACGCACGCGCGCGTGGCGGCCCGCATGCTCGCGACCACCCCGACGCGCCGCGGGCGCGCCCCGTGCCTCCGAGTGTGCCGGGGCGCGCGATCGCACGCGGAGGCCGAGAAATACGCCGAGAAGACACGCAGACACGAAACACGTCAAGTTTTGCAGTTTTGGTTTCTCAGTTTCTGTGACGCGTGGACGTCACTCGTCGGACGGCGGGGCGGCGGTCCGCACGCGCGCGCCCCGAACCCATTGTAGTGACTATTTACGTGTACCGCTCGACCACGCTCGACCACCTACAACCACGTCACCCCCAGCCTTTCCTTCTCCCGCTCCGTGCCGCGCTCCGCCGTCTCGGCGACGAGCCGCACCCCCTCCGGGTACTTCCCCGCCAGCGCGCGCGATATGACAGCCACCTCGCGGGCGTGCGTCTCGAGCGCGGCGTCGCGCGCCGCCGAGGGCGGGTGCGCGTTCCGTATGGACGCCGCCCACGTCTCGGCGAACACCACCTTCGCCAGGTGCTTGCGCAGCGCCGGGCGGCACAGCGCGCGAGCCTGGCCCCACGCGTCGAGCGCCGACGACGACGCGGCGTCGCTCGACGCGTCGCTCGACGCGTCGCTCGACGCGTCGCTCGACGCGTCGCCGCCGCTCCGCGCGAAGAACCACTGCGTGAAGCACAGGCGGTCGTTCGAACCTCTCGCCGGCTCGACGCTGTGCAGCATGTTCGCCGCGGAGAAAAGCACGACGCGGCCCATCTTCGGCGCCACCTTCACCGGCGCGCGCAGGGGGAACGGGTACAGCACCAGCTCGCCCCCGTCGCCGTCGCGCCAGTCCGGGTTGAGGTACGTCAAAACCGTGACCCGCCGACCATCGACGCTCGCGTCGCTGTCGAAGTGCAGCGGGAAGCACCCGCCGAAGCCCGCGTTGCGCTGCAGCTTCACCACCTGGTGATGCAGCTGCGTCTGTGCGACGCTCGGGAGCATCACATTCAGAAGCGTCAGCAGCGAGCGGTCCTCCGCGACGGCGCGGAGCGCGGGCGCGGCGAGCGCCTCCGACGCCGCCAGCGCGTGCATCTCGGCTTCGAAGATGTTGCCCTTCTCCAGTCGCGCGCGCGTGCCGTCGGGGCGCACGAGCACCGTGGCGTTGGGGCGCATCACGCCGGGCGTGGACGCCAGCCGGAGGAGTTCGGCGCGGAACCTCTCTGCAAGAGTCGTCGTCTCGCCGTCTGCGCTCGGCGCATCGTCCCGCGTCTCGCCGAGCACGCCGTCCAGCGCGCCGTCCACCACCGCGAAGCCGTGTTTCCCGAGCGACGTCGCGACATCCCCCACCGCGATGCGCTCCGCCGCGGCAGCCACCGCCGCGGCCTCGGGCGTGCCCGCCGAGGCTGGCGTGCCGTAGGTGGCGGGGGTGGGGAGGGACGGGCCCGAGGACCGGTGCCTCGACCCGACGCACCCGAGCCGGCGGAACGCCGCGCGCGCGGCGACGCGCGACGCCATGAGCACTGTTCGTTGGAGTGCACGAACCGGCGTTTGTGAGTTCGTTGAACGCGCCGAAAGCTTTTTGTCAAGTTCTCAAATGTTGACATGTCGTTGAACGGAATCCTTTCCATACCCGCGGACGCACTTCTCGAGGCGCGCGCGAGCACGAGGGTCTTCTTCAGAAGACCTGGGGCTCGCGCGTATCGAGTCAGACCCCGACCCCCGACCGCGCCTGATTTGCGCGGACTGCGCGAGGGCATCCCGAAGAATCCACACTGGATAAAAAGGCGCGAAAAAGCGCCGTGGCGGATAGGTATGGGTTGCTGCGTTTCCCGCGCGGAGGACGACGCTCCGGGCGGCGCGTTCTCCTCGCGGTACGCGCCCGCGGAGCCCAAAATGGTCGAGGTCTACGCGGTGACTTCGCGCGGCGAAGCCCCCGACGTCCCGGGGGACGAGTGGTTGTCCGCGCTCGAACCCGAGATGCGCGAAGTCTTCGTCGAGCTGGACGCCGCGACGCGCTTGGCGCTCGCTCCCGCGCTTCGCAGGAACGCGAAGCGCGCGCTGAGCGACGAGTACGACGAGTCCAACGCCCGGCGCATCGGCAAGGGTGGGTTCAGCGTGGTGTACGCCGTGAAGCACAGGCGAACCGGCGAGACCTTCGCCGCGAAGGTGGTGAGCATACGGGCCAGCGAGGACCAGGGGTCCCGAAACGCTGAGCGCGGCGAACGAGAAGACGACGAGGCGACGCGTGAAAAAGCCGCCGACGCTTATAAAAAGACGAAATCGCGCGCTGGCGCGTCGGCGCGTCTGACTCGCCTCGACGCGCTCCGCGCGCTGCTGTGCGAGGCGGCCGTGCCCGCGGTCGCGCCGCACGAGTCCGTGGTGGCGTTCAGGGACCTGATCCTGGAAAACAGGCGGGCCGTGCTGGTGCAGGAGTTCTGCCCCGGGGGCTCGCTGCTGGACGTCGTGCAGAAAGAAGTCGACCGCAAGCGCGCCGTGCGCCGCGCCGCCACCGCCGAGACCCGCCGGCGCTCGCGCGAGCACCGGCGGAGCAGGAGCCGGGAGGATCTCTCGTCGTGCAAGGGCACGGCAGGTGCGGCCGTCTCGTTCGAACGCGCGAGCGAGACGACAGCTTTACGGGACGCGTTGTCAGACGCGGAGCTTCGATCGGAGCGAAAGCTCCTGAGCGCCGCCACCAACGCGCACGTCACCGAAAACGGCGGCGCGCTCAGCGAGCGCGACGCCAAAGTCGCCTGCCGCCGCATCGCGCGCGCACTGGCGCGTCTGCACGCCGCGGGCTTCGCGCACAGAGACGTGAAGCTCGAGAACCTGCTGCTCGCGAGGCCGAACGACCTGAGCTCGCTGAAGCTGGCGGATTTCGGGTTTGCCACCGAGGCAAGCGACGAGCGCGGGCGCCGGTCGCGGTGCGTGCTGTTCGAGCGCAAGGACGCCACCGGCGACCGACTGCAGGGCACCGTGGAGTACGCGGCGCCGGAGATCCTGATCGACCTCGCGCGCGCGGCGCAGGCGAGCGAGCAGGGTCGGGCGCGAACAGGAAAAGAAAAAGACAAAGAAAACGCGTCGGAGGGCGACGCCGCGCCCCGCTCGCGCGAGCGCGTGCGGGCGTCGGCGCTGCGGAGCGCGCGGCCGGAGGCAGACTTGTGGTCGCTCGGCGTGACGACGTTTCTGATGCTCGGCGGTTACCACCTGTTCGACGCCGGCGCGGCGTCGCGCGACGCGCGGACGCGCGCAAAGGAAACGCTCGCGCTGGAGTTCCGGAAGCCGCAGTGGGCGCGCGTGAGCGCAGACGCCAAGCGCGTGATTGAGCGCATGTTGCGCGCGGACCCGCGCGCGCGGGTCACCGCCGAGGCGCTCCTCCAGGACAAGTGGTTCGAAGACGCGTGAACGAAGGTACTACAGATACCGTACGTAGTAGACGAGATACTCGTAGGATACGGTACCGCACGCGTATACCGTGGTAGTGTGTAGCTATAGAGGTTGTGTATAGAACCGACGCGTTCTCGCGTGAGAAGCGCGTCTTTTTCGCTCTCTCAGTCCCCGCCCGGCCCGCGCTCGGCGCCGCCGAAGGGCCCTCAGCGCCCCCCCCAACCCCCCCGAGGCGAGTCGTCGGCGCTGCCGAACGGTCCCCCGCGCCCCCCGCGCCCGCCCCGGGGCGATTCGCGCCCGCCCCGCCCCCGCCCACCAGGCCCCCGGTGGAAAGCATCCCTGTCGCTCCGCCGCGCGTGCTGCTCCGTGGCGTGCGTTTGCATGGCGCGCGTGAACCCGAGGTCGCGGCAGATCAGGCACGGGGGCTCGCCGCGAGCACCGCCGGCGGAGGGCGACGCGCGCGTCGGCGGTAGGTAGCGGTCATTTTCGCGGAAGTACCGGTCGTCGCGCCGGTCGTCGCGCCGGTCGTCGCGCCGGTCGAGCCCCGAGCCCCTCGCGTGCGGGTCCGGGGGGAGTATGGGGTAGGGGGGCGCCTTGAAGGGCGGCGGCGGCACATCCGCGACGCGCGCGAACGGGGGCGGGGGCACGTCCGACCGGACCGCGCCCGGGGGTGGTGCGCCGAAGGTGGCGTTCAAAAAGTCCTCGGCGCGATCCGCGCGCGGCGGCGGCGGAGGCACGGACGCCATGAACGCGGCGTGCGGAGGCGCGCCGTACTGGGGCGCGGGAAACGCGCCCTGCGGGAACGGCGCGAACGCGGTGTGCTCGTTTCCGGGCACGTAGGGGTCCACGGGCATCGTGCTCTGGTACGCCTGCGGGATGGTGCCGGGCGGCGTCCCGCCGGCTTCGTCCTCGTCCGCTTCGCCCTTGAAGCCCACGGTTTCGTTCACCGAGCGCGCGCTCGGCTGCCGCTTGGCGCGCACGTTGGGTCCGAGGCCCTTCGCGTGCACGACGCACCACAGCATCGCGGACGCGCCCTGTTCCGCGAGCGCGGCTTCGTCCAGCCTCGAGGTCTTGAACACCTTGAGCAGCCGCGCCGAGAGCTTCCCCTGTGGGACCAGGTACAGCTCCCAGTCGCCGCCGCGCTTCCCCCCTTTGATGAGCCCGTAGCGCTCCTTCTCGCGGTACGCAGCGGTCAGCTTGCGCGCGAACTCGTCGCCCGCGGCCACCGGGGCGCCCACGCCGACGGTCACGCCGCGCGTCTTCGAGCGACCCTCGAACACCTGGCCCAAAAACTCATTCGTCTCCTGGAACTGCACGCGCCCCTTGATCTCGAGCGCGTCAGGTAAGACGCTCTCGAAAGGTGCGCGCTCGCCGTCCGCCGCTGCCGCGCGCCAGCGCGACCCCCCGAGGCCGGAGAGCTTCAGCGTCCCGGTCCACGTCCCGGGCGCGGCGGGGGAAGGCGCGCCTTCGCGCGCCTTCGCGGCGACTTCTCGGCTCGGAGACGGCTCAGCGTCGGCGTCGGCTTTGGCGTCGGCTTTGGCGTCGGCGTCGGCTGGCGCCCGCTCGGGCGCGGCGTCGGCGGCGTCGGCGTCGTCGAACCCCTCGGCGGGATCGTACTCGTCGTCGTCCCCGACGTCGTCCCGCGCATCCGCGCCCGCGTTTTCGGCGGGGGCGCCCTCGCCGTCCTCGTCGCTGGACGCCGTGCCGGCCGCGAACGCCTCGAAGGTGGTCAGCTCCGGCGGGGCGGGGACCGCGCGGGGCGTCTCCGCGACCTCATCAGGACCCGCGGTCCGCCGCGCCGCCTGCGCCGCCGCCCGCGCCGCCGCCTGCTGTGCGAGCGTCTCCTCCTGCCTGTTCCCCAGCCCGTCGCCCTCCTCCTCGATGTCCCCTCCGCCGACGACCACGAGCTGCTCGCCCTTGCTGGTCTTGACCAGGCGCGTCGCCGGGCCGGCGGCGAGGAACGCGTCCTCCCCGACCCGCGCCTCGCGCTCGCGGCGCATCTCCTGCAGGTCGGGCGGCGCCAGTTCCGGACCGGTCATGCGCACCAACGCTTCCGGCTGCAGCGCCCCAGTGAGCACGCGCGCGCGCAGGGCGTGGTTTTTCGGGTGGTTCAGGTTGAAATGCAACGAGCGCGCCTTGTCGTTGTACTTCTTGACGTCCTCGGCGAAGAGCACGTGCGCCGCGCGCTCGACGTCGTCGGCGACGCGTTCCGGGTCGGAAGCGCTTTTCGCGTCTGTCGCGTTCAACTCGCCACTCGCCACGACCATGACAGCCTTGAGCTTCTCCACGATCAGCCGACGCGTCGCGTCGCTCGGTCCAGCGGGACCCGCGTTTCGCTGTTTCTGCTGTTTCTTGATCTGCGCGCGTCGCGCGGCGACGGCGCCGGTTTTTTTCTTCGCGCGCGGCGCGTCGTCTTCAGACGCCGATTCCGACGCCGACGTCGACTCGTCGCGCTGTTTCCTCTTCTTGTCGGCCGCGGCGGGGGGCTTCCCCACCGACCCTCCCTTGTACGGCCACGACACCTCCATGTTGAGCATCGCCTCGTACAGGTTTATGTCCTCCTTCTCCTCCGAGTCCACGTAAAAGAGCTTGGCCGTTCGCTTCTTCACGTTCACCTTGATCACATCCGCGTTGTACCACTTGCCCGTGTCCGGCCATAGCACCTGGATGCGCTTGCCCTTGAAGTTCTCGTTGAACTCCGTGATGGGGATCAGGTCGCGATCGGATTCCTGCGGGTTCGTCGCGAGAGGAGGGTCAGGCGCCGCGGGGCGAGGCGCGCGAAGCGTCGGTCGCGCCGGAAAACAACGATCGCGACGTGCCCAAGTGTTTCGCGGGAGGTGACGAAACGACACACGCGCGTGGCTTGGGGCGACACGCGCATCATGGTGGTATGTGCCCGCGATAACCTCGAGCCACGTCCCGCCCCC
>MDSV01014769.1_pt1 | contig 12220 bp, 13 predicted proteins | sample 810851 | NCBI WGS metagenome assembly MDSV01 (sample SAMN05326640, study PRJNA326480) | marine metagenome | isolation source: seawater | place: Atlantic Ocean: North East | collected 2012
CTAATACAAAGTTTTTTTTATTTTTTTATTGTGTTAATTTTTAATTATAACACTATATATTGTATATTTAACTAGGTTATTTTATTGAATATTTATTTTTAATAATTTAATAAAAATAAAAAGAGGAAATAATTGATAGTTAAAGCTTTAAAATCTAAAATTCATCGTGCAGTAGTTACAGACTCAAATATAAATTATATTGGATCGATTTCAATAGACAAAAAATTAATGGAAGCTTCTAACTTGTTGGAATATGAAAAGGTTCAAATATTAAATATAACAAATGGCAATAGGCTTGATACTTATGTTATTGAGGGCCAAAGAGATAGCGGAGAAATTTGCATTAATGGTGCTGCGGCTCATCTTGTCAATCCTAATGATATTGTTATTATTGTCTCTTATTGTGATATTGAGCATGAAGATTTAAATAGTCATAAACCTTGCGTTGTTCATGTTAATGATAAAAATCAAATTATAAATATATCGTCTGATGTTTTAACTAAATCATGAAAAAAATCTACCCTCAAGATATTCAGAAGTTGAAAGAAGCTAGTTTAAAGTTTGCAACAATTACCGCCTATGATTACACTTCATCAAAAATTGTGAATGATATTGGTTTTCCATTAGTTCTAGTAGGAGACAGCGCCTCAATGGTAGTTTACGGCTACAACGATACTACTCCAATAACAATGGATGAAATGTTGTTTGTTTTAAGATCAGTAGTTAGGGGAAACATGAATTCGCTTATTGTTGCAGATATGCCTTTTTTATCATATCAACCTTCTGTTTCGGAAGCAATTAAAAATGCTGGAAAATTTATAAAAAATGGAGCAAATGCTGTTAAAATTGAGGGAGGAGAAGTTCAAGGCAAAACAATTAAAGCTCTAGTATCTTCAGGGATACCGGTTGTTGGGCATATTGGATTAATGCCCCAATCAATCAACTTAACTTCTGGCTACAAGGTTCAGGGAAAAGATGAAATAGGTGCGATTAATATTATTAATGATGCAATAGCAGTGCAAGATGCTGGAGCATTTTCAATAGTTCTTGAGGGTATTCCGGGTAATCTAGCTAAAATTATAAGTAAAAAATTAACGATTCCTACTATTGGCATCGGCTCTGGATATAATTGTGACGGACAAATACAAGTTTTTCATGATTTATTGGGGCTGGATAAAACGTTTAACCCTAAACATGCTAAGAAATTTATTAACTCATATGATTTGTTTTTTAGAGCTTTAAGTAAATATAAAAAAGATGTTGAAGATATTAATTTTCCTTCAAAAGATCATTATGTTAACCTTTCTAAAGATATTGAAAAGAAAATAACTGAAAATAATTAAATCCATATCAAGCTTTCGTGAGTGGAGAAAGGGTTGCTCGAAAAGTGTTGGCTTTATTCCAACAATGGGATCGCTCCATGATGGCCACCTTTCATTAATTAGAGAAAGCAAGTTAAATTGTGATTTATCTGTTGTTAGTATTTTTGTTAATCCTACACAGTTTGGTCCCACCGAAGATTATGATTCCTACCCTAGAAAACTTCAAGAAGATATTTCATTGTTAAAAAATTTAAATGTTGATGTTTTGTTTTTGCCAAGCAATGAAAGTTTTTATCCCAAAAAGTTTTCTACATATGTTGATGAGGAAAAATTATCAATTATACTTGAAGGAAAGTCTAGACCTCAATTTTTTAAGGGGGTTATGACTGTTGTAATTAAGCTTTTGAATATTATCAAACCAAACTATGCATATTTTGGCAAAAAGGACATGCAACAACTAAAGGTAATTCAAAAAATGGTTGAGGATTTAAATATCGATGTAAAAATATTTGGATTAGAAACTGTAAGAGAACCAAGTGGACTTGCAATGAGCAGCAGGAATGATTATTTTTCAATTAAAAGACGTGGTGAACTTGGTACTGTTTTTAATGCTTTAAAGGCTGGAGAGGGGGCAATATTAAGTGGAAACAGAGATTCTGTTGAAATAAAAAACATTATTAAAAAAAAGTTGCTTGAAATAAAAAACATCCAAATTGAATATGTAGACATTGGAGATTTCAGTGATTTAAAAAGTGTGAAAACAATCAATAATAGCGTTGTTATAAGCTTAGCCGTGTTGGTTGATGGTGTAAGGTTAATTGATAATTTAGAAGTTTTTTTAACTCTTTAAAATAGACCCATCATCTAAAGCTACGTTCCATTTTTTATTGGGAACCCTCCAATTTGGTCCATACTTAACTTCTAAAAACTGTTCATAATTGGATGGAACACTAACTTTTTGACCATAGAATTCTATCTCATCTAGCTTATCAAAAAATTTTCTTTCGTGAAAAGCATTTTTTCCCCAAACAACATACTTATATACCTTTTCAGCTCTATTGGGGATATTTCCTAGATAATATATAAAAATATCTAAGCAAAGCTTGTCTTTAAAAAAGAAAAGTTTTTTGGGGTATACCTTAATAACTCTAAAATTTCCGAGATTCCAATTTCCCTCAGTATCATCAAAAGATTTAACGCTTACATAAAATTGTTTTTTTAGTTTTTTAATCAATTTTTCAACGTCTGAATCAGAGCTGTTTATCATTCCCATATCAATATCATGGTCCCAGGGAATAAGCTTTTTGTCTCTAACTGCACCTAGCAGCGTACCCCCTTCTATCCAATAGTTTAGTGAAATTTCTTTAATTAACTTTTTAACATTAAAAAGGAAGTCTATTGCTCTTTTTTCCTCGGTCGAGTTAAAATTTATATCATGTTTTATGTAGTAATCAAGCAGCAGAATATCTCTATACTTTAAAATGAATTCATCCATTTTTACTGGGATATTTAATTGATTTTCTTGTATTAAGGTTTTTTCTATATCTTTAGCTAAAAAAGAACATTTATTGTTGCCCATGCAAACCATATAATGATTTGACTTTTTATGCATAATAAAACATTTTATATACGTTTTGTCTTTAACCTTTATGCTGGGCCTGTGTCTGAATTTTAATATTAAACTTCCATATTCTATTTTGGGTTTTAAAATAATTTTTTTAGTTAGTAAAATGAAGAACAACGACAAAATTTTCAAAAAACTATACTTATAAATATATATTTTTAGATTTTTTGAGTTTTTAAATAAATCACCTTCTGACAATCCAACCAATGAGTCCGCACCAACAAAATATTTTATGTTGACTTTGTTCATCATTCTTAATACTTCTTGATAATATGGTTTCATTAAGAATTAAATTTTTTGATTTATTAAATCTAGATCTTCTTTGAAATCAACCTCAATACATAATTTAGATAAAATATCTATTGGGTATATGGGCACCTTATTATTTATTAAAGATTCAATACCTTTTTCAAAATAGTCTTGATTTTTACATTGTCGAAGTTCTTCTATGAATTGATTATTATATTTTTTTATTATTTTATTTATTCCAACAGCTTCGCCTATCCCGTCTTTAATTTCCTTAGACACCTGCTTAATAGTTCCGTCTTTTTTGAGATTATATTTAACCTCTTCATCAGCAACAGATGAGGAATTAACAAGCATACACGATTCTTTAGATTTAAATAGCGGGCCTAATATCTCTTCATCAAACACTACATCCCCATTCATCCATATAGAGTCTGACTCCATGTTTTTTTCTAAAGCACATAACAAGCTTTTAGAGGTGTTTGTTTCTGCATAGTTTGGATTATAAACAAAGGTGCACTCAGGAAATAGGTCCATAATACTTTGTTTTTGAAACCCCACAACAATGATTATATTTTTTTTTCTTATGTGCCTGGATAAAGAGTTGACCTGTCTTTCTAAAATTGTTTCACCGGTTTTAATTTTTGTTAAACACTTTGGGTGGGGCATTCCCAACCTTGTTCCTTTTCCAGCTGCGAGTATAATTACTTTCATTTTGCTTAACTTTTTAACTTCTTTAATATTAAAAATAATTTTGAACTAAGTTTAGCTATTATCTTGTTTCAATCCTAAGCATTCAATTTGTTTTGGAGCACCTGTTTCTAAATAAGATATAATCATCATTATCATTCGTTCACAAATTTTTCCATCAAACCCCCAACAAGACTGCTCTGCCCAATGCTTCCTGTTTTTACTATATTTTTCTTTTTCTTTTAAAGCTGTTTTTATGGTTTCTTCTACGTTTTCAGGAGTGCAGCTATGTCCAAGTATCCAATCTTCATCTATATAGGGTATTTTAAATGGTCTTTGGGATCTATCTATTGAATTTTCATTTTTTAGAATTTCATTTTTAATCCAACTTTCATCTTTACGTTTGTCTTTTTCTGGAAAACAACCCGGAAATTTATTTAGAATTAATTGAATAACCTGCTTATCTAGCAAACATGCTTCAGCAGCAACAGAGGATACTTCGCTGATAACAATATCTGCTAATTTAATAAACTGATTTATGTTTTCATTTTTTTCTGGAATAATAGCTGCAGTCTTTTTTGCCACCCCATAATCTGCCGGATGCGGAACTACTAATAAATTTTTAATGTTTTTAAAAAAACTTATATTATTAATTCCTGAATTTTTAGAATATTTGCCACCCCAAGATGGTGCAAACAATATTATTGGCTCATCAGGCTTCAAGTTATATTTAGTGCACAACTTTTGTTTGTCTATTTTGGCATTGTATAGTTCATCCATTCTTGGATAGCCTCCCAAGAGTCCATTTTTAAATTTAGGGTTTAATGCTTCCATTTTTCTTTTGAAAACCTCACCTGGATAAAAAAGTAAGTCGGCATTGTGGAAAAAAGAATATTTATACGTGTAATATTTCATTGCACCCAATCCATGTTCTACATAAATATATTTTCCATTCCATCCCATTTTTTTTATTCTTTTTAATGGGTTATCGTGAGATATAACCACGTTTGAGGAAAGATTTGAAATTTTTAAGTAATTTCTAATTTTACTTTTATGAACTCTCAGTAGCCGAGTATTTATTTTGTATTTTTTAGACTCATCGTAAAGCGGCTTTAGGCTGAAATATTCTTTTCTGCTCGACCATATAAAATCAATATTATGAATGTTTATGTTTTTCATTTTGTAATGAGAATTTAAGAATAAAATGTTACTTCTGTTTAGTTAAAAAGATTAACTTTTAATACAAGCTATGCGTTTTTTTTTCAACATATTATTTATGTGTTTTGTTTTCTCTGATTTTGTTGAACAAGAATACTCTCAATTTGATTCCGTTTTATCAAAATATGTGGATTCTAACGGACTGGTAAACTATGGGGCAATAATTGAGAACCCTTATAATATAAATGAATATCTAGAGTTTATAAAAAAAGTTAGTCCAATAAGTCACCCTGAATTATTTCCCACAAAAAGCGATAAGCTTGCATATTGGATTAATGCATACAACGCTTTAATAATAAAGCTTATGATTGATAATCCTGATAAAAATATTCTTGAAATTTCTTTTGGTCACCTAATATGGTTAACTCAATTTGAGGTAGGTTCAAAAAAAATCTCTTTACATAAAATTGAACACAAAATATTAAGAAGATTGGACCCGAGAATTCATTTTGTGATAAGTTGTGGATCAAAAAGCTGTCCCCCTCTTGGTAAAAGAATTTTTTTAGGGAGTACAGTAGAGGAACAACTGGATAGTAGCACGAAAGATTTTATAAACAATAAGAATAATGTGTTTGTTAGCTTTGAGAATAATACTATCTATCTAAGTAAAATTTTTAAATGGTATAAAAAAGACTTTATAGATGTTAAAAAATATATTGTTAAATATTTGAATGATGACACTTCTTTTAATCAAATAAAAAACTTTAAAATAAAGTATAATGACTATGATTGGTCTTTAAATAATCAAAAATAAGGAGGAGTTTATTTAACTATGTCTATTCCTAAAATTCTTACTCCATACTCTTTTTCGGGAAACAATAAAACAATTCATAATCGTACTGTTCTGGCTGCTATGACTAATAAGCAAAGCCATAAAGATGGGGAAATTTCTGAAGATGAAATTAATTGGCTTGCTAGAAGGGCTAAGGGGGAGTTTGGACTGCTAACTACTGCAGCAACAAATGTTTCTTGCGAAAGTAAAGCGTGGAGTGGACAGTTCGGTGTGTATAAAGACTCCTATATTCCTCGTTTGACAAAACTAACATCTTCAATACATGAAACTGAAAGCCTCATAGTGGCTCAGCTTTTTCATGGAGGCCTTAGGTGCCCTCAAAGCTTAACTAACCACACTCCAATATCTGCAAGTGAATTAGATTGTAAAGAATCATTTTCTGGAAAATCAAAAAAAGCTGAGGAAAAAGATATAAAAAAGATAATTGATGATTTCACAAGAAGTGCTGTTAGGTGTGTTAAGTCTGGCTTTGATGGCGTTGAACTTCACGCTGCACATGGTTATTTAATTTCTCAGTTTTTAGGAAAAAAATCAAATCTAAGAAAAGACGAGTGGGGAGGAAGTCTAAAAAAAAGATCTCGATTGCTTGTTGAAATATTTAAATCAATAAGAAAAAACGTTCCCGATTCTTTTATTGTTGGCGTTCGAATATCTCCAGAAATAGAAATTTTAGGTATTGATCTTCTGGACTCTATAGAATTGGTTAGAATATTAAAAGATGTTTCTGTTGATTTTATTCATCTTTCATGCTGGAATGCATTCTCTAGATCTTTGTCTCTTCCAAATAATAAAAGAACTTTGACGGAAATAATTACGAAAAGTTTTGATAGCCTTCCATGTATAATTAGCACTGGATCTGTTTGGTCTTGTAGAGATGCTAGAGATATAATTAATCAGGGAGCAGACTTAGTAGGTGTTGGAAGGGTGGCAATTGGACACCCAGACTGGCCTAAAAATCTTAATAATTTATTATATAACCCTAAGAGGCCACCTTTTTCTGTTTCTGAACTAGAAAAGTCAAAATTAAATCCTACTTTTATTTCCTATATGAAAAATTGGGAAGGTTTTGTGAAGTGATTTAAAAAAATATTACTTTTTTCATTTTTTAACAAAACTCTAATTTTATGTTTTTAAATGTAGCCTGATGTATTGTGGCTCCTATTGATATTGCGTCTACACCTGGGATTAAATATTTGTTTAGCGTTTTATAATTTATCCCTCCAGAGACCTCTATAAAAATTTTCTTGCCGCTTTCTTTTATGACACCGATGCATTTCTTTATTTCTGAACTATTCATGTTGTCCAAAAGAACTGCGTCTATTTTATATTTTAAAACTTTATTAAGTTGATCGATTGTGTCTATTTCAACTTGTATAGGGGCTTTAGGTTTTTGGTGCTTTTTAAACATTGAGTTTATACTTTTATTTGAACCTATATGATTATCTTTTATCATTACTCCTTCTGATAAATTAAATCGATGATTAGCTCCTCCTCCACATTTTGATGCATATTTTTCAAAAATTCTTATTCCTGGGGTGGTTTTTCTAGTATCTAATATATGTATGTTTTTTCTAAATGCTTTCTGTGCATACCTCTTTGTCTCTGTTGCAACCCCAGACATTCTCTGAACTAGATTTAATACGACTCTCTCTTTTCTTAAAATTTCTTCTGCTGGGCCCTCAATTGTAGCAAGAACTTGTGATTCTTTAACTTTAAATCCATCTTTTATAAAAGTAATGGTTTTTACTTTTTTGGAGAATGCGTTCTCAATTATTTTTTGACCACAAAACACCCCATTAAACTCAGCAACAAAGTTCGCTTTTATAGTTTCTTTTTTATCAATAAACGTATTAGTAGTGATATCGTTTTTTATGTCATCTTCCTCAAAAAAATCTTTTAATTTTTCTTTAATTGTTTTTTTAGAAATCTCTCTTATTTGACTATATAACATTGTTGACTCCCCAAAAAATCAAGGTTCCTTTCCAGTCTTTTTTCTCGTTAACCTGCATTATATTGCAGTCTTCAAGTTTGTTTTGAATCAATATTTTTTTCCAGTCTTTTTTTGTTTTTGTTTTCATCTTAACATTTAAATCAGATGCCCATGATAAAGATGGGGTATTTTCTTTATAATGATCAATTCCAGCAATAAAGAGCCCTCCAGGTTTTAGCCATTTTAAACAACACTGAGCAATAAAATCGTTTGGGTCATTTAAATAATAAATTACTTCCATAGAGTATATTACATCAAATTTTTGACCAGGGTTCCACCTGTTAAGATTTGACAACTTAAAAGCTGGTTCTTTATATGTAATTTTTGCCTTTTCTATCATTTTCTCCGCGCCATCAAACCCGAAAGCTTTTGAAATATATTTCTCTTTTAGGAGATCGTGCGCTGCCCAACCATTTCCACACCCAACATCTGCAATCTCAAGATTATTTTTTTTATTAAATTTCGAATGTATTATGTTTTTTATGTGAACGTATGAACTAAAGTGGTTTTTTTTCATTCCATCATCTTTTCCGTTTTGCGCCCAATTATTAAAAACTTCAGTTGCTTTATTTTTCATAATTAATTATATATCCTTTTATACTGGTGAATCCTAAATAAAACATTAAAATTGCATAAACACATAAATAGTGGCTTGGGTTTTTGTAGTTTAGGTTCAACTCTTTTCCACAGCATGTTGTTATAACCCCACTATCCGAACTATATAGGCGGCTAATATCTTTAAATTCTATATTTTTACTTCCTATGATAGGGTTTTGTCCTGTTTTATTAATATGGTCAGCTACTTCACATATTTTTTTTGAGGAACCATTTACCCTTCCTAAATCATATATAATAATTTCTTGATTCAAGTCTACTGTTGATAGTCTTTCCTTTAATTTATCTATGTTTTTAATATTTGCAACCACGTCATAATCTATGTTTGTTTTTTTATCAAAAATTTCTTGAGTAATAATAATCATTTTTATCGTTTCCCAAATAGAGCCGAACCTATTCTTATGTGTGTCGCTCCCTCATCAATTGCGTGTTCATAATCATTGGTCATTCCCATTGATATCTTTTGACAGGTAGGTGTGTTTACTTTTAGTGTTTCTTGAATTTTTTTTGCTTCTGTAAAATAGTTTAAATATTTTTTTTCGTCATCTGTTATTGGAGGAATAATCATAATTCCTTCTATTAAAACACTCTTAAACTTGCCGATTGCTTCTGTAGCTTCGTAAATTTTTTTTACATCAAACCCATGTCTACCCTCAATACTTCCTATATTAATTTGCAAAAAAATTTTTTGTATTTTTTTTTCTTCGCTTGCTACCTTTTGAATTTTTTTTGCCAATATAAGGCTGTCTACTGTTTGAATATAATCATATAACCTTACTGCTTTTCTTACTTTATTTTTTTGAAGATGCCCAATCAGGTGTAGCTGCATTTTGGGTGGCCTTTTATAATCTCTTAGTTTTTGTTCAGTTTCTTGAACTTTGTTCTCTCCAATATTATAAACTTTGTTTTTTATTGCACTTTTGATGGCTGATAAAGGGTGGTTTTTTGTAACTGCAATTATTGTAATGTTTTTGTTTTCTGACTCTTCAACTTTCTTGCGGATTTTTAAAAGAGCTGTGGTATTTATTGTTGTTATTTTTTAATCCTCAGAAACGCTAGATTCTTGGTCTTCTTCCGTCTCATCATCTTCTTCGTTTAAAACTTTTGTAATTGATGAAATAAACGCTCCATCATCAAGCCTTAGCAGTTTAACTCCCTGGGTGTTTCTTCCTATAACTTTAATGTTTCCAACAGGTTGTCTTATCATTATTCCTTTGTTGGTTATAATCATTATATCGTCTTCATCTACAACTTCCATTATTGAAACTAGTTTTCCAACTTTAGGGGTTGATTTTACAGTATAAACCCCCTTACCGCCTCTATTTTGTGTTCTGTATGCCTCAACTTCACTTCTTTTTCCATATCCTTTATTTGTAGCAACTAAAACGGATCCTTCTCTTTTAACAACAAGCATTCCAACAACATAGTCTTCTTTAAAGCTCATTGATATTCCTTTTACCCCCATTGTTTTTCTTCCGGTTGCCCTAATCGACTCTTCTGCAAACCTTATTGCTTTTCCTCCGCTTGTTGCCATTATTATATTTTGGTCTCCGCTGCTTATTCTGGCCTGAATAAGCTCATCTCCTTCTTTTATTTCAATGGCATATATTCCACCTTTTCTTGGTTTGCTATATAAGCTTAATGAAGATCTTTTTATTATCCCTTTTTTGGTTGCCATAACTATATGGTCGGTATCATTAAATTCTTTTACGGAAACAAAAGCCTCTACTTTTTCTCCTTGTTCACAGTTTATAAGGTTAATAATTGCCCTTCCTTGAGAGGTTCTGGACCCAGGAGGTATTTGGTGAACTTTTAACCAATGGCACTTTCCTTTGTTTGTAAAAAATAACATTGTATTGTGCGTTGAGGCTATCAGTAGATGCTCTACATAGTCCCCATCTTTAGTTTTAGCGCCCTTCATTCCTTTTCCACCTCTTCTTTGGGCTCTCCATGTAGTCGTTGGCAGGCGTTTAATATATCCGTTATGAGTAATTGTTACAACCATATCTTCGTCAGCAATCATATCTTCTATACTAAGGTCGCCGCTAAAAGGAATTATTTCTGTTTTTCTTTCGTCTCCATACTTTTCTAAAAGGGCTTCCAGCTCTTCTTTAATAATTTCATCTTGGAGTTCTTTGCTAACTAGAATCTCTTTTAGTTTTTTAATTAACTTTTGGAGCTCATTATATTCCTCAACAACTTTATCTATTTCTAGTGAGGTTAGTTTTTGAAGCCTCATGTCTAAAATAGCCTTTGTTTGTTTTTCAGAAAACGAGAACGTTTCTATTAAAGATTTTTTAGCAGAGTCGGGGTCTTTTGAACCCCTTATAATAGAGATAACTTTATCAATGTTTTCTAGGGCTTTTTTAAGACCTTCTAAAATATGAGACCTTGCTTCTGCTTGATTTAGCTCAAACTTTGTCCTGTTAATAATTATTTCGCGCCTAAAGTTTAAGAAATGTGAAAGCATTTCTTTAAGGCCCATTACTCTTGGAATTCCATCTACAAGAGCTAATAAAATAACCCCAAAAGTTTCTTGTAGTTGTGTGTACTTATAAAGGTTGTTTAAAATAACATCGCCAATTGCATCTCTTTTACACTCTACAACTATTCTAATTCCATCTTTATCTGACTCATCTCTTAAGTCTGATATTCCTTCTAGTTTTTTATCTCTAACAAGGTGAGCTATTTTTTCTACTAAATTAGATTTATTAACCTGGTATGGTATTTTAGAAATTATAATTCTTTCTTTTCCACTTTCTAACTCCTCCACGCTAGCCTTTCCTCTCATAACAACCCGACCTCTTCCAGTAGAATAGGCTGACTTTATTCCATCAATTCCCATAATATATCCACCCGTTGGAAAGTCTGGACCTTTGATATGGTTTTCTAATATTTCCTCTGTTGAAATTTCTGGGTTTTCTAAGAGCTCCACTAACCCTGAAACCAACTCTCTTAAATTGTGAGGGGGAATTTTTGTTGCCATTCCAACAGCAATTCCCTCTGATCCGTTCATTAATAAATTAGGAATAATTGTTGGAAGCACTGTAGGCTCTTCTAGAGAGTCGTCAAAGTTTGGAGCAAACCGCACCGTGTCCTTGTCAATATCTTGAAGCATCTCCGCAGATATTTTTCCCATCCTTGCTTCTGTGTACCTCATGGCTGCCGCATTGTCTCCATCAATAGACCCAAAATTTCCCTGCCCATCAATTAAAGGATATCTTAACGACCAAGGTTGTGCCATTCTTACTAGCGAATCATAAACAGAGGAGTCCCCGTGTGGGTGATATTTCCCCAAAACCTCTCCCACAATTCTTGCTGATTTTTTGTAGCTTCTGTTCCAGGTTGCTCCAAGGTCTGATGCACCAAAAAGCACTCTTCTATGAACTGGCTTCAAACCATCTCTCACATCTGGTAGGGCCCTACTTACTATAACTGACATTGAGTAGTTTAAATAAGACTCTGACATTTCTTGAACAATGTCTCTTGATTGAATATTTCCTTGGTTGTATTTTTCTTGTTCGCTCATTTATCTACACATCTAGGTTTGCCACAAACTTGGCTTGGGTTACTATAAACTCTCTTCTTGGCTCTACCTCTTCTCCCATCAATTTCTGAAAAATGTCGTTTGCTTTTTCTGCGTCTTCCATAGTTACTTGTAATAAGGTTCTTTTTTCTGGGTCCATTGTTGTTTCCCACAACTGCTCTGCATTCATTTCTCC
>MDSV01112731.1_pt1 | contig 12220 bp, 10 predicted proteins | sample 810851 | NCBI WGS metagenome assembly MDSV01 (sample SAMN05326640, study PRJNA326480) | marine metagenome | isolation source: seawater | place: Atlantic Ocean: North East | collected 2012
CCAGAAAATATCTGTAAAGTAGAGTTCGGTATAGGCCAAATCCCACAACAGGAAATTGCTAATGCGATGATCACCGCCAGTGCGAATCATCAGGTCTGGCTCGGGTATATCCGTCAGGCTCATCGCGCTGGCAAACGCATTTTCGTTCACCTCTTCAGGCAGAAGGGTTCCATGAGCGACCTGCTGGGCCAGAGTTTTGGCGGCGTTAACAATATCCCAACGGCCGCCGAAATTAACGGCAACCGATAGGTTTAGCCGCGTATTCTCGGCGGTTTTTGATTCGCAGCTAACCATCATTTCTTGAATATCGGCGGCAAATTGCTCCCGCTCCCCGATGACCCGCAGACGTACGCCTTGCTCATGCAGGTAATCTATCTCTGTACGCATAACATGACGCATCAAATCCATCAGCAGGCCCACTTCAGCGTCGGGGCGGTACCAATTTTCAGTACTGAAAGCGAAAACCGTGAGATGTTTGACGCCCAATTCTGCGCATGCCTTGGCAATAGGCCTGAGGCGCTTGGCCCCTGCGCGATGCCCTGCCGCTCCCGGCAAATGTCGCGCGCTCGCCCAGCGGTGGTTCCCGTCCATGATGATCACGACGTGCTCAGGCTTCGCGTCAGCCAACTCATCGTCTGTCAGCGACAATTCTTGCCTTTCTTTGCCGCCAAAGGATTGCTGGCTAGGATCTTTCGATAAATCTTGCATGAATAGAAGTCGGTGCTCAGATTTCCATCAATTCCGATTCTTTCGCAGCCAAGGCGCTGTCAATCTGAGCGATACGACGGTCGGTTAGCTCTTGAACGCGCTCCTCGCCGCGACGGGCATCGTCTTCTGACGCCTCCTTTTCCTTGACCAATTCGCGAATGTCGGCAATCGCATCGCGCCGAATGTTGCGAATGGAGACGCGACTATTCTCGGCCTCACCTTTTGCCTGCTTCGCCAGGTCCCGGCGATTTTCCTCTGTCAGGGGAGGCAAGGGGATGCGCACCACCTCGCCATTATTCACCGGCGTTATACCGAGATCACTACGCAGGATGGCCTTTTCAATTTCCACCACTAAGGGTCTCTCCCAGGGGGCTAGGAGCAAGGTACGCGCGTCCTCCACCGATATTGAAGCCACTTGGTTGAGCGGTGTCGCCACTGAGTAATAGTCGACAGTAATACCGTCTAGCAGTGACGGGTTCGCACGACCTGTTCTGATTTTGCCGAAGGTATTCGCCAACGCGTCGAGGGTTTTACCCATCCGCTCGTCGGCGTCCTGTAAAAATTCGTCAATCATGAGTGATTCCCAATCTCATCTGCGCACCTTGCCTGCAGCGGTCAACGCGATCGCCCGTTACTCGCACCGCTCTCCCCTGTAATTTTGATGATAGGCAGTTGTGCTACCTGATGCCACAAGGTCATCGTCGATCCAATCTTCGCCGGCTAACCTTGCGGTGTTTGTTGTATAAGTCCTGAAAACGAACGTTCTGATAAACAAGGGCTCTAGAATCAGACAGGAACATTTTCAACACGAGTCCCCACATCTTCCCCGCGGCTGATCGCCACCAATGCGCCTTCCGCACTGACATCGAATACCACAATTGGCATCGCATTTTCACGACACAACACCATGGCTGTGAGGTCCATCACACCTAGCTGCTGTTCGAGCACCTGATCAAAAGTAATCTGCGAGTAACGCGTGGCGTTGGGGTCTTTTTTGGGATCCGCGCTGTAAACGCCGTCTACGTTGGTCGCCTTAAGCACCGCGTCCGTTCGTAACTCGATTCCTCGAAGGCATGCTGCGGTATCGGTGGTAAAGAGCGGATTCCCCGTGCCACCGCTGAGGATTACAACCCGACCCTGAGACATTGCGGTCAAAGCCTGATCACGCTCATAGGCCGGCGTGATTCCCGGAATGCCGGTGGCAGAGAATACTTGATTGGCGATTCCTGCTCGGGTCAGAAAATCCCCCAAGGCCAAGGCGTTCATAATTGTGGCGAGCATACCCATGCGGTCACCCACCACTCGATCCATACCCGCTTGGGACAGCGCGGCCCCACGGAACAGATTGCCTCCGCCTAAAACGACGCCCAATTCGATACCGGCATCAACAGCACTCTTTATTTGACGACAAAAATGCTCCAGGACCGTGGGTTCGATGCCTTGGCCCGTGGTGCCACCGAGAGCCTCGCCACTAAGCTTGAGCAGAAGCCGAGACAATTGTTTATTCGCTGTCGGCTAATTGGGCGGCGACTTCAGCAGCGAAATCTGCCTCTTCCACCTCAATGCCTTCACCTACTTCATAGCGAATGAATTGTACAACCTCCGTGTTGGCCTGCTTCACCAAGGCTCCTACCTTAGTGTTGCCGTCCTTCACAAAGGGTTGGTCTAGCAGGCTGACTTCAGACAGAAATTTCTTCACTCGCCCTTCGACCATTTTGACCACAATCTCTTCGGGCTTGCCGCTATCCAGGGCCTGAGACATGTAGATTTCTCGTTCTTTGTCGAGCACGTCTGCAGCAACCTCATCGCTTTTAACGACCATGGGGTTAATCGCCACAACATGCATTGCTAAGTCTCGACCGAGTTCATCGTGCTTATCGGCAAGCTGAACAATGGCGCCGCGGCGCTGATCACCGTGCATGTAGTAACTCAAACCACCTGACGCGGACTCAACCAGGGCGCCTCTGCGAATCGCCATATTTTCACCGATTTCTTGAACCAGTGTTTCACGCTCGGCATTGAGCGTTTGAGTCACCGAGTCCATGTCGCCGCTATCAAATAGCGTTTGCGCCACTTTGCTAACGAAGGCAATGAACTTTTCGTTTTTTGCAGCGAAGTCCGTTTCGATATTGACTTCCACCAGCGCAATACGCGTACCGTCCTCGGAAGATTTCACACCCAGCAGGCCATTGGCCGCCGTGCGACCAGCTTTCTTTGCGGCCTTCAAAGAACTTTTCTTGCGTAAGTCTTCAATGGCTTGATCCATGTCGCCACCGGCTTCTGCCAGTGCTTTTTTACAGTCCATCATGCCAAGGCCAGTGCGCTCGCGCAGTTCCTTGACCATCGCAGCTGAAATCGCCATGTCTTACTCCTTCTCCCCGGCAGCATCACTGTCAGCATCTGATGCTTCTGCTTGCGGTTGTGCTGGCGCGGCCTCTTCTGCCACCTCTGCTGGCGCTGCGGCGGCAGCCTGAGCCTCTGCTGGCGCCTCTGCAGCGGCCTGAGCTTCTGCTTCCGCAGCCTTAGCTTCATCTTCAGCTGCGAATGCCTCGTTTACACTCGCCGCTACCGCTTCTGAAATTTCTGCCTTCGGCGCAGCTGTTGGTTCGTCGACCTCTACAAATTCGTCCGGATCCACGTCCGTTGCAACATTAGCCTTGCCTTCCGCTACTGCGTCAGCGAAGGCTGTGACGTACAGACGAATTGCCCGTATCGCATCGTCGTTGCCAGGAATGACGTAATCGACGCCGGCTGGATCGGTGTTGGAGTCCACAATGCCAAAGACCGGTATGCCCAGCTTGTTCGCCTCGGTTACCGCGATATGCTCATGCTGCACGTCGACAACAAAAATCGCGTCGGGAAGTCCGCCCATCTCCTTGATACCGCCCAAACTGCCCTGCAGTTTGTTCATCATGCGGGTGCGCAGCAGTGCTTCTTTTTTGGAGAGCAAGTCAAACGTGCCGTCTTGCGATTCAGTTTCCAGATCCACTAGTCGCTTGATGGACTGTCGAATGGTTTTGTAATTCGTCAACATGCCGCCCAGCCAGCGTTGGTCAACATAGGGCATGCCCACACGAGACGCCTGCTCTGCGATCACCTTTGCAGCCGCACGCTTCGTGCCAACGAAGAGTACTTTCTTGCCCTTGGACGCCATGTTGCGCACTTCGACAAGCGCTTCGTTAAACGCAGGTAGGGTTTTCTCAAGATTGATGATGTGAATCTTGTTTCGAGCACCAAAGATAAAGGGTGCCATTTTGGGGTTCCAGAATCGGGTCTGGTGACCGAAGTGCACGCCGGCGGCCAGCATGTCTCGCATACTTACTGTCATTTTATTTTCTCCGGGTTAACCATTTGCCATGCTTCCCAGGCTCTAACCGAGACCACCAGTGTTGATGATGATCGGCACCCGAGAGCCTGTGTCGAAGCAGGCAATTTTTTATCGGTCCCAAGTTGTCTATACTGCCGCGTTTTGCGCATCAGGCCTTGGCCAGAAACGTCATCGGCTTTGGCAGCAGACGATTGAAACACTGTTGTTTAGCCGAGCCAGGCGGCAACCGCCTCGCGCGCGGCGCGATTTATACCACAAACAACTTTCTGAATTAAACGGAATTTGCCATGACAGCGCGGATTGAGAACGAAATAGATCTAATAGGCATGCGTGCTGCGGGCCGCGCTGCCGCCTCGGTGCTGGAAATGATTGGCGATCATGTCCAGCCCGGCGTAACCACCGAGGAACTCGACCAACTCTGTCATCAATTTATCGTGGAAGAACTAGGCTGCATCCCTGCCCCGCTCAATTACGGCGGTGGAGGCGGACAAATGCCCTTCCCTAAGTCCATTTGCACCAGCGTCAATCATGTTGTTTGCCATGGCATACCGAGCCCGTCTAAGAAGCTTAAAAATGGCGATGCCATCAATATTGACATTACCGTCATCAAGGACGGCTACCATGGGGACACCAGCAAAATGTTCTTCGCCGGAGAACCTTCTGTGATGGCGAAACGACTTAGCAAAATTACTCAAGAATGCATGTACAGGGGCATCGAACAGGTTAGACCCGGCGCCAGGCTGGGAGATATAGGCTATGCCATTCAGCGTCACGCAGAGAGCAACCACTTCAGCGTGGTGAGGGAGTTTTGCGGCCACGGTATTGCGAAAGTATTTCACGACGACCCGCAGGTCCTTCACTATGGTCGACCAGGCACAGGTGTTGTGCTGGACGAAGGCATGTCCTTTACCATCGAACCCATGATCAATGCGGGAAAGCGCCACATTAAAATCCTACCGGACCAATGGACTGCGGTGACTAAGGATCACAAGCTCTCGGCCCAGTGGGAGCACACGCTGATGGTGACTGCCGATGGCTATGAAATTTTTACCTTGCGGGGAGAAGAAAGTTTTGGCTGATCTCAGGCGTCAGCGATACTGCCACACACCATCCTTTCAACCGCTAGATGCGCCAGGGTCATTGACCTGATGAGCCTCGGGACTGCGATTCTGCAGCGGCGCGAACGATTAGCCCAGGCGATTGCCGACCTGGAAGAGCGATACTGGAACAATGAGCCCATCGAGGCCCTCGTCGCAGCGCTCGCTCATGCGTTTGACAGTATTATTGCCGACTTATGGCAGCAACACTTCGCAAACAGCGACGGCTGTGCATTGTTTGCTGTCGGGGGTTACGGACGTGCCGAGCTACACCCTGGCTCAGACATCGACATTCTTGTACTCACGCAAAAGTCGAATCCGCATCGTGAGGCGGTTGAGGCTTTTCTTCGCGACTTATTTGATCTCAACGTCGAGGTCGGACACAGCGTTCGAGACGTCAAAACCTGTGTTCGAGAATGCAGATCTGATATCACCATCGCCACCGCGCTGTTCGAAAGACGTTTTCTGTGCGGCGATGAAGCCCTCGTTGCTCCGCTGGAGAAAGCCCTCGCTCATCCAAGGGTATGGCCCGTTGAGGATTTTTTTGTCGCCAAGCGTGACGAACAGGTCGCTCGCCATCGTCATTACGATCATGTCGACTACAAGCTAGAGCCAAATATAAAAACCTCCCCGGGGGGCTTGCGCGACATTCAAACCACCCTGTGGGTATGCAGTCGTCGCTATGGCACCACAAATATTGATCAGCTGGTCACGCTGGGCGTCCTTTCCACTACTGAAGCTCGTTGGCTCAACGACGGACGTCGTTTTTTGTGGTGGGTGCGGTATGGCCTTCACTCTCTAGCAGGCCGAAAAGAGGATCAACTGCACTTTGCCCGACAGCGCGAACTGTCCCAGCGACTTGGTTTCATGGATACCGAAAGCAAGTCAGCAGTAGAACTGTTCATGCAGCACTACTATCGACACGTCATGGCCCTTTCGGATGTGAACGATATTGTTCTGCAGCATTTTCAGGAGGATATGACGGCAAAGAAGAGACCGAGTCTCGAGCGGATTAATGACCGATTTCGTCTCATCAATCGTCGCATCGACATTACCGAGCCGGACGTATTTCTGCGCAACCCTTCGGCCATGCTGGAAATGTTCTTTTTGATGGCCCAACGCGAGGAAAATATACGCGTGCGGGTTCGGACGATTCGTGCCTTGCGGGAGGCCGTACACCTTATCGACGATGACTTTCGCTGCGACCCTGAGAATTGCCGACTGTTTCTCAGCATCCTCAAATCGCCCTATACCGTCGTTACCCAGCTAACCCTGATGCGTCGCTACGGCGTACTAGGCCGCTACCTACCGGCCTTCGGCGATATTGTTGGGCAGATGCAGCATGACCTGTTCCATATTTACACCGTCGATGCGCATACCATGATGGTGATTCGCAACATGCGCCGTTTCCGCTATGAACAGGCCCTGGAAACCTTTCCCATTGCTCATCGCTGCGTAAAGAGTATCCCGAAGGGTGAGCTTCTATACATTGCTGGTCTGTTTCATGACATCGGTAAAGGCCGCGGCGGCGACCACTCCGAGCTGGGCGCAGAAGACGCAAAATTATTTTGTGAGCAACATGGCCTCAACGAGTCAGATACCGCCTTGGTTTGCTGGCTGGTTCGCTACCACCTTTATATGTCGTCGGTTGCACAAAATCGGGATATCTACGATCCCGAGGTCGTAGCGGACTTCGCCGCGCACGTGAAATCCCAGATGCGCCTTGACTATCTCTATGCCCTGACAGTGGCGGATATTAACGCCACCAATCCAAATTTGTGGAATGGATGGCGGGCGACACTGATGCGGCACTTATATTCCGAGACTCGGCGTGTCCTGCGCACACAGGATGAGCCCATGGATCGTCAGGAAAGCGTGCGTGCGTTTCAGGAGAGTGCCCTGGAGCAGCTGCAATCCGATCACGCGAGTCTGGATACCGTGCAGCTCGAGGCCATATGGCGAGACCTCGGTGAAGACTTCTTCCTGCGCCACACCACGCAAGAGATCGTGACCATCAGCCAGGCGCTACTTGTCCACGCAATAGGGCGAGAACCCTTCGTCGCAATCTCAGAGCCCTATACCGACTCCGTGGAGGAGGGCGCGACCAAGATCTACGTGTTGGATCGAGATCGCTCCAAGACCTTTGCGGCCATCGTGGTGACATTAAATCAACTGGGACTAACGGTTGTTGACGCCTATATCAACAAGGCCTCTGGCGACCGGTACTTTGATATGTTCACCGTATTGGATAGCGAGGGTTCTGAAGTCATTGACCTCGGAGCACGAGCGAACATCATTAAACGCGTCAAAGAAACGCTGGCAGATCCCGAACCAGCCACCAGCGGCACGGGCCAGCGCGTCCCTCGGCAACTCAAAGAACTCAAAATTCCAGCAAGCGTCACCTTAGTTGCTGAACCCCACGACCATGCAGCGATACTCAATATAACCGCATCAGACCGGCCGGGATTTTTGGCGACCATTGCCCTAGTGCTGGTCGAGGTTGGGCTTGAAATCATGTCGGCCCGCATCACAACCCTGGGCGAGCGCGTGGAGGATGTCTTTGTGGTCGTGAGCAAAAAAGGTGAAAGTCTGCATAACGGACAAAGGTGCTACGAGATCGAGCAGACCATCCGCCAGCGCCTAGATCAGGCAATCTAGCCAAGTTTAGTTACAAGGCTTCAACCCAGAGGAAGAATTCACACTCGTGCGCAATCCAAAATTAGAGCAGCTGCAACCCTACCCCTTCGAGAGATTGCGCGAGCTGCACAAAAATTGCGAACACCGCGGACAACTCGAACACATATCTTTATCGTTAGGAGAGCCCAAGCATCCCGCACCAAGCTTTGTGGTCGAGGCGCTCGCCGACGCGCAGTCGCTGACCAAACAGCTTGGAATATATCCCGCCACCAAGGGCAGTGATGAACTGCGGCTGGCGATCAGCAATTGGCTGCACAGTCGCTTTGGGATAGGTGCCGATCCAGCAACACAAATCCTGCCGGTCTACGGCACGCGCGAGGCGCTTTTCAGTGTCGCTCAAGCTCTGCTGAGCGGGGACAAGGGTTCCCTTGTCGGTATGCCCAACCCCTTCTACCAAATATACGAAGGTGCCGCGCTGCTCGCGGGTGCCCGCCCACTTTATATCCCGAACTTAGCCGAGAACGGCTACCGCGCAGATTTCTCCGGCATCACACCCTCCCAGTGGCAGGCCATCGAGATGGTTTATATCTGCTCGCCGGGAAACCCGACAGGCAAGCTGATGTCTTTGGACGAAATGCTTCAGCTCATTGATCTGGCCCATCAATATGACTTTATCGTCGTCAGCGACGAATGCTACAGCGAGCTTTACTACGACGATCAGTCCATTCCCTGTAGCTTGCTACAGGCCGCATCGCACTATGGTGACAGCTCAGTGCGCCCCTTTGAACGCTGCCTGAGTTTTCATAGCCTATCAAAGCGCTCCAACCTGCCGGGACTGCGAAGCGGTTTTGTGGCGGGCGATATCCAATTGATTCAGCAGTATCTGAGCTATCGCACCTATCATGGGTGTGCCATGTCTGCCCACCACCAACACGCCAGCACACTGGCTTGGCGCGACGAATCTCATGTGCAAGAGAATCGCATGCTCTATCGAGACAAATTCGCTGCGGTGACGAAAATTCTCGAGCCCTACTACGATCTGGAACAGCCGGAGGGCGGTTTTTATCATTGGATGCGCACCCCTATCGATGACCTGAGCTTCAGTCAACGTCTGCTGGAAAGTCAGAATATTACCGTCATGCCTGGCACATTTTTGGGCAGAGACCTCGGTGAGGATGCACCGTACACAAATCCAGGCCAAGGACATGTTCGCGTCGCTTGGGTGGCCGGTATGGAGGATTGTGTGATCGCGGCAGAACGTCTTGCAGAGTTCGCGCGCAGCCTCTAAGAGCCTGCAGAACATCGCGCACAGGCGAGCAAGCTCGAATAGTCGAAACACCCACGGTAGACTGCCGCCTCTTTGACAGTGCGACGGGTTAATCAATGACAGATACATTTGCTTTTGCGGTAGGGCTTCGCAACACCAACGGTGCAGGCCTCGTTCTGGACTGTCTCTATCCCGCACCGGTCATGCACCCCGATGGCGCGGCTCGCGAAGCCGCGGCCAGCCTGCCTGCGGGTGTTAAAGCGCTCAGCGAGACTCAGCTGCAGACACTTATCTCTGCCGCACCTGAGCTGGTGCCTATGTCCTTACTCGCCGCTCAACAAGGCTGCAATTCCCAACATGAGCTTATCGCTATCAGGTTAATTGCTGACGAGGACATTGGCAGCACAGAGGAGGCCTATCTCAAACTGCACTTACTTTCCCATCGCCTCGCCCTGCCGAATACGCTGAATTTGAACGGCATTTTTGCGCATCTGCCGAATCTCGCATGGACATCTGCTGGCCCTATCGAGGTCAGTGAACTGCCAGAAGCTCTCATGAACGCGCGGGGCCAGGGACTCAATCTGGAAGTGTTCTCAATCGACAAATTTCCAAAAATGGTCAATTACGTGGTACCTGCTGGGGTTCGTATCGCTGACGCCAGTCGAATACGCCTCGGCGCATATTTGGGCGACGGCACGACGGTAATGCATGAAGGCTTTGTAAACTTCAACGCTGCGGCGCTTGGCCCCAACATGGTTGAGGGCCGCATTTCTCAGGGCGTAATCATTGGCGCGGGGACGGATTTAGGCGGCAGCTCCAGTACTCAAGGCACCCTCTCCGGCGGTGGCGAAATCGTTATCAGCATCGGCGAACAGTGTCTTGTGGGTGCCAATGCGGGAACGGGCATACCACTGGGGGACCGCTGTACGATCGAAGCGGGCCTCTACATCACAGCAGGCACTCCGATCATGGTGGTAGATGAAACCGGCGAAGAGGTGCAGCGAGTGAAGGCTCGAGAACTTGCCGGGCAATCCGACATGTTGTTCATTCGAGACGCCAAATCAGGCCAGGTGCTGTGCAAGACCAATCGTAAAGCGATAGAACTCAACGACGCGTTGCACAGCCATAACTAATGGAAAACGAATCTTCGATCTTAGAACTGACCAAGGCCCTGATCCGGCGGGTATCGGTCACACCCGAAGACGCTGGCTGCCAAGAACTCATCGGCGATATGCTGCGCGCACTTGGCTTTACCACGGAACAATTCAACGCCCATGGCGTTCACAATCTTTGGGCATGGCGCGGCTTGGATCCCGCGAGTAGCGCGGATATAGCACCTCACCTAATGTTCGCGGGTCATACGGATGTGGTTCCTTCTGGGCCACCAGAAAATTGGCAATCCCCTCCCTTTGAACCAACCATTCGTGACGGCTTGCTGTACGGACGAGGTGCCGCCGACATGAAATCTAGCCTCGCGGCGATGATCTATGCCGTAACTGCCTTCGTGGAGGAAAATCCTGACCACCCCGGCACCATCAGCTTTCTGATCACCAGCGACGAGGAAGGCGAAGCTATTCATGGCACCCGCCACGCCATTACCCAGCTCGCCCAGCGCGGCATCAAACCTGACTTCTGCGTGGTTGGCGAGCCTAGCTCAAGTCAGCATCTTGGCGATGTGGTGCGGTGCGGAAGACGTGGTTCCCTTAATGGTCTGGTCACGATCAAGGGCGTTCAGGGCCACGTGGCCTATCCAGAAATGGTGACCAACCCAATCCATACCGCGGCACCGGCGCTGGACGCACTTGCTCGGGAAATCTGGGATGACGGCAATGCCTACTATCCGCCTTCGAGCCTGCAGATCTCGAACATTCAGTCTGGCACGGGCGCGACCAATGTTGTGCCAGGCGAGCTCAAAGCATGGTTCAATATTCGATTCAATACCGAACATAGTGACGCGGAATTACGCCAGCGCATTGAGGAAATCATCCATCAACATACCCTGGATGCCACTTTTGAGTGGCAGCTCTCCGGGCCACCATTTCTCACCGAAACGGGCGCTCTGACTCAGGCGGTACAGGAGGCGATTAGGCAAGAGACCAGCCTTGATGCGGAGCTTTCAACATCTGGCGGTACGTCAGACGGAAGGTTTATTTCGCCCTGGGATGGATCAGGACAGGCCAAAGTTGAGGTTGTCGAGTTAGGCCCAATCAACGCCACCATTCACAAAGTCGACGAGTGCGTACGCGTTGACGACTTAGAACCCCTGGCGCGCATTTATCGAAACACTGCAGAACGTTTGCTCATAACCTGATGCGAACCCGATACAGCGTTCTTCTGCTCGGACTAGCCGCCGTCCTCTGGGTGGTCGTCAACCTGCCCGCGAGCATGCTGCGATTAGTGATTGCCCCTTCCTTTGGCACGTTAATTACGCCAGTTGGCACGCTGTGGCGAGGGTCCAGTCAATTAGTGACCCCTTTGGGTATACAGGCCAAGCTGCAGTGGGATACCACCCTATGGCATCCGGGTGTGAATTTCGCGCTTATCGATGCGAAGACCTCGATCAAGGGAAGGCTGGAACCATCGCTGAGCAACATCCGTGCCTCCTTATCGGGGCAGCTGGACGCCCAGACATTGGCGCCCTTACTGGCGCAGTACGATTTATTTGTGCCTGGCATTTTTGATCTGCAACCCACGAACCTACATTTTGGTGCTGACCGTTTGACCATGCTGTCACCTAGCCAGCTACAGTGGAGTGGTGGGCAGGTTCGCTACATTCTCGCCAATAGGCGCTACGACGCGCTGATGCCGCCTTTGTTCGCGTCGATAACAGCGCGAGATGATGGTGCCCTGGAGGCAAATGTGACTCTTTCTTCAGCGGACGCGGCGCCCTTGCTGATTTTGCGTTTGAACCCCAGCGGCAGCGTTTACCTTGGTGTGACCCGGGGGATGCTGCGCCTGGCCAACTACCCCTGGACGGGAAACGAAGCGGAGACGGAAATGATCTTTGAAGTGGAGCGAGGTCTCGCACAACCCTTCACTTAAGCATCGCGTCTGCATTGGCAATCTGCAGCGAAGGCATCACAATAATGTCATCAGAATGATAAATACTCTTCACTGACGCGCGTGGTGCAAACCGTCACATGTTGCAACAACTTCAACCTTGGCTCCCCAGAGTCCTGACAC
>MDSV01126492.1_pt1 | contig 12218 bp, 18 predicted proteins | sample 810851 | NCBI WGS metagenome assembly MDSV01 (sample SAMN05326640, study PRJNA326480) | marine metagenome | isolation source: seawater | place: Atlantic Ocean: North East | collected 2012
ACCCTCAATAATATTTATCTATTATTCTAATATAAGTGATTTGATTGAAAGAGTTCCGTCTATGTTTTCTTCTAATTCTGCTTTAGACTTGATACACTGATACTTGATACCTTCTGAATACTGTCTTTCGGCTGTACGTTTTCCTCTTAGGCATACACCCATTGACTCCTGTATTCTATGTTCTTTGATTTCATTGTTTACTAACATTAGTAATGCTACAATAGTCTCGACCATTAGTGTCCTCCGTTACCGTTTGTATATTTGATATCTCTATCTGCGTCTTTTAGTTTCTCAATATCCTTTGCTATCTTTTCTACTTGCTTCTGTAAGAACTGAATGTTTACTTTGTTTTCCATGTTCTTTTCTAACACGGCTTCCATCTTCTCTACACTTTTATACAAGTCTTCAATGAGCATGAATTGTTCTAGGTCGTTTTGTGATTGACCTAATTCACCTCTAGGATATTTGATTCTAAATTCTGAATTTGATTCTAAGTCTTTTTTAATAAGTGTAAGTGTATTGCTATGTATGTTTAACTTTTCAATAACACCAAAGTATGCCCAAACACCTATTGCTACTGCACCTATGATAGCCAACATATTTCTTATTGGCATTGAAATAGCAGTATTATCTGATACGTTAAATTTGCTCATAAATCTTTTAGTTTCTATTTATCATTCAAAATGGTTGACATAGCCTATCAAAGGTGCTATAAATATAGAGTAATTGTTGACGTCATTGTATGTCACAAGAGCAGGACCCGGGTGCAATTCCCGGCTACTCCACCAATTCAATACACCCCCTACGGGGTAGAATTAGGATCGACTGGCTTGTTAAGAATGAAAGAGATTACCGGGTGGGAACTCCGTTAACGTAACAAAACTATAAATGCAAACGATAATTTTGCATCTGAGGATTATGCACTAGCGGCATAATTTGACGGGGTTGGCAACTTACCTGGCAACAGAAAAGTTGCACCTAAATCGAACTGTAGAAGGAAAAACAAAATGGCTACATATATCACAATTCTAGGAGCCGCATTGATCGTAAATGCAATCCATGTAGCAATCACAGGACATCAAGTCATGCTCTGTGTTTCTGGCTGTAATTAATCAATTAGGGGTAAAGTGTTAATGGTTGCACGTCAGACTCCAAATCTGAAAGACAGGGTTCGATTCCTTGTGCCTCTGCCAATTAATTGATAACATCACTTGTTGACAAATACAAGTAAAGAGTGTATAAGTATTTTGCATTCAGGAGGTGAATATTATGACTGGAGCAGAAATTGGAATAACAATATTTGTTACACTTTGGTTAGTTGGAGTATTGACTAATTAAAAGTTATATTGTATTATTAAACTTATGACTAATTATTTAAAAATCGTAAAGTATGGGAGAAATATATGCGAATAGTAACTACTCAAGTACCGTTCCCCCATACTATAATATATGATTATTATGCTCCACGAGAGTATAGCCTTATGTTTGCCGAACTTCATAAGTTAAAACCCCTTATGTCGGATAAGACTGACGACGGAGATCCTAGATCAAATGGAATGATTGGTTTATCCCTCGACAAACATTATAGGCAAGATAGATCCAAAAGTGATATACTTACATATAATAGACAAATTTTTGATATCACTGATAAATTGATTCCTGATAATCCAATTATGTCATATTTGGATATGTGTAATGATGATCTTACCCAAATTAATTTTTACCCAGATGGCAGTGATTACCAAAGCCATGCCGACCATGCCACAATAAGTGCAGTGACTTTATTCTGCCACGAACCAAGAACCTTCAAAGGCGGACATTTAAAGTTTGCTAAACAAGAATATATACCTAATTTGGAAAACAATTCAATCATTTTATTTCCAAGTTATGAAGCACATGAAGTAACCAAAACACAAGGTTCGGGTAGATTTTCCATAAATCAGTTCTATTTTATCAACCGATAAAGGTTGACATTTCCAAAATATCTGTTATATTAATAGTATAATTTTTATTTCAAGAGGTAATATTATGACAATGCATCTTGCTAGAGGCTTAACTATGTTAAACACAAAGAAACCTAAAAGGCAAATCACTAAGGCTAAATTAAAACGATGGGCAGAAGACCTAAGGCGTTACAACAAAGACATGAAACGTTTAGGTATGCATGACCATAAGATGACTATGGAACAATATGTAGAATACGTACATGGAAACTTTGTTCCAGGCAGAAAGAAAACTACAACTGTGATGTCAACACCATGGCATCAGTCAGGCGTAGCATATGAACGTAAAACTGATAATATCCCAAGTGGAAAGTCAGAGGCTAGTTTTGCCCCCGCAACCAAAAAAGAACCTATGCAATACACAGGTAAACGTAGACTAATTGGTATTGCCACAATGCACAAATCTAATATGGTTCCCATCTTTGCAGATGATGAAGATGATAAAAGTGGTCGTAAGGCGGCAACTGAAATAGCAACAATGAGAAGGAACTAGATGGATAAAAGATTAAGACAAAAAATATTAAGATGGACCTACATTACATTAGGCAGTATATTTGTTATATTGTCAAGTTATGGAGCAGGAACATTTTTTCCTAATACGTTTGTAACAGACAAAATAGTAAAGAAAAAAGAAATATCTTTATTACAAGAATGGAAGTCATATGGATTCTTTCAACCAAGTATAGAATACAGTAATAACACAGAATTTATACTTGCAGTTGGTAAGTGTATCGCTTTCCACAACTTACAACTTGATATAGAATCAAGAGTACACAGAGATATTATTGTTGCAATGGCAGTATTAGAAACAGGTTATGGTAAGAGTAGATTCGCACACGAGGCCAACAATTTATTTGGTATTAGAACTTGGCGTAAAGATGAGCCATCGCTTAAAGCAAAAGGCAATCCTGATGCTCCATGGGGTGTAAAGAAATATAAAACCAAATGTGATAGTGTTTTGGATATGATCCAAACTATTAACAGACATTCAGCATATGAAGACTTTCGAACAGAAAGAAAAGAACAACTAGATTCAGGTATGATTGATTTGAACAAACAAATTGATTTACTTGCAAGATGGAGTACCAATCCAGACTATGTCAAATTGGTAAAAGCAAAGGCGAAAAAAGTAGAAAAAATATTGCTAAAACATTATAATGGAAATAAATTGGCAAATTAATGGTTGATTTATTTTTAAAAGTAGTTTATAGTGTTATAGTATGAATAGGCTAAAAAGGAGGCTTAAATGAATAAACTATCGAAGGCACTTGTAATTGGATCTATGTTAATAGGACTAGGTGCTTGTTCAAGTATGACTACGGTAAGCGAAAGAGACACTTATGCAATGCCAAGTTGGTATAAGAAGTGTGAACAATCTGGAACAGAAGGATTCTTGTTTTGGAAAGAAGACTACGTTTACTCTTGTGGTTCTGGTGTGAGTATTTTCCATCAGGGTGCAGAAGAAGAAATGTATGCTTTCGCAATCAATAACTTTGCAAAGAGAATTAACGGTACAGTTGATTCAAGCACAGTGATCAAGATTGATGGCAATAATAAAAATACAACAACTGTAATCAAGCATAAAGTTTCTAACACTAGAATTGCACAATATCTAGAGAAAGAAATGGAATGGTACACACTTGGTGGAAAGCATTATAAGTTTGTTAAGTTTAAGATGCCCAAGGCAATCTTTGAAGAACTGATTGCTGACGCAAAAGCACAGAGAGTTCAATAATGTATAGAATTGCACTTCTAATATTAGGTGCAGTTCTTATTCAAGGGTGTGCTAGTAAGCAATTGACTGCTGATCGCCCTGAATATTGTCATACAACAAAGGACATTCTAGTAAAGAATGGTACTGATGTTGAGTCTATGACAAAGGTTGAATGTACCGATAAAATTGCTGATCAAAACTTCCTAGCAAGATCTGGAATTGCTACAGACTGTAGAGAATATTATTATCGTGTAGTAATTGGTGGTGAACAGAAATACAAACGAGGTTTTGTTTGTAAAAAACTTGATAAAAATGGAGAGCATGGTGGTTGGGAAATCGTCAATCCTAGCATTAATTATTAGTGTTAGTCTTTTAACTTCTTGTGCAAACACACAGGAAACTTACATTACCTCTGGTAGTGTGACATCAAGCACTAATAGTAAGTATTTAGAAACTTCTACTTCTGTTGCAACCGTTGTAAACTTGTTTAGATGGGGATTACATAAACTTCCTAAAGAAGATCAACTTAAACAGGAACAGGCTGTATTTTATGCACTAGACAATCTAGATGAAGGACAGGTTACTAGATGGTATAATGCAAAGAATGGTTCACAAGGTGCGGTTAAAGTATCTATGACGTATCCAGCCGGCAGTGGGTTTTGTAGAGTTATACTATCACAAATTACTTACAAGAATAAGACAAGAGATTTTAAAGAAACTGCCTGTATTAATCATCTGAGGACCTGGAAATTTATAAGATAATTTTAGGTAAATATATATGTATCAAAGGAACACTATGTGGTTAGGATTAATTACTTTTTTATCCGCACTTACAATTAGTGCGGTAGCAATTTATTATTCAGTTGCAGGTCTGGCGGCTATATTTGCCGCGGCAGTTATACCTATTATAATAATGGGAGTGTCTTTAGAAGTTGGAAAACTTGTAACGGCAGTATGGTTGCATAGGAACTGGAGTCGTGCCGTATGGTGGCTTAAAACATATCTTGCAATAGCCGTTGTTGTTTTAATGTTTATTACATCAATGGGTATCTTTGGATATCTTTCAAAAGCACATATTGAACAGACATCTATGAGTCAAGAACAGGTTGCACTCATTACATCACTAGACGATAAATTAGCAAGATCAGAAGCAAAAATAGACAGATGGACTAACGAGATGGATCGCCTATTAGGTGGCGAAGACATCCGTGTTGATAATCTTATTGATCGTGAACAAGTAGAATTAGACAAAATTAATGCTCTTATTAAAGCAGAGAAAGACGATATTAGAAAAGACTTTGACAAGCAAATAGAATTACAGAACAAACGTATTGATCAAGCAAGAGAACGTAAAGAAGCAGATATACAAGCGGCCAAGGATAGATTTGAAGGATCCTTTGGTGGCGGTGCTAAATTTGATAAAGCAGTAGAAGAAGCAAAAGCAAATGAACTATCAGTGGCAAGTTCGGCACAGAGAGAAATACGTAATATCAATTCACAACTTAATGATGCACTTGCTAAAGTAGATGCCAAGTATGCAGATGATATTAAGGCAATACAGGATAGAATACAAGATCTAAGAAGTCAAGCAAATGCTAAGACAGAAGACTTAGATGCTAGGATCAATGAACTAGAAGGATTCATAGACAAAGAACAAACCAATGTTGATCAAGTAAGAGAAGAGAAGTTTGCTTATGAAAAAACATATAGGCAATTAGAGGCAGAAGTTGGACCAATCAAGTACATAGCAGAATTTATTTACGGTGAACAAGCCGATCAAAATTTATTAGAGGCCGCTGTCAGATGGGTGATCATAATTATTATATTTGTGTTTGATCCACTTGCAGTTTTATTGCTAATTGCATCTCAATACACATTCAATTGGCGTAGAGAAGAACAAGGTCTTATTGGTCCCGGAGGTGGTTCTTTGCCCCCAAAGCCAAAGCAGGATCCAGAACAACCTAACGATCCAGAACCAACAGTCAGAGAAGTAGCAGTAGCAGGCTCACTAGGTGCAGTCACAACAGACACAACTGAAGTCAAAGTAGAACCTGAAAAGTCTTTAAGCGAACAGATGCAAGAAGAACTTGAACCATTACCAGAGCCTAAACTAGAAAAAATGACTGAGGAAGAAGAATATGCTAATGCTGGTATTACCAAAGAAGAAGCAGAAAAGAAACCGCAGGAAATCGCTGACAGCAATATTGCAGAAGAAATAGAAGAAGCAATGAAAGAAGGTGATGGCAACGATCTAGATAAATGGAATAATTGGGTAGAAGCCGCAAACAAAGAAGCAGAAAAAGAAACTGAAAAAGACCCTACTATCTTTATTCACTCAGGTGACGGAAACATACCAGAAGATGAAATAACAGGTATAGGAGAAGTAAAAGGAACCTTTAAACAAGCAGAAGAAGATAAACAAAAAGAAGACGTTCAAAAAAAAACGGTGAAAAAAGGGTCGAACTACATAGTGAAGGAAGAAGGAAACCAAATCCGAAAGAAGACCAATCCTGGAGAATAAATCTTACAGAAGTCATAGAACCTTATGAACAAAACGGTGAACAGACTGACGCATCACTTTTTAACAAGTTACTAGATAAGCGAAAATAAGTACTCGTGTAATGAGTAAGATCAATTTAATCACACCACCTGATAAATTAAAGAATGATTTGCCTAGTGTCTTAATAGTTAATCCTGATCAAGGAATAAAACAACAATTCAATGACGTTGCAAAACAAATCAAAACTGACTTCAATCTTTATATGTTTGAAGAAGAAGTTGGTGTTGATACTGATTGGTTACTTGACGTTGCAAATTATGTTGATTACATCTTAATAAACATAGACGAATGTAAAGCAACACAATGGACAGTTGGACACTTATTACGTTTTCCTAATAGTTGGTACATGACTAAAAACGATCATGTGCCTTACAAGAAGATTAATATTAATAGAATATTTGATCTAGAGTCATTTGTAAAAGGAGTAAATTACTTTGAGTAGGAGCAATAAATGTTAAAAGCAGACCTATGGTTTCCAAGTATAGTATGGTGTGGCAAACTAGAAGTTGATACTGCATGGTTAAAAACTTATGCGGACAACTTACGTAAAGCAGATCCTAAAGGACATAGTGTAAGTAATCATGGTGGTTGGCAAAGCAAAAGCATAGAGTCATGGGATACTAGTCCGCAGGAGTTAATGTATTTTAGATCAGTCATAGATAGAGAAGTTAAGGATTGTGTAAAACAAGCAGGACTTCCAATGTTACAAATGAGTAATTTATGGTTTAACATCAATGGACATAAAGACTATAATAATCTACACGATCATCAGAACAGTATTCTAAGTGGTGCATTTTATATCAACGTTGAAGAACCAGACTTGATGGGTAACATAGAGTTTCATAGAGAAGATGCCGCCATACATTTTTTACCACCCCTTGACAAGTACAATCATTTTACGAGTCAGAAAGCATCTTATAGACCAGAGGAAGGTTTAGTATTACTGTTTCCTAGTTGGTTGAAACATAATGTAAATGGTAACCTAAGTCAAAAAGAAAGATACAGTTTATCCTTTAACTTTACTCCTAGACAACAACCAGTGATGCCAGATGGACAACAGAACTAATTTATTTACAGATCCATTATGGAAGTATAAGTTACCAAACACAATAGACATAAGTTGGGTAACAGATAACGCCTATAATTTAAAAAAGAAAGATACCAACAAGTTTGGTGGTTGGCAGAGTTTTGATGAACAAGAGCAATTTCAATATGCTTTACCTATACCACATGGAATAGTACTACAAGCATATTTGGACGAAAGAATGAATTCGATTGCAAAAGGACTAGGCCTTCCGGCAGTTTCGCTTTTAAACTATTGGTACAACATTAATCCACCAGGTGCAGTAAATGAAACACATCATCATCAAGATGCATTGTTAGTAGGCAACCTATATTTGAAAGTACCAAAAGATAGTGGTGCTATAAGATTTTATAGAAATGGAGATGCTAGTTATTACATTCCAAAAGATTCTGACTATAATGATGTAATTGGCACCCAAATAGAGTTGACACCTGAGGAAAAAGATGTTATTATCTTTATGGGATGGCAAAAACATAGTGTCCTACAAAATAAAAGCAGTGAAGATAGGGTAAGCCTATCATTTAACTACGGAGCAATAGTGTGAGAATTGAACAAGATATTAAATTAGATTATAAAGACGTACTGTTTAAACCTAAAAGATCAAAGTTAGAAAGCAGACGCGACGTAGACTTAACAAGAACGTTTAAATTTCACAACAGTGGAAATGAATGGACAGGAGTACCTGTCATGGCTAGTAACATGGACGGAGTTGGTACATTCGCAATGGCCAAAGTGTTACAAGACCATAAGATGATCACTGTTATGAGAAAGCATTATACAGTAGACGACTGGACTAAAAATGCAAAAGGTGTGAAGATGAAATACCTTAGTGTTTGTACAGGAACAGGAATTATATGGGATCCAGATGCACCAGACTATGCTACAATGAAAGCAGTATTGGCAATGTATCCTGATATTAAGTTTATCACTGTTGATGTTGCAAATGCATATCATGAAAACTATGCAGACTTTATTGCAAGATTGCGAGATTCATATCCAGACAAAACCATTATTGCAGGTAACGTTATCTCAGCAGAGATGACAGAAGAATTAATAATCAAAGGTGCAGACATTGTCAAGTGTGGTATTGGTCCTGGATCAGTATGTACAACTAGGACAATGACAGGTGTTGGAGTTCCGCAACTTTCTGGTATAATAGAGTGTGCTGATGCGGCCAACGGTATTGGTGGACACATAATTGCAGATGGTGGCTGTGTGTTTCCAGGAGATGTTAGTAAGGCATTTGGAGCAGGTGCTCACTTTGTAATGCTAGGTGGTATGTTAGCAGGACATGATGAATCAGAAGGCAAAGTAGTCAATGGTAAAATACAATTTTATGGTATGAGTTCAAATGCGGCAATGGCTGTGCATGGTACTCGTAAAGATGGATACCGTGGAGCAGAAGGCAAGGTTGTTGAACTTCCACACAAAGGACCAGTAGATCCAACTGTGGTTGAAATACTAGGTGGATTAAGATCAACTGCTACATATATTGGTGCAAAACGTATTAAAGATATGCCAAAATGTACAACTTTCGTAAGAGTTACCCAACAGGTTAATCACGTGTTTAATCAATATAATGCATAAATGGTAAACAAAACACTTGATTTTTACCTAATAATTACTATATAATATAATAGTATGATAAATACAAATGTAGAAGGTTGCTTGATAGGACCTACTACATTAACTCGCTTAACAATAGGAGGAAAGCAAAATGACAAATAAATCTCTATCAATTTTTAATCAACTAAGACCCGTTACAGTAGGTTTTGATCCTATCTTCGATAGATTCGAATCTATGATGAATGATGAGTTCTTTACAGTTCCAACAAGCAATTACCCACCTTACAACATAGTAAGAACAGGTGATTACACTTATGACATTGAACTTGCACTTGCAGGATTCAATAAAAAGGATATTGATGTACAATACGAAGATGGTGTTGTAACAGTCAAGTCTATCCATAAGGCTGATGAAAAGGATGAAAAGGACGGCGTACAATACAGAGGCATAAGCAAAAGACAATTCACAAAGTCTTTTACTATCGCTGATGACGTACAGGTAAACGGCGCAGAGTTGAAGGATGGACTGCTTAAAATTAGCATGGAAAGAATCATTCCAGAAGCCAAAAAAGCACGTTCAATCGACGTAAAATAACAATAACAAAACAGCCGGTAGTGATTCTGCCGGCTGTTACATACGATAAATATTATTACTAGAGGAAGTTTATGAGCAATTTAGATACAGAAGTACTTATAGATGAAAAAGTTAAGGTTGTAACAACCGAACCAGAAAAGTACAGAGTAATATTACTCAATGATGATGTTACTCCCATGGACTTTGTTATCAATATTCTAGTTAGTATTTTCAAACACTCAACTGATACCGCAAAAGATCTTACTTTAAAAATACACAAAGAAGGTTCAGCCATTGTTGGTGTGTACACATATGAGATTGCTGAACAAAAAGGTATTGAAGCAACAAACGAAAGCAGACAACACGGATTCCCTCTACAAGTTAAAATAGAGAGGGAGAACAGTTTGTGAGCCTAAAAGAATTAACCTACGAACATCATAGAAATGCAGAACGACAAAAGTTTGTAAAAACTTTAATGGGTGGTAATATTCCTCCAAAGGTTTATGCAGAATTTTTATACAATCAATATGTAGCATATAACATTTTAGAAGTTTGTGCTATGGCAGAAGGTGTGCTTAATGACTTACCAGATGTAAGAAGAGCACCAAAAATACTAGAAGACTTCCAAGAACTTTGGGGCAAAGACGCAGAGCCACCAAAGCCTAAACCAAGTATCCAAAAGTATGTAGATCATATAATGAGTATCAAAGAAGATCCTGAGAAGTTAATGGCACACATATATACTAGACACATGGGTGATTTAAGTGGTGGTCAAATGATCAAGAAACGAATACCAGGAGAAGGAAGACTGTATATGTTTGAAGATCCTGATAACCTTAAGACTGCAATTAGATCTAAACTCAATGATAATATGGCAGAAGAGGCTAAAGTTTGTTTCACGTTTGCCACAGAACTTTTTAAGGAGATGCACAATGAAACTGAGTGAACAACCAGGATTCGGAAAAAATGATACTGCAACGTATCCTAAGATTATTAGTAACCATGAGAAGAAAGGTCACGAAAGTCTACATGATTTATTAGCAGTGGCTATTTCACAACTAGAATCGTTAAAAAACACACTATCACTTATCCAAACAAAAATCGAGAAGTAAGATGAGTGTCATTTGGGACAGACTTATTTCGTGCCAAAACGAAATACTCGATATTTTTGAATCCAATGGCAAAGAGATACATGAGCCAGGAATGGATCATTTTAATCAGCCTGACAATGGTTGGATTAATAGAGTATGGGCAAACGAATCTGTACGTAGAGCACACATTGATGTAGTTGACGCAAGAGAATCGCACGGACTATGGATGATGCACGTATGTTGTTTTCCTGTGTTAACCAATGACGCACCTATATATGGCTTTGATGTTATAGCAGGTAAAAATAAAATGACAGGTGCATTTCATGATTTTTCTGCATCAAGTGGCGGAGAAGATCATCCACTATCAGAATGGTATCAACAAGCCGTTGCAGATTACGTGCCGAGCAAAAAACGTGAACTGCCTGAATGGGCACAGAACATCTTCAGTCCAGGAATGATTGCGGCTGGTAATGTTCGCACAGAAGAAGAAGCGGTGCAGATCATCGACCTTGCAATAAACAACCTTAAGGTTTGGTTTCAAAGTGTGCCTGAATACGACGGTAATGCCAGCAGTGAGATCACTGGTGGTGCACAGAACTACTACTGTCACAATCAGCAACAGAACCCACATACACCACGTGTAATGAAGTCATTAGGACTAAATGAAGCAGATGTAGAGAAGTTTTGTACTGATATGCTCTTTCCTAAATTAGCATAAATATTAATATGAGATACAAAGAAATTAAAGAAGCCATGGTTGCAAGTTCTAGTCCTGCTAGTGTTCCCACTTACATAGCAGGTATTAATAATATTTTATCTCAGCCAGATACAAAACTAAAGATGGGTAAAACTGGTGACTTTCTTTTTACACCAAATGCAGGACAAAAGATACAAGATATATCATCACCTATAAAGGGCCAAGGACAGGATCATCTAGGTAAAGAAGTTGATACAGTCATTGCAAAAAATATTTTTAAAGGTCCAGCAATCAAGGGTGGTGAAGCAGGTAAGAAAGAAGATTACTTTGGTAATAAAGGTGAAGTGGCAGAAGGTATATTAGGCTGTGCTACAATGGCCAAACTTATTAAACGTCCTGGTGCAGATATAAGTGCCGCTGACGTAATGAATGTAATAGGACAACTTCCTGAGAACGGAGTATTATCCAAAAGTGCACCTGAAGTAGAAAGCAACATCACAGACAAATTTATTCTTACAGTAAAATTAAAGCCTGATGCTTTTAAAAGTTTAAGAAATACTGAATTACTTTCACAAAAAATGGGTAAAGAGATGAATAGCATCAAAGATTATACAAATGATGCTGTCAGAAGATACAGTAAATTATTTGAAGCCAATGGTCGTCCAGACTCTGTTGAAATCAAGAGTGACGGAGTAAGTGACGAAACAGGCACTAAAACTGATGTAGAATTAATCTATGAAAATGAAAAAGGCAAAAGAGTAGTTAAACATTTCGACCTGAGTGTTAAAACAGGAACAACTAAACAAATGGGTCAAGTTGGATCTGGTGGATCACGTATGACTATGGATGCAAGATTTGATATACTTGATAATATGTGGAAAAGGTTTGGAGTAGATATTAGCGGAGTAAAAGCAGAGTTTACAAAAGCA
>MDSV01030020.1_pt1 | contig 12217 bp, 9 predicted proteins | sample 810851 | NCBI WGS metagenome assembly MDSV01 (sample SAMN05326640, study PRJNA326480) | marine metagenome | isolation source: seawater | place: Atlantic Ocean: North East | collected 2012
AAATATTTTGGTTTAGGGAAGTTGTATCAAAATAATCAGTTAAAATACGATGGTTATTTTAATAATGGAAAATTTCAAGGTAATGGTATTTTGTATGATAATGGTTTAAAAATTTATGAGGGTAATTTCGAGAATGATGTATTTTGGGGTTCAGGGATATCTTATTATGAAACAACTGAGAATATAGAATATGATGGTGAATGGGTAAATGGAAGTAAACATGGTCAAGGAACATTGTATTCTGATTCAGGGGAGGTTGTTTATAGTGGTATATTTCACAACAATGAAATTCAGATGAATTAATTATAATAAAAATATTATATAAATTATGGATAGTATAAAAAAAAGAAAAATGTGGGATTGTATTAAATCAGTACCATATTTAGATACATTAGATGAAAATGTTACAGAGCAATATATAATATTAAAAGTAAAAGGAACTTGTTTAGAGAATGTAGAACCTGTTTTAATAATATTATTTTCTTTATTATTAATTTTGTTTATGTTTGGATTTATATTGAGATTAAAAAATTGATTAATATTTTATTTAAAGTATTAGTCATTAAGATATATAAGATGGATGAAAATTTATATTCAAGACAAATAGCTGTTTATGGATTAGATGCGGTTAAAAATTTAAGTAATTCAAGTGTTATAATCAATGGATTAAATGGTACATCATTAGAAATAATAAAACATTTAATTTTATCAGGAATAAGTATTATAAGTATAATAGATGATTCAAATGTGGAGTTAGTTGATTTATCAGATATGTATTATTTAAAAGAGGAAGATATTGGAAAAAATAAATTAGATTGTGTTATAAATAATTTAAAAAGTTTAAATCCTTATGTTAGAGTATTAAAGAATGAAATAATTAATTATGATTTATATATTTTAGTAAATAATAATATTAATTATGCTATAAATTTAAATCATGAAGTAAGAAGTTTAGATAAAAGATTTATATGGGTAAATTCATTTGGCTTAGTAGGAAATATTTTTTGTGATTTTAAAAATTATACAACATATGATTTAAATGGGGAAGAATTATCAACATCAATTATTAGTAATATAGAAAATAATATTATAGAAACAATTGATAATAATAAACATAATTTATATAAAGGAGATAAATTTAGAATTTATGATAACGAATTTGAGGTAGAAGAAGTTATTAATACAAATAAAATTAGAATAAAGGAAAATAATAAAATAGAAAAATATAAATCAGGAGATAGACTATATGAAGTAAGAAAAAAGGAGGATATAATTCATAATAGTTTAGATAATGAATTAAGTAATGCAACAATTAATGAAGAATTTCTTAATTTACATAATTTATTTTTAAACAATGAGTTAAATAAATATAGTGATATTAAATTTATTGGATTAAGTTCAGTTTTAGGATCTTATGCAGCACAAGAGGCTATAAAAGGATTAACAAATAAATATTTACCAATAAGTCAGTGGTTTTATTATGATTGTTTAGAATTAGTTTGTGATGAAGAATTTAAGAAAGAGGATGATAGATATGATTGTTTAAGAAAATTAATAGGTAATGTAAATGTCAATAAGATAAGGGATAGTTCATTATTTATAGTAGGAGCAGGAGCGATTGGATGTGAGCATTTAAAAAATGTAAGTATGTTAGGTTTTGCAAGAGACAAGGAAAGTTGTATATTTGTAACAGATATGGATGTAATAGAAAAATCAAATTTGAACAGACAATTTTTATTTAGAAAGGAGCATATTGGAGAGTTAAAATCAAAGATCGCGGTTAAAGAGTGTAAAAAGTTAAATAAAGATGTTAATTTTTGTAGTCTAAGTGATAAGATATGTAAGGACAGTGAGATTTTTTTTAATTATAATTTTTTTAATTCAATAGATATTGTTTTAAGTGCGTTAGATAATGTAGATGCTAGACTTTATGTAGATAAAAGGTGTGTTTTATTTAATAAACCATTATTTGAGTCAGGAACATTAGGAACGAAAGGTAATACTCAGGTGATAATTCCAAATTTAACAGAAAATTATGGTGCTTCACAAGATAAGGAGGATAATTCATTTCCTGTGTGTACTATAAAGAATTTTCCTAATTCAATAGAACATATAATTCATTGGAGTTTGGATGAATTTGAGGAGTTATTTAATATTTATCCAAGTAGTATTAATAAATTAAAGGATGATTTTAATTTAAAAAATTATGAGAGTAATGAGAAAAAAGAGATATTAGATAATGTAAAATATTTTTTAAAAAATAGAATGTTAGATTATAAAGATTGTATTTTATTTGCTTTAGACAGATTTAATGAAAAATATAATTTTGGAATATTAAATTTATTGAAAGAGTATCCAAAGGATTTATTAACATCAAGTGGAGGATTATTTTGGTCAGGTGGTAAGATATGTCCAGTAGAGGTAAGTTTTGATATAAATAATAAATTTCATTATGATTATATTATTAGTTTAAGTAAATTAGTAGCTGAGATGTGTTTTATAGATGTAGTTAATATTAATTTAGAGGATATTATTTTAAATTATAAATATGAAGAGTTAAGTGAAAGTAATAAATTTGATTTAGGTGATATTAGAGTAAAAAATATTGAGTTAGAGAAAGATAATGATGAGAATAATCATATAAAATTTATAAATAGTTGTGTGAATTTGAGAGCATATAATTATAATATAGAACAAATAAGTTTTTTAGAAACGAAGTTGAAGGCTGGTAAGATAGTACCAGCGATTAGTACAACAACTAGTATTATTTCAGGATTATTGTTAAAGGAGATAATTAAATATATAATAGGGGAAAGTAGTATAAATAGTTATAAAAACAGTTATATAAATAGTAGTATTAATTTATTAATGAGTAGCGATCCAATAAAGTGTGAGAGTAATATTTTAGGTAATACAATTTGGAATTATTTAGAAATTGACAAAGATATAAAGATAATTGAGTTAAAGAGAAAGATATTAGATTTATATAATTTAAATTTAGATGTGATTTATTATAATAATAAGTTATTATTATCACCAATGAGTAGTGATGGTGAAATAGAAAGAAAGAATAATTTAAATTTGAGTGAATTAATGATTGAATTTAATGAGAAATTAATAAAGGATAATGTATACGAATTAGAAATAGAATGTTATGACAGTGAAATATACTTACCAAATTTAAAATATAAATATTATTAAAATTATTTATAAATTATTTTTTTTTATCAAATATATCTTTAAATTTTATTTTTAAAGTAGATTTTATTAAACCTTTAAACATTGGATGTGGATTAAATGGATCTGAATTAAATTCAGGATGAAATTGTCCTGCAATAAAGTAAGGATGTTTAATATTTTTATTATTTTGGAAATAGTTATTAATTTCTATAATTTCAGGTAATTTTCCATCAGGAGATAAGCCTGATAATATCATACCTTTCTCTTCTAATCTATCTTTATATTTAATATTAACTTCGTATCTATGTCTATGTCTTTCTTTAAATGATGTTTTTTCATAAATTTTGTGTGCAAGTGTACCTTCTTTAACAACAGTATCATAACTACCTAATCTCAATGTACCACCTAAATCTTCGTTTTTACCTCTTTTTTCTAAAGATCCATCTTTTTTCCATTCAGTCATTAGATCTACAACAAATTCATCTCCTTTTTTACCAAATTCACTTGAAGAAGCGTTTTTAATATTTAATATATTTCTTGAAAATTCTATAACTGATAATTGCATTCCTAAACAAATTCCCATAAAAGGGATTAAATTTTCTCTACAATATTTAATTGCAGATATAATTTCATCAATTCCAGAAGTTCCAAATCCTCCAGGAACAAGAACACAATCAACTTGTTTTATTTGTTCAATTGTATTATCAGGAGTTCGAGCGTTAATATATTTAATTTCAACATCAGTAGAATAGTACCATCCCGCGTGATTTATAGCTTCATTTACTGAATAATAAGCGTCTTCTAATTCTATATATTTTCCAACCATTCCTAAAGTAATTTTATATTTTAGATTATTAATTCTGTTATTTAATTTTGTCCATTTATCAAATGTAGATTTATTTTTATCGACAACACCTAATTTATTTTTTAAACTATCAATTAATCCATATTTAACATATTCTAATGGTACTTTATAAATAGTTGGTACATTATATGCAGGAATAATATTTTCTTTTTTTACATTACCATATAATGCAATTTTTTTTTTACAGATTCATTAATTTCATGTTCAGATCTTAAAAATATTATATCTGCTTTTAATCCAGTTGACATTAATTGTCTTAATGCGACTTGAGTAGGTTTTGATTTTAATTCTTTTGAAGCTTGATAATATACTAGGTATGATAATAAACAAACAATAACATCATTTGGTTTTTCATGTTTGATTTGTCTAATTGTTTCCATAAATGCATTTGCTTCATAATCTCCAGCACTTCCTCCGACTTCACAAATAACAATATCATATTTATCAGAACCATTATATATAAAATTTTTAATTGTATCAGTAAAATGAGGTATCATTGTAATTGTTTTGCCTAAAAACTCACCTTTTCTTTCTTTTTTTAGTAAATCAAATAATAATTTTCCAGATGATGTGCTATTATATTTTTTTACATCAATTTGTGCAAATCTCTCATAATATCCCAAATCTAGATCAGTTTCACCACCATCATTTGTTACATATACTTCACCATGTTCTATTGGATTTAAAGTTCCTGGATCTACATTTAAGTAAGGATCCATTTTTTTTATAGTAATTTTATCGTATCCCATTTCTTTTAAAATTGCTCCAATAGAACCACTTGTGACTCCTTTACCTAATCCTGAAATTACTCCACCTAAAACAAAAATATATTTTGTCATGTATATATATATATATATGAAAAATAAATTTATAGTAAAATACAAAAAAATTGGTGGAACTCAAATTGAAAATAGAGTAATTCTAGAAGAGATTTTAAAAGATCTAGAACCAGTAAGATCTACAAATGTAGAACTAATAGATTCTAGTAAAGATATGAAAGATACAAGTAACATAGAAAAAGAACAAATTAATACAACAGAAATAAATGAAAAAAAAGATAAAATTAATGAAGAAGAAATTATTGGACAAATTTTAGAAAAAACTAAAAATGAAAAAATTAATTTAATAAAAAAATTATATAAAAATATGGTATTAAGAAATAAATGTTTAATTAATCCTATACTTTGTAAAGAAATTCCTTCTATAGTAAAATATTTAAAAATGTATAATGTCAAAGATTTTAATAATAATGATTTTTTTAGTGATGGTAATAGATTTCATTTAAATAAATTTAATTCAGAAATAGAAAAGAATAATTTTAAAAGGAATAATACTCATTTTAATATTAATCAGGAATTAAAAGATAGTTTTAATCAAATTATATTTAAGAAAATAATTTCTAGATACCTTGATTTAAATAATTTATCATTAAATAAATTAAACTTAATTGAATATAAAAATAGAGGAGAAAAGCTAGAAGTAGATGATGAATTAATACAGTTAAATACTTTAAAACATTATATATTTGAAGAAATGAGAGCTATGACAAAAAATGAGGTTAATAAACAAAATTCTCTTAGAAATAATTTAATAAACACTATGTTTTTATATGGTATTCCTTCTAATAACATAACTATTCCTTTTTTACTACATTTTGATAAAGCTAGAAAAATTATAAAAAAAATGGAATTTAATACTCCAATTGGAATGACATCTGTATTAGAATTTAAAGATACATTTGATATTGAAGATAATTTAAAAATAGAATTAATAAAGAATAACGATATAAATAAAGTTTTAATGACTTGGTCAGAAAATACTATTGATATGTTTGAATTTAAAGCTGGAAAAGATTTAAATAAATTTGAATTTTTATTTTTAATTCAATGGATATTATATGGAATGGAAGAGCCAGATTATGAAAAATTAGATAATATTTATTCAGATCATTTAGAAGAATATATATATGCTTTTCAAAAAGGTGTTTATTTAAGTATTAATAATTTACGAGAAAAAATTGACGAAATTAAAAAATCTAATTTTATGCAAGAAATTGATGAGTTAAGAGATACAGTTAAACAATTAAAAATAAAAAATATGAAAATAATTTTTAGTCATGATTATATATTTACAAGATTTATTGGATTACCTTCATTTGTACCATTTAAATATTGGAAAATGAATAGTAAAACTAAAACTACCAAATTTGATGAAGGTAAGTGTAATAATGGAAGTTTATGTTGTGAATCAAAATTATTTTCATATATATTTGATAAATACAATGTAAAATCTCTTACAGAAATTATTAAAGGTGAAACATGTTATTGGATGAGTAAAAAAGAGGATAATCAATTAGCTACTGATACCACAGCACAAAGTTATTCATTTGTTCAAGAAAATGAAGATTTCGTTAGAGATGCAATGTGTCAAATAATTAATATAGATAATACAGAACCAAATCTTAATTTATCAAAAAGATTTGCATTACCTTGTCCTGGATGTCAAATGAACTATTTTAATTATTTAACAAATAAACGAATTAGTTGGAGTAAAAAAGAAGAATGTTTTGCAGAATTAGAAAAATTCAATAATTTAAAAAATGCCATAAATGGAAAGTTTGAAGAAGAAAATTAATCTAAATAATTATAATATGATTCAAAAGATAAAATATTAAAAATAGAAAATAAGAATAATTATGAAAAAGAAAAAATTAATTTTTTTTTTTGTTAAGTAATATATATGAGTGTATTATATAGATCAGAAAATAGTTTAAAATATAAAAAGGATGGTGAAAATTATTTAGAAAAAATGATATTAGTAGACAGTGAATTAGGTTTAACATTTGAGTACACAAAGAAGAATGGTGAAAATGATTTTTATAAAATAGAAACAAAATTACCAAAAGATGGAATTTATAAAGTGACAGAAATAATAAATGAGAAATCTGAAATTATGGATATTAATTATGATGAGTTATTAAAGTTATTAAAAATCAATAAAAAATTGAAATTTGTTCATGACTATATTAAGAATGAAAGAAAAAAATATAATAAAGTGAGTAAATCAGCGAGACAAAAAAAAAAGAGTAAAAAATAATTATTACACCTACCGGAATTTAAAATTAGATAAATTTAATATATTTAAAAATTATTTAATTATAACTATAATAATGACTGAATTAGAAATAGAACAATTAAAAGAAGAAATTATACGTCTAAAAAATGAATTAGAAAAAACTAAAGAACATCTTAAAAAATATACTGCACCTGCTTCTAAAAAACAATATTATGAAAAAAATAAAGAAGTTATTAAAGAAAAAATTAAAGAATATAAAAAAGATTATAAATATACACCATCAAAAGAGCAAAAACAAAGATGGGCTAGAACTGCATATCTTAATAGAAAAGCTAAATTGGAGAAAGAAAAACTACATAATTAAATATATTTTCTTTGAAAAACTATATAAACAAATAATTATTATAAAATATAATGGTAAAAAATAAAGAAATTGCTTTTAAGAAACCACCTGATAAATATAATTGTATCAAAGTTTCTTTTGATAAAATTATTAAAGATAATAACACAAAAAATAAAATATTTGATTGTGTTATTAGAACTAATAAAATTACAATTAAAACATATCAATTATTACGATTATGGATTTTAGATAAATATCATAAAAAAGAAGATATACCTACTATTACAGAAGATACTATTAAAATGGCACAAAAATCTATTTTAGAGAAATCACCTGGTCCAAAACCAAAAGGAAATAATTTAGAATTATTTAATGAATTTCAAAAATTTCATACTTTTACACTTGAAAATGGTGTTAATTTATCTCAAATATTAGGTTATAATGCTACTTCTATTATAACTGCTATTGAAAACAATATTAAGATGCATTATTTTGATTATATTAGACGTTTTATTAATTCTTGTTTTAAACATAAATTTAAAGAGGAAATGAAAGATAAAGAATTCAAAAAACAATTATTCAAAGATCTAAAAAAATTAAAAAATGACATAATAAATAATACCACTACAAGTGATACTAAATATCAAGAATGGTTAAAAGAAAACAGATACAGTATTATTCCTAAAGAAGTCCATAAAAATGGATATTATTATGATATACAAATAAAACCACAAAAATATTTAAAACATATGATATGGATGAATATTGAATTAGAAAAAATAGACGGAAAGATGTATCAGTTTATGCCTTTACGTTCTGATTTAATTGTAAAACATATTCCATTAGATACGAAATCATTAATTGAAATTTTTGTAGAAAAAGATAAAAATAAATATTTATGTGATATTGAAAATACAAAAGACGAGTTATGGAAGAAATATTTCAATATAAATATTTCATTAAAAAATTACGTATTTGATTATACCATTATAACAGATTGTTATTCTGCTTCTTTACGATTTATTCATAAAGATAGATTATATGAAGAAAATGATAAAAAAGAAAAGAGGCGAAATGCAAAAGAAGAGTATAAAGATTTAAGTAAACAGGAAATTGAAATTCTTAAAAAGAATAAGAAAGAGGTACAAAAGGAATTAAATAAAAATAAACCAAAAGTAAAAAAAGTAAAGATAAATTATATTGATTTTCCATATATTGACGAAGTTGATAAAAATGAATTAGAAGGAAAATGTATCTATATCGATCCCGGAAAGAGATATTTATTATCTATAATTAATGATGATGGAGATCGTTTAACTTATAGTAATAAACAGCGAGTAAAAGAAACAAAACGATTAAAATACCAAAGATTAATTAAAAATCTAAAAGATAGATTAGGTATATCTGAAATTGAAAATACTTTATCAATTTACAACTCTAAAACATGTGATATTGAAAAATTCAAAAAATATATAGAAGAGAAGAATAAAGTAAATGAAAAATTATTTAAATTATATGAAGATAAAAAATTCAGACAATATAAATGGTATGGTTATATAAATAAAAAAAGAACAGAAGATAACATGAATAATTTAATTAAACAGAAGTTTGGTAAAAATATAAATATTGTTTATGGTGATTGGTGTGTAACGAAACAGATGAGAAATTTTATATCTACACCAAATTTAGGAATAAAAAGAAAATTAAAAGAGAAGTTTAATGTATTTAATATAGATGAATATAGAACATCTTGTTTACACTATAAAACAGAAGAAAAAGGAAATAATTTCTATGAAACAGATAAATTTAATAAACGGAGAAAATTACATTCGGTCTTAACATTTCAAATGGAAACCACAGAGAACGAAAGTAAAAAAATCCGTATTGATTGTATCAATAGAGATTATAATGGATGTTTAAATATAAGAAAACTATATAAATCATATATGAACAATGAAGATAGACCTCAAAATTATTGTAGAGGTTTTGATTACCAAAAACTACTAATCCCTGAAAAGGCGTCGAGTGGTAGTCGGCTTGAGAGGAGAAAAGGAATATCCTCAGAGAGTGCATTTATTTGACTTTATAGTCAAGGCATAGTAATATGCTACCACTGGTATTTAGAATTTCCTATTTTTTTGAGATATTTTATCTCATTTTAAATTCCGGTCGGTGTAATAAAATATTTATATTATTATGAATAAAATAAATAGTTTAAATATCAGTGGTCCTACTAATATAGTAAGAGTAGAAGGTTCAATTAATGGAGACAATAAAGTATTGTATTTATTTTTTGATTATCATGTGAAAGAGACTAAGTGTAGTGATTATGGTAGTATAGATGTAATACAATTATTTGATAAATTTACTAAGGAAGCTAAAAATTATAATAATGAGTGGGATTTATTTATAGAAGATGATATAAATCACATTAAGAATAAAGATGTTATAGATAAAACAAATTATGTGAATATTTATTTAGAAGAGTTAAGAAATTTTTTTAATAATAAATTTTCAGAGAAAGTAAATGATGTAGTAAAGAAGAAAAATAATGTTAGATATCATTATTTTGATTTAAGATGGAAAATTAATTATTTTAATATTCGTGATTTGATAAATGAAATAATAAATTATAATTATTATAAGGAAACTTTATATAATAAGATAAATAATATATATGATTTAATATTATTAGATTATGATAATATATTTAAAAAAGATAATAAGATAAATTCAAAATTTGATAATAATAAATTGAGAGATGTAATATTAAAGATTTTAAATGATTGTAAAAAGGAATTTGAAAGTTTGCTAAAGGATTTTAAAGTAATAATAAATGATATTAAAAATAGTAGTGATAAATTTTTAAAAAAATTAACAAAAGATGGATTTTATGATTATAATTATGAAATTAGAAGTAAGTTAAACAAATTTAATACTAGTTATATGTATTTAAATTCTAAAATTACAGATTTATATTTTTTAAGAAGATTTTTAGATAAAAAATATATAAAAAATGGAGTATTATATTCAGGAGGATATCATAGTACTAATATAATATTAATATTGGTAAAATTATTAAATTTTAAAATAACAAATGTGAGTTATAGTAAAATTAAATTGCTTACAGAGTTAAATAATTATGTGAAGGAAGTGAATAATAATTTAGATTTATTAAAAATATTATTTCCTGAATATTTAATTCAGTGTTCATCAATGAAAGGATTTCCTGATATGTTTTTATAATTTTTTTATAAAATAGTTATATGAATACAAAAAAAAAATATTTATGTAAAATTAATAATGAATTTCATAATGTAATAAAAAAGAATCCACATACAGTTCATTTTTTTTGTGATATTAAAGATGTAATAAATTGTGATAAAAATAAATGTGATGATAAAGGGTATAAATATGAAAGAGATATTGAAGAAGAGATAGAAGATTCAAATATTAAATTGAATGATGTAAAAGATTTATATTATCAAGAAAATCCTAAAGAATTATTAGATGAGAATAGTAAATATGTAGATTATTTAGATAGAGGTCAAAGACCAACAACAACACTTCATTGGGGTCAATTAAAATTATTTTTAAGTACATTACAATTTTTATTATATTATGCTCCTAGATCACAAAAGGTACATGTAGTTTATGCAGGATCAGCAGATGGTAATAATATAAATGTAATAACAAAAATGTTTCCACAATGTTATTGGTATTTAGTAGATCCGCGTCCACATTATTATTTATTGTATAAAAATCCTAGAGTATTGGAGATAAAGAAGGAATATTTTACAAATGAAGTAGCGAATTATTATAAAAAAAAATTAAAAGGAGAGTTTGTGTTATTTATGAGTGATATAAGACTAGAGCCAACAGAAGAATTAATAGCTAAAGATTTAGTAATGCAACAAGATTGGGTAGACATAATTGAACCTGAGTATTCTCAATTAAAATTTAGATTACCAAGAACAGGTAAAAAGTATAATTATTATGAAGGAGAAATTTATTATCAAATTTATCCTCAAGAGGCGTCAACAGAGACTAGATTAGTAACAAAAAAAGGAGCTAAGAAAATAGAATATGATGTAGAAGATTATGAAGGGAAGTGTTATTATCATAATCGTGTAAGTCGTGCGAGTAATTATAAGCAAACAATTAAGCATAGTAAAAGTTTTTTAGATAATTGTTATGATTGTACAATGTTTTTAATATTATTAGATAAATATAGAAAAAAATATAAAAAAATGTTTGATTATGGTAAAATAAAAGATTCAAATATGGATTATTTAATAGATTTTGTAATAAGTCAATTAGGTAGATATAATAAATTAGAGACTAAAACAAAAGAGATATTAGATAATTTAAATTTTTAAAAATTAATATATAAAATATTATATGGTAAAAGAATATTTATGTAAAATAAAAAATGAGTTTCATGATGTATTAAAAAAAAATCCACATACAATTCATTTTTTTTGTGATTTAAAAAATATAATTAATTGTAAAAATAATAAATGTGATGAAAAAGGATATAAATATGATAGAGATATTGAAGAAGAATTAGATGAGTCAAATATTAAATTTGAAGATATAAAAAGTTTATATTATCAGGAGAATTTAAATGAATTATTTGATAAGAATAATAAATTAGATTATTTAGCAAGAAGGCAAAGACCAACAACAACTATTCATTGGGGTCAGTTGAAATTATTTTTGAGTACATTACAATTTTTATTATATTATGCACC
>MDSV01052119.1_pt1 | contig 12217 bp, 13 predicted proteins | sample 810851 | NCBI WGS metagenome assembly MDSV01 (sample SAMN05326640, study PRJNA326480) | marine metagenome | isolation source: seawater | place: Atlantic Ocean: North East | collected 2012
ACAGAAAATATTGATATAGCTTTAGGTGGAACTTTTATCGATCCTATTTATGATTCCTTTCCAGGCTCAGCATTTGGAGATTTGTCTGGTACCAAGCCAGCAAATATTCCTGATGATACTTTATCTTCCAGTATTACTTGGAATTGGGATAGAAATGGTTGGGATGGATACCTCAGACTTTCTCACCTTTATTCCAGCGAAGCTGTATTAACAGAAAATCCTTCGGCTCAAGCAATTATAGAGTCAAAGGGGAATGGGTTTAGAAAACAGGATACACTTAACTTTTCAGCTGGAATGCAAAAAGATAATTTATCAATTAGTGTATGGGGTAAAAATATTAATGATGATGAATTCATTACAACAATTTTCCCTGCTGTAGTTGATCTCTCAAGCACTACATTTTTTGGCTACCCAAATAATTATGCAACCTATGGATTAACAGTTAATTATTCTTTTTAAGATTTAATTATGAAACTTCTAAAGGAGCTGAAAGGCTCCTTTTTTTTAAGCAAATTATTTATTCAAGCTTTCTAAAGCTTCAGACATTTTTTTTTGGAGAGCGCCGATTGCTTGCAATGGTCTTATCATAACTTTGAAATCAATAATTTTACCCTCTTCATTCCAACGGATAATATCGACTCCATTAACAGATATATCATCAATATAAGTTTCAAATTCTAATACCGTATCTAGACCGTCAACTAACTCTCTAACATATTTAAACCTATCCATATCAAAAGTTTGACCAGCGCCCATCAAATAGAGTTTAGACATTTCTTTGCCTTTGATTGGCTTAAAAACTATTGGAGAGGTAAAAACACAAGAGTCATCAAGAATTTCGTCTAAAAAATTAGAATTCATAGACTTTAAACCTTGATGCCATTGCTCTAGATAAGATCGTGTATGATTCATAAATGTATTAGAAACTTTTGGCATACAGAGTGCAAGCAGTGTTTAAAAATTAAAAGGATCCTGCAACTTAATTGTTAAAATTTTAAAAGCAGCTTAAAAAACTATCTTTTTTTTCTTAGCTTTCGAAGACGGTCGTATTCATTTTGAAGTTTTTTCTCAGCAATATTGCGTCTTTGATGCCGTCTATTTCTAGCTGCTTCAGATTTTTGAATTCTGATAGCTTTGTTCATTCTGATTTAATATTCTCATAAAGAAAAAATAAAATCAAAAACTGTTACTGATTTTTAGATAGCTTAATAAGTCTGGACTTTAGCACCTGCAAATTTAAATTATATGCAGATCCAGACGAAGATTTTTGTCTGGAAGTATTTTTTAATGGTACATTTTTGTCTCGATTAGATTTAACTTTTGAATAAGCATCTCGAAAAGGCATACCAGATTGAACCATTTCATAAGCCTGATCAGTCATCAACATGTCTTGATCAATAAGCTCATTTGATCGATGAGTATTTATCATTATTGACCTTACTAACTTAGGCAATAGATTCATTGTTTTGAGTACACAATGAATAGAATGAATAAGAGATCTTTTTGTGAGTTGTAGATCTCGATGATATCCACTAGGTAAAGAGATTAAATTTTCTAATTCAGAATAATGGCCTGATAAGATAGAAAAGTTAGCCCTCATTATCTCAATTACATCCGGATTAGATTTGTTAGGCATTATAGATGAGCCCGTTGAATAAATAGGTGGTAGACTTAGTAAGTTAAACTCTTGAGATAAAAAGAGACTCATATCCCATGAAAACTTACGGATATCAAGCATCGGCTGTTTTAATACACCAATTAACTCCAATTCGAACTTCCCTCTGCTATTTTGGACATAAAGACTATTTAATTGTTTTCTTTTAAAATTTAACTCTTTTGTAGATATATCCCGCTTGATAGGAAGATTGACTCCATACCCAGCAGCTGTGCCTAGAGGATTAACATTTATCCATGTCTTAGTATTTGATAGCAATTCTGCGTTATCTAAAAATGATTCAGCAAATGCACCAAACCATAGACCCCATGAAGATGGCATGGCTCGCTGAAGATGAGTGTAACCAGGCATCGGATTGCTAGAGTGTTTTTCGGACTTTTCAAGAAAAGCTTTGGCAACCTTTAAGTTTATTGACTGAATTTCATCTAATTTCTCTCTTGCATAAAGACGCATAGCTACCATGATTTGATCGTTTCTGCTTCTTCCAGTATGAATTTTCTTACCAATTGAGCCTAATTCTTTTGTCAGGAAATCCTCTATTGCAGAATGACAGTCTTCATATTTAGCAGTCAATTTAAATTTATTAGTTTGAAATAATTTTCCAAGCTTTTTTAAGGAAGAAATTACTTTCCTTGCCTCAGTTTTAGTGAAAATATTGATTTTTTCTAATTCATGCACGTGGGCGATCGATGCTTCAATATCATATAAAAATAATTCTTGATCTAAAGTTATATCCTCGCTTGATAAGAAATGATCAATTGCAGAGTTTTTATCTTTTGAGTTTTGATTCCAAAGTTTCATGATCAAATAATTCCTGCGTTATCGTCCCACCCAAATGCAGAATTTAAGTTTTGCACAGCCTGCGTTGCTGCTCCTTTAAGCAGGTTATCAAGAGCACAGCAAAATGTCAGCCTATTTGTTGCTTTATCCATCTCAAAACCTCCAATTATTACATTCGAAGTATTTTGAACTTCCTGTAAATTTGGAGGTGATTCTTGAATAAAAATTAGGGTCATTTCTCGATAGAAATCAGTAAATAAATTCATTATTTCTTTAGGATCAGAAGGTTTTGAAACAAAAAAATTGCCAGTTATCATAATGCCCCTAAAAAAATTACCAACATGAGGAGTAAATAAAATATCTGGATAACTATGTGTTTGTACTTCTTTTTCATGAAGATGCTTAACAAGCGTATAGGGGAGAATATTATCTTTAAGGAATTCTGTATTATTTCTTTGATTTGGAGATGCACCAGCACCACTATATCCAGAAATTCCGAAAAGATTTACTGGACCATCTAAAATATTAAGGATCGGTGCGATCATAAATTGCATAGCAGATGCATAACATCCTGGATTGCTAATTTTTTTTGAGCTAACAGGATCAGATAGCTCTGGAATTCTATATTCCCAATTCTTGTCAAAGCGATGATCGGAGCTCAAATCAACAATAATTGCCTCTTTATTATGATTTGTAATTAAATCGACATACTGCTGAGATTTCATATTAGGTAAAGCTAAAATGAATGCTTCCTCGTCACCTAGATCGATCTTATCTAGCGCAAGATCCTGATAAATGATTTCGCCTGATGCATCAATTTTCACTGGTTGTCCCGCTCTAGAGGAAGAATAAACCGAACCAATATTTAGATCATTGTTATTATTCAGTAAAGAAATGATTTCTTGACCAACATAGCCTCTTCCACCTAGCAAACCAATTTTCTTACAGCTCATTTAAATCACACTTTTGGGTTTATTTACAGCATACTCAATACAATCTTTAAGTGCACTGTAATCTGATATCCCAATCCAAAAAATATGCCATTCATCTTGTTTTTGACAACCCTCACAAATAGACATGTAAAAATTATTTATAGGATTATTTGCTCGAGAACGCCAAAATACTTGCGGATATACTTTCCTCATCTCATGCCAAATCCCCGCACCTAAACCTTCTCCTTTGGCCTCAGGAATAACACCAAATTTATCCATATAAGGAATCTTAAAGTCATTAGAGATTGCAATTGATGCCCTCTTGCATGTAGTCATAAAAATATCTAAATCATTTGGGTTTTCAAAAAAATCATCTACTAACTTGCCACTAAAAGATTTCTCAATAATATTTGTAAATTGTTCCTGAATATCTTTTTCGGGAAGTTGGTGTTGAAGAACACTATAGCCATGCTTTATTAAAGTACCTGATCCAGAATCAGTAAATAGCTCTTTTGGCAGATTGATTGGCTCAGTGATTGAAACAGATGCTGTTTTTGGGAGAAAATCTAAAAGAGATTTAATCTGTTCAAGCTTTAACTTCATTCCAGAATGAAGCCATTCTTGCTGCATTAATTCATCATACTCTAGAGCTAAATTAATATTAGGCATTAATTCACCCCTTTGATTAAAAATGCCGCCTGTATCAGATAAGAAGATGGCTTTATATGGATTAATAGCTTTAACAAGTTCAACAGTCGCAATATCTGCATTAATATTTAATATCTCGTTATCTTGAAAACCAATGGGCGCAATTACTGGTATTGAGTCGGATTCTAATATTTCATTAATGAGTTGATGATTTACTGATTGAATTGAGCCCACATAGCCTAAATCATCATTATCCATAACACATTCAAATACATCTGAAGTAACGCTTTTTGCATTGGCTCCTTGAGCCTGTAAGGAATCAACTATTTTTTTATTAGTTTTACTAAACACTGAGTATGCAACATCTCTAACCTCAATAGATGTGACCCTTTGTCCGTCTATGAATGAAAAATTAATTTTTTGGTCTTCAAGAGCTTTGGAAAGCATTGGGCCAGCACCATGTAAAATTACCGGCTTTAGGCCAACCTGATTTAAGAAAACTAATGAAGATATTAGATTTTCAAGATCGTTTTCAATCACAGAACCCCCGACTTTAATTACTGCAAAACGTTGTTCTGGAGAAGAAAATTTTTCAATGTACTTATTTATTTCTTTCTCAGATCCTATAGCACCAAGAAGTTTTAAAATGGTATCTTTTATAAACTTATTAGAAGGATTATTCATTGAATTATTTTCTTGAAGTTTTTTAAGGCTTGATCAAGTTGATCTATATCAATTGATTCATTAGGCTGATGTGCATCAGCGATATCCCCAGGACCAAACACAATTGCTTTATATCCAGCTTCACTAAACAAAGATGCTTCAGTCCAGAAATTAACCGGTGGTGACAAATTTAAATCCAATTCATCAACAAAGAGTTCTAGGCTCTTTATATCTCCAGATGAAGGTAATGCAGGAGCAATAAATCCCTTGGTGAATTTAGAGTCATTATTTGATGTTGCATTAATTTCATGCAATAAGTCATCATGAGATTGGCCTGGCAATGGTCTCATACCAAACTTTACTTGAGCATGATCAGCAATAATATTTGGTTTAATCCCCCCTTCGATAATTCCTAAATTAAAAGCAATGCCACTTAATCCTTCAAATGAAGAATGATCATGAGATTGGGCAACTTTTAAAGCATTCTTTGACCAATGAGTTAGTTTATGAATAGCATTATCTGTCATGGCTCTTCGATCTGAGCTGTGACCTGCTTGCCCAAAAAATTCTTGCGTTCCGGTCACAATTCCTCTATGACAGATTACAGCCATATTTTGGGTGGGCTCAGCTACTATTACACCCTCAAAACCAGGCCTTAATTTAATATATTCTTTAACACAGGTGCTTTGACCTGCTTCTTCATCCGTAGAAAATAAAATGGCATAGTCTGATAAGCCATTTTCTATAAGAGTTAATATGCAAGCTGCAGCGCCTTTAATATCACAAACACCAAGCCCATATGCTTTATTATTTTTTATTACTAACTCATGTGGATTTGACTCCCACCCATCTCCAGCTGGAACTGTGTCTAAATGAACATTAACAAGATATTTCGGAGAGCCTTTGGTAAAAAAAATATTGAAAGAGCCCTCTCCATGATCTTGAATTTGAGGATCAATAAAATCCAACGAATTTAGATATTCTATTAAACCAGATTCCTCAGTCTTGCGGGGAGGATTAGAAGTATCAAATCCAACTAAAGCTTTAAGATGATATAAACAGAGATCTAGATCAGGATTCATTTTTTCTTATGTATCGATGCCCAAGTGGATGTACTTTGACCGATTAATTTAATAAACCCTTTAGATTCAGATTCGGACCAAGTTGCAGACTGGGCATATTCTCCCTCAGGACTTTTTAGGATATTTTTTGATGACACAGCAACTGCATCAACACTTCCAGGAGAAAGCTTCAAGGTAACTTCTCCTGAAACCATTTTTTGAGAGTCAAGTAAAAATGCTTCAAGATTTTCACGCAAAGGCTCAAAGTAAAAACCTCGATAAACAAGATTGACCCACTCTTGTCCAATTTGTGTTTTTACAAGATTTTGCTTATCAGTTAAAACTGCTTCTTCTAATGCTCGATGAGCAGACATTAATATTGTGATCCCTGGAGCTTCGAATACAAATCTCCCCTTGAGACCGATAATGGTATCACTTGAAAAAACTGATCGTCCGATACCAAAAGATCCTCCTAGATTATTCAATGTTCTGAGAAAATCAGCTCCCTGCATTCTCTTGTTATTTATTGAGACAACTTTTCCTCTCAGAAATTTTATTTTTAAGGTTTTTGACTTTTTAGGATATTGATGAGGTAACTTACAAAGAACAAAACTCTCGCTAGATGGCTCTTTCCATTCATCAATTTCACTTCCTGAGATCGTTGCTCCCATTAAATTTTCATTGATACTATATTTTTTGTGCAAAGAGGACACTTTAAAACCTTTATCTTTTAGATAGTCTTCTTCGTATGCTCTAACGTTTTTGGTAATGTTTTGTATCTCTCGAATTGGAGTAATAATGTTGAACTTACCATGAGCTCTGATTGATAAATCAAACCTTATTTGGTCATTTCCCATTCCTGTGCAGCCATGAGCAATATTTTTTGTATTGAGTCTTTTACATAATTTAATTGACTCTTTGACAATTAGATATCTATCAGAGCACAAGGCTGGGTATTTATTTTGATATAAGGCTCCTGATTGAATCAAAGGAACTAAAATTTCAGACCATAAACTTTTTTCAACATTAATATTAATATGTTTTTTTGAACCTAACTCAATGGCTCTATTTGTAATTGCACGCTCTTCTTTTACGGGTATTCCACCGGTATTTACAAATAATGTATGCACTTCATACCCTTCATCAATTAAATAAGGAATGCAAAAGCTTGTATCCAAGCCCCCCGAAAATGCCAATACTACTTTTTTACTCATTATTAATACCTATAAAATCCTGGTTAAAATTGATTTTTGAACATGTTTTCTATTTGCAGCTTCATGAACTGCTAAACAATAATCTGCATCCATAACTTCATCAGTTGCTTTAACATTTCTTCTTAGTGGCAGGCAATGACTAAATACAGCTTTATTAGTTAGACTCATCTTCGGCTCATCAATAATAAAATGTTTGTATTTTCTATTTAAAGCTGTCTGTTCATTAGGTTTACCATAGTAACTTAGAGAACCCCAACTTTTTGCATAAACAATGTCTACGTTAGAGTAAGCGCTTTCGATGTCATAGGATATTTCAAAATCTGTATTTTCTTGTGAGCAATTATCTTTCGCAGCGCTGATATACCTATCGTCAAGATGGTACTCATCCGAGGGACATAATAATTTTACATTCATCCCAAATTTACTGGCTATAAGTAGACTCGAGTTTGCCACTGCAGTATTCAGCGGCTTTGGATGGTATGTCCAAGTCAGCAGATAATTTTTACCTTGTAAATCACCATAATGTTCTTGCATAGTTAAGATATGGGCAAGCTCTTGGCAAGGGTGCTCTATAGTCTCCATGTTCACCACTGGAACAGAGGAGTATTTTGCAAAACTATTAATAATAGAATCAGTTCTTTCTTGATCCCAATCTATAAACTTTGGAAAAGCTCTAATGGCAATACAATCACAATAGGATGATAAAACTTGAGCAACCTCCTTTACATGTTCTTCTGCCTCTCCATCCATAACGATATTTTCTTCAAATTCAATTGGCCATGCGTCTTTACCGGGCTGCAATATTACTGCAGTACCAGATAATTCAGTGATGCCAATCTCAAAACTAGTTTTGGTTCTTAAAGATGGATTAAAAAATATCATCGCGACTGATTTGTCTTTCAGCAAAGGCTGGAAAGGTTTATTTTTTAATTCAATTGCAAAATCGATAATGTCTTGAAGCTCTGATCGAGACCAATTTTGAGTAGTAATAAAGTTTTTCATAAACATTGAAAATCCACCATTGCTGGTGAATATTATAGAGATCTAATTCTTTGAGTTGGGATTGAGGACTTAATGTCTACAATTTCATTTGTTTCATCAAAATAAACAAGAGTAGGCTTGTGATTAAGCATTTGATCCTCGTGCATCGAAACGTATGAACAAATAATTATAATATCTTCAGGATTTGCTTTATGAGCAGCAGCACCATTGATAGAAACTGTTTTTGAGCCTGCCTCTGCGGCTATAAGATAAGTTGAAAAACGCTCGCCATTGGTTACGTTGTATATCTCAACTTTTTCATATTCAGTCATATTTCCTGCGTGAATAAAATTTGTATCTAGAGCACACGAGCCCTCGTAATCAATCTCAACTTGAGTTACGTTTAGACGATGGAGCTTTGAATGTAGCAATACTCTTTCCATAGGTTGAGCAGTATGCAAGAAAAATGCTTAAAATCCAAGATTATTGAATAATAAAATTGTCTATAAGCCTGACTCCTCCAAGGTTTACAGCAATAGCCAATAAAGTATTTACCTCAAATTCATCTATTTCTTCTAATGTGCTTGAATTGCAAAATGAAAAATAATCAACTTTAAAATTTAACTCTTCTAACATTTTAATACCTTCAACTTTCAAGTATTCTAAATTTTTAATCTTAGCTTGATGAGCTGTATCTTTTAAAATCACATATAATTCTGCAGCAATCAGTCTATGATCAGGCGTTAATAAATTGTTTCTTGAGGACATAGCAAGTCCATCTTGCTCCCTAACAATTGGGACTCCATGAATATTAGTTTTCAATGTTGATTGAGTTAAAAAGTCTTTTACGATCAAATATTGCTGGTAATCTTTCAATCCAAAAAAAACGTTTTTTGGTTTAATTAATTGAAAAAAGTGGTTCAAGATTGAAATAACGCCATGAAAAAAATGTGGTCTTGAAATTCCACACAATTTTTTAGATAGGTCTGCATTTGCAAGAAGTTTTTTGGCGCCCTCAGCAAAATCGGGTTCTGGGCAAAAAACAGCATCGCAATTTATTTTTTCTAATTCTTTTAAATCTTGTTTTTCTGTTCTGGGATAGATTTCCAGATCTTCATTTGGTGCAAATTGAAGAGGATTAACAAATATAGATACAAGAGTTATCCCATCATATTTGTTTGCCTCTGATACAAGGCTCAGATGACCAGCATGAAGGTTACCCATTGTTGGCACAAAATTAATTTCTTCATATTGCTGAAGAAATGTTTCTAAATCTTTGGCTGAACTAATAATTTGCAAATTTAAAAGAAGGTATGCTCTTTTGCTGGAAATTTTTGTGATTTAACTTCTTTAACATATGCAGCTATTGCACTTTGTACAGAATCATTTTCAGCAATAAAATTTTTGATAAATTTTGGTGGCTTCTCTAGGCAAGAAATACCTAGTAAATCATGTATTACCATAACCTGCGCATCGGTTGATGCACCTGCGCCTATTCCAATAACTGGAATATTTAGTGATTGTGTAATTTCTGCTGCTAAATTATTTGGTACACATTCGAGCAATAAAATAGAAGCTCCTGCAGATTCAAGCTCTTTAGCTTCAGAGATCATTTCTTCTTTTTTATCAGTATCACGACCTTGAACAAAATATCCACCAATACGATTAATTGATTGAGGAGTTAATCCCATATGAGCACACACTGGTATACCTCGCTCAGCAAGGGCGTTTGTTAAATCACAGATCCAATAACCTCCCTCTAATTTAATTGAATGTGCTCCATTTTGCATTAACAAAGCAGCGTTAGACAGAGCTTTATCCTTAGTTGAATAACTCATAAATGGCATGTCAGCCATTAAATGAGAATTAATATTTCCACGGCTAACATTCTTGAGATGATAAATGAGATCATTCATTGTTACAGGCAGAGTACTATCATGGCCTTGAATAACCATTCCTAAACTGTCACCAACTAATATTACTTCAACCCCAGCACTGCTAATTACATTTGCTAAAGTTGATTCATATGCAGTCAAACAAGCAAACTTTTCTCCAATAGCTTTAAAGTTATTCAGCGTATCTATTGTGATCAATGATTTAGAGTTATGAGCTGACATGTTTAATGAATAGATTGGTTATCTTTACTCAGCATATTAATTAACTGAATCGCCAAAAGATTTTTTGATGCCTTTTGAAGATGGATATGAGATTCTTTTGTAAAAACACTAATTTCATTTAAATCGGAATCAAATCCAATATCTTTTTTTGAAACATCATTAGCAACTATGAAGTCTAGACCTTTTTCAACAAGTTTAATTTTTGCATGCTTCTCAACATTCTCTGTTTCAGCACAAAAACCCATAAATTTTTTATGAGGAAACTCTTTAGAAAGTGATGCAATAATGTCAATATTTTTTTTAAGTGAAATTTGTAGATCCACTGAAGATGATTTTTTAATTTTATTTTGATTTTGGATTATTGGACTGTAATCTGCAACAGCAGCACATCCAATAAAAATTTCAGCATCCACTATAAATTTCTTTGATTCTGCATACATCTCAGCAGCAGTATTTACATCAATCCTTAATATTTTATCTGAACATTCTATGGATACTGGGCCTGCTATTAGGGTAACATCAGCACCTGATTGAAAAGCTGCTTCAGCAAGAGCGAAACCCATCTTTCCGGAACTATTATTTGAAATAAATCTTACAGGATCAATTTGTTCTCTTGTTGGACCAGCAGTAATAATAATTTTTTTTCCATTTAAGAATTTATTTTCTGAAATAAGGACAGTTTCAAAAATCTCTTCAGGCTCTGACATTCTGCCATAACCATTATCTCCACATGCTTGTTCACCTTTGGAGGGGCCAATAAATGTCATTGCCCTAGACTTCAAAGATTCAACATTATTTTGAGTAGCTGTATTTGCCCACATATTCATATTCATAGCAGGAGCAATATATATTTGAGCTTTAGAAGCAAGAATTACAGCACCTAATAAATCATCGGCCCTTCCAGAGGATAGTCTCGATATTGTCTCTGCGCTACATGGAGCAATTAAAATTGTATCAGCCCATTTAGCTAACTCAATGTGACCCATGGCTTGTTCAGCACTTTCATCAAGAAGATTTCGATGGACACTGTTTCCACTTATTGCCTGCATAGTTAAAGGTGTAATAAATTCACGTGCAGAATCTGTCATTAAAATTCTGACATTATCTCCATTTTTCTTAAATATTCTTGCCAGATCTGCAGATTTGTATGCAGCTATGCTTCCTGTTATACAAATAAGAATATTAGATGATTGTGTATTTTTCATTCAAATATATTTCAAAAAAGATGTAAATCTTACATATATTCGGACATAAAAACAAAAAAGGGAGCTAAAAAGCTCCCCTAAGAAAATCTAATTAATTTATTTTGTTCCAGAAACAGATCCTGAATCAGGCTTAAGGCCTCTTACTTTTTTAAATAAAGTACACTTTTGAGATACTTTATCAAAAGTAAAGCCCTGGACTTTTGATTTTGTCAGAGCATACTTTGAACATCCCTCAACAGAGGAATATTTTTTTGCAGTTTTAACAGAAAATATTCTGCCTTGGATTTCATAACCATCTTGGATTGCTATTTCTGCAGATATAGAGAAAGGTAAAGAGATAGCAGCAAAAAGTAGAATTTTTTTCATTATATTGATCCTTTATTTTTTATAGATATGTTCATACGAAAAATCTATTTTATGTTTATATAATACACATATTATATAGCAATTATTATGCCAATTTTATGTTTTTTTTGTAAACAATATGTATCTGTTTAATTAGTCTTGTATTGATAGAAGATTTTTAGAGGTAGATAATGAATAAATGAAAACTCTTGCTGATCTGATCAAAGAAGGACACATGGTTGTGCCCTCAATTAAATGTGAGGAATTGGCTGCAAACAGAGATGGTTTGATGCTAATTGATGTAAGGGAATCTTCAGAACTTGAAGAAACAGGAAGTATTGATGGAGCCTTAAATATTCCTAGGGGCCTTATTGAAATGAAGTTAAATCCAAATGATGAATCTATGGATTTTAATACGCCAATCGTAGTATTTTGTGGCGGTGGAAGTAGAGCTGCATTAGCTGGTTCAACTCTCTTAGACTTAGGTTTTAAGAATGTAAAAAATTTGGAAGGTGGATTTCGTGAGTGGAAAGATTTTTCTAAATGAATATATTTTGTTTTGATTCAAAAAAAAGAGGGCTACTGCCCTCTTTTTA
>MDSV01208324.1_pt1 | contig 12217 bp, 21 predicted proteins | sample 810851 | NCBI WGS metagenome assembly MDSV01 (sample SAMN05326640, study PRJNA326480) | marine metagenome | isolation source: seawater | place: Atlantic Ocean: North East | collected 2012
ACTTGATGAGTGGGTTTATAACAACAATATTAAATACCACCTATACACTAAGATACCTTTGTTGGTCTTAGTTGTTTTTTATGTAGTCTTTTTTATGGGGAGTTAATGATGAGTATGTATATTAATCAAATTGTTGAAGAAAATATTATTGCTTGTGAAGATTGCAAAAAGGTATTTAAAACAAATGAAATAACTTTAGATGATTTTAATTTTGCTTGGGATAACTATACAACGATTGATTGTTGTTCTAATTGTGTAAGCAATAATTTAGTTGAGGAGAGAGAGAGTGATAGAAGATAAATTCAGAGCCTTTGTGACAGACTTAAAACCTGTTATAGAAAAACATTATCCTAACACTGATATAGAGTGGGAAGATTATAACGAGGATTGGGACGAAAAACCTTTTGTTTCATATGAAAAAGATAATGTTAAATGGAGAGTAACTAAACTATATTTAGATATGGAGAAAAATTATGACTGAATACGAATATGAATATGATGGTAAATATTTATTAGTTGATGACCACCACATAGGAAACCTATATCAATATGGTGATACTTTAGATGACATTTTAGAGTATGTAGATGAAAGATTTGTTTTTACTGGAGTGAACGAGGGTGACAACGAGTTTTTTGAGAATTGGGAGATGTCGAAAGATGATTGGGAAAATTATCTTAGTAAATCTTTACGAGATAGGTTATTAAAATATCGTTATTTTTCATTATGCAAATGGAATCCCAAAACTAAAACTTATATTGAAGATGATGTTTTAGGTAGCAGAACTTATCCGAATGGCAGACATGCCAAAATTAAATGGCAACCTGATAAGTTTCCGCACACACTTTAAAAGGAGATGAATTATGATTGACATATTTAACTTTGTTATGGGTGTTGCTATCCTTTTAATCATGGCTTACTTTGTGTGGGTTATAACAGTAATTAATCATGGTAGAAAAAATAAGTCAAAAAAATTTGACAAGAGCAACAAAAAACTTTAAGGTAGAATAATGGAAGATTATATTAATGAGCAAATACAAGAACATATAGCTTATGTGTTAGCAGGGCTAGATGTTTTTAGTGAACGAGAAGATTTGTTGGTAGACCTATTCAACCATGTTGAAGCAGAACTATTGACTGAGCCTATGCCAGTTACAGATGAAAGGATTATTAAATCTGCGATTGGATTTATGGAGAACTTGTGTGCTGACGCAATTTCAGAAGCACAACTAGAAGAAATGGCTAATGAAGCCCAAAGAAAACTAAACTAATTATGAGTTTGTGGCTAGGACAATCTAAGGAGACATTACTTAAATTTTTTATTTATTCCTTTATGAGTGTCTTAGCCACGATTTATTTAAGGAGATAAGATGGCTAAATTTACAGTAACAGCTACCCAACCAGCAAGGTATAGCATTACTCTTGAAACTAATACAGGAGTAGAAGCAATAGAGATTGCTAAAGAAACTAGCACTAGTGAGTGGAAGTTTGAGGGCTATGAAGATTGGGAACAGTATCAGGTTAGCTCTGTGCAATATCGCTTTGAGAATCTTAAACAGGAGCAACCATGAAACCATTTATTGATTTATGTAATGAAGTCGTAACAGAAATAGTTGATAAGACTAAAAAAGAAATGACAAAAACTAAGTCGCCCTCTCATAACATTGGACGCAATATGGATTATGACGAGGGTGTCTTTCTAACCGAAGAAGAATTAGCAAATTGTTGTGAGTTTTGTGGTGACGCTCTCGAAGATTGCACAGGGTATAAGTGTTGGATAAGATGAAAAGGATAGACATTTTCTTTTGTAAAAAGTTTGACGAGTATTGTTACGATTGTTTAACATACAATGAAATAGAAAAGCAAAAAAGTTTTTCTGACTACATAAAGGCTAATAAAAGTTTTCTAGTTAGGCTTTATGTTGAGGAGAGGAGAAGAGAGAGGAGAGCGAGACTAAACTAATGAAAGGAGAAAGTATGAGAAATATATTAATATTTAGTTTAATAACTATTGTTATTGTAACTCTCAATTATAATTTATCTAAAAGAGTAATTGATGATTTACAAGATTCGTTAGCAGAACTACAGGATTTAGAAGTTTCTGTAGTAAATATGACAGAGCAAGTTAATAATTTGCAAAGCTCTGTAGATGTAGTGGTAGAAGAAGTTGAGAATCTTAATAAGTCTAAGACGTGGACTACTAATAAATTAAGAAACTTAGAAATCTTTGCTGAAGTAATGGACACAGAAGCTAAGAACTTACGAGCAGACTTAGCTGACTTACATCTTTCAGTAGAAGCCCTAGCTAGTAAAACTGAATCAGAGTTTGAGGTTTTATCTTCAAAAATAGATACAGAAATAGTTTCTGAAAATGAGGCTCTAGCAGACCAAGAAATTGAGACCCCTTATGATGTATCAAATGAAGTGGATAAAGTCGTTGCTGAGCCTGTGGCTTGTCCTCAACCGGTAAAAAATAGGAGTTATTCTTACTTCATACAGAATGTTAGTTTGAAAAAGTCAGTTGCCTTTAGAGTAATCTATGACTTAAAAGATGGAGAAGTTTTTAATGTTGAATTTGAAGCTAATCCACCTATGAATTTAAGAAGACCAACCATTAGGTATCTGAACAGTTTATATTTTGCTGACGCAACTGCTCAAACTTGTTCTATACCTTTCAAGATAAATGTAAACTAATGAAGCAAACTATTATTTTAGATAAAGATAACTTTCAAAAGTTTGATAGGTATGTGGTTAAAAATCAAGACGATTTAAACTGGACTTACTCAGTAGAACTTTTACACAGCAAGTATAAAGTAACACTATTAAATGAGGGAACTGTTTCCCTGTATGAAATAGTTAAACAAATGTCATAAATTCTGCAAATCCCCTTTGTTGTCAAAAACAAGGGGGTTGCAATTCCTCTAAGAGTATGTTATAATATAGGTTCTAGCCGATTGAGCTAGTTGTTTTTTTAAATAATAATTTTTAACATAAAGGAGATTTTATGAAAAATTTAAAAATTAATCTTAAAATTTCAGATAGAACTGTTACGTTTGAAAGACGTAGTGGTGAATTTGAAATTGAAGTTGTGCCTTATCAAATGAATGGTAAAAAAATTACTGTTGTTTGTGTAGGAAAATTAGAAGATGATTCTACTATCAAGAACTCTTGTGAAGGCAGTTTTGCTTACTCGTGGTTTACCTGTGGACACGAGGACACTCCAAAGTTTAAGACTTGGAAAGAGGTTATTGATTATAAATCTTGTCCGGAAAGTGAATATTGTCCTCACTATCTAGAGGTAATAGAGGGTATTAACTCATGAATAATAAGAAATTTATCTTTAACAATTTCTTCATGGGCAATTGGAAAGCCGGAAGAATGATACTGGAGGTTAGGTCAATAGGTTACAAGTGGGTCTATGTCAAACCAACAGGGCGAAAGCAATTTAGTAAAATAACTAGAGCAGAATGGAATCAAATTTCAAGCTCTAAATCTTTTGAGGAGGTTGTAAGCTAAGGCTTTTACCTTGGCTTAAATTAAAGGGCTACTTCGGTAGCCTTTTTTTTGCTTAAAAAAAATTAAAAGGTGTTGACAAACTAATTTAGATATGCATAATTTGATATGTAAACAAGCCAAAAGGAGAAATTGATTATGGCAATACAAGAAGGAATAGCCTACTGGGCTAGCGTGACGACACCTAACACTAAGTTTGAGCCTGTGTATACAGTTGACTTAGTAGTTAGTAACGAAGTTGCCAACGACTTTGAATCTCGTGGTTATAAAGTAAAAGAGATAACTATGAATGACGAGGTTGTTGGAAAAGCATTAACTTTTAAAAGAAAGGTGAATGGTCCTAACGGAATGGTTAGACAACCACCTAAACTTTTAGATGGCAATAAAAATCCAATAGATGAACTTGTTGGTAACGGCTCTAAGGTTAGAGTCCAATACAATGAGTGGGAGACTTCTAATAAGTATGGAGACTTCAAAGGTTTGGATTTTCAAGCCATGCAAGTTATTGACTTAGTGCAATATAAATCAGGAGATGGTTCTGAATTTGAATCCATCGAAGGAGGAGAAGAATTCTAATGGTTATTAGTATTAGAAACGACAAAGGCGAAGCAACTAATTATGATATCAATTTGATTGCAGACCAACAGAAAAAAACCAGTGCAACTGTAATGGTAAATAAAGTTGGTAACTTGCAAGTCATACTTGAAGCATTAGATTTTGCAAGCCGTACTCATAGAGCAAACTTAGAAGACCTTTTAAAGGGTTGTTCTGAGGCGAAGACAGAAGAGCCGGCTACTGAAACCGAAGAGGAAGAGGAAGCTGAAGCTGAAACTGAAGTAGCGGAAGAGAAAAGCTAACTATGAGTTTTTGGGTAATGTATCCTAATATTACTCAGCATTAAATATAAATGGGGTGTCTTCGGATACCCTATTTTTTTGAGGGTCAAAGATGGAATCAGATTTAAAATTTAAAGATTGTCATTTGCCTTGTCCGGCTTGTGGCTCAAGCGACGCTTTGTCAGTAAATGAAAATGGCTCAGCTAAATGCTTTAGTTGCGATGAATTTTTTCCGAAAGGGGTAGAAGACACAGGAACGAAAAAGAATAATAGTATGACGAAAACAGTAAGAGAACTTAATGCTCATGGCGGAGTCTTTGCTAAACTTACAGACCGAAGTATAGCTAGAGAGACTGCTGAGAAGTATGGAGTTAAAACAGTTTATGATAGTGCAGGGCAGATAGCTCAGCACATCTATCCGTTGTACATAAACAATGAGCTGACTGCTAACAAGATAAGGTATGTCAGAGATAAAAAGTTTAGCTATGATGTAAGCCCACAAGGAGTTGGTCTGTTTGGACAACAACTCTTTAAAGAAGGTGGGAAGTATTTAACGATTACTGAGGGAGAGTGTGATGCGATGGCAGCCTACGAGTTACTGGGTAGTAAGTGGGCTGTCGTTTCTATTATCAAAGGAGCGGCAGGAGCGGTTAGAGACATCAAAGAAAACTTAGAGTATGTAGAAAGTTTTGATAATGTTGTGCTTTGTTTTGACAAAGATAAACAAGGCATGGAAGCAGCGAAGAAAGTTGCTAGCATTTTAAAACCGGGCAAAGCTAAGATAGTAACACTACCTAATGGTTACAAAGACGCTAACGATATGTTGGTTAAAGGTAAGTACAAAGAGTTTACTTCAGCTTGGTGGGACGCTAAAGTTTTTACACCCGGCGGTATCATTAGAGTATCAGAAAAGAAAGACCAATTCTTAGACCGTCCTCGTAAAGAAAGCATACCTTACCCTTGGGAAGGATTGAATCAAAAACTTTACGGGCTTCGGCAGGGCGAGTTAGTTACTCTTACTGGTGGTACAGGACTAGGTAAGTCTAGTGTAACTCGTGAGCTAGAACATTGGTTAATTAAAAACACCGAAGACAATGTAGGTATCATAGCCTTAGAAGAAGATTGGCGAAGAACAGTAGATGGTGTCTTGTCTATCGAAGCAGACGCTCGTTTGTATGTTGACCAAGAACGAGATAAGTTTGATGAAGATACTTTAATGGATATGTTTGATAAAGTCTTTGAAGACGATAGAGTTTTCATTCATGCTCACTTCGGCACCAATGAGATAGATGATATCTTTGCTAAACTTAGATACTTGATTGTTGGTTGTGATTGTAAATGGGTAGTAGTAGACCATCTACACATGCTTGTCAGTGCCTTAGGCGAAGGAGATGAACGAAGAGCCATTGATAATATTATGACTAGGCTTAGAAGTTTGGTTGAAGAAACCAATGCCGGTTTAATTTTAGTCTCACACCTAAGAAGAGTTGATGGTAACAAGGGACATGAGAATGGTATTGAAGTTTCACTATCACATTTGCGAGGCTCAAATAGCATTGGACAACTTAGTGATTGTGTGATAGCATTAGAAAGAAATCAACAGTCAGATGACCCTGAAGAAGCCAGAACAACTCGATTAAGAATATTAAAATCAAGATATACTGGTGATGTTGGGGTAGCTACTCACTTACTGTACGACAAAGAAACAGGGAGACTATCTGAGGGCTTCGACACAGAACTTGATGTTGAAGATAATCAAGCCTCGATAGAATTTTAATGGAATTAGTATTTGATATAGAAACAAACGGTTTACTTTGGGAATCTTCTTTTAAGAATGAAGAAGGGGAAGTAGAAACCCTACCGCCTGCCTCTGTAATCTGGTGTATTGTTGCTATTGATAATCAAGATAATGTTTATACTTTTAAACCTTCTCAAATTGACGAGGGCATTGAGTTTTTAAAATCTGCTGATGTATTGGTTGGGCATAACATCATAGGTTTTGATATTCCTGCTATAGCTAGAATCAAACATGTTGATTTATCTGAACATGTTAGAATCATTGATACTTTGACCCTATCAAGATTGCTACATCCTACTCGTGAGGGTGGGCATAGCCTAGAAAAGTGGGGATGGAAACTCAACTGCCCTAAGTCAACTGCTCCTATGTTTGATGAATACAGTGACTCAATGTTAGATTATTGTGTCCAAGATGTGAGGTTAAACAAGAAAGTTTTAGAGAAACTTAGGCAAGATGGAGTAGGTTTTGCTAAAGAATCAGTAGAAATAGAACATGCAATAACAAAAATACTAACACAACAAGAATTAAATGGTTTTCTTTTTGATGAAAGACAAGCCATGGAATTATTAAGTTCTTTGAATCAAAGAAAGAAAGAAGTAGAAGATGAAGTACATGATACCTTTAAACCTAAGTGGGTTCCTGTTAAAGAGGTTACACCTAAGTTAAAAAAAGATGGTACTTTATCTAAGTCAGGACTAACTACTATAGAATATGAAGAGCGAGTAGCTGATAATGATATTACTCCTTTCACTAGAAAAGAACTTAAAGAATTTAACTTAGGGTCTCGTCAACAGATAGGACAATACCTAATAGACTTTGGTTGGAAGCCAAAAAGATTTACTCCAACCGGACAACCTATTGTAGATGAGGGAACATTAAGTAAAATATCACATATAAAAGAAGCTCAATTAATAGCTGAATATCTATTAATACAAAAAAGAGTAGGACAAATTGAATCTTGGTTGGATAGTTTGAAACCTGATAATCGTGTACATGGAGCAGTAATATCTACAGGTGCCATTACAGGTAGAATGACACACAGAAATCCAAACATGGCTCAAGTCCCTGCTGTTTACAGTCCTTATGGTAAGGAATGTAGAGCTTGTTGGATAGTGGCTGAAGGTTATAAGCTAGTGGGTGTTGACGCTTCAGGATTAGAATTAAGAATGTTAGCCCACTATATGTCAGATAAGGAGTACATAAATGAAATTATCAACGGAGACATTCACACAACTAATAGAGAGTTTGCTGGTCTTAAATCAAGAGATGAGGCTAAAACTTTCATCTATGCACTTATATACGGTGCCGGAGATGAAAAAATTGGAAGCATCATTGAAGGAAATAGAAGAGATGGTAAACGGCTGCGAGAACAGTTTCTTAATAGTCTACCAACACTTAAGTCTCTTAAGACAAGAGTTGACCGAGCAGCTAGCAAAGGCTTCCTTAAAGGATTAGACGGAAGAAAAATATTTTTAAGACATAAACATGCCGCTTTAAATACTTTATTACAAGGAGGAGGAGCTATAGTAATGAAAAAAGCTTTGGTACTTTTAAACGATAAACTTAAAACTTGTAATATTGATTTTAAATTTGTGGCAAATATTCACGATGAATGGCAAATAGAAGTTAAAGATTCTCAAGCCAATCAAGCAGGACAATTAGCAGTACAAAGTATTCAAGATGCCGGAGAGTATTTTAACATGCGTTGTCCTCTTGATGGTGAATTCAAAGTAGGAGACAATTGGAGTGAAACCCACTAAAAAAGACCGAAAGAAATTTGATATAGATTTAGAGTTCGGTAGTATCAGAGAAGACAAAGTAGCAGAGATGCTATGTAATAAACGAATAGAAGTCAAATCTGAAAGAGGTATGTGGATGGATACTGGAAACATAGCTATTGAATATGAAAGCTATGGTAAACCTTCTGGTATTGAAGCAACTGAATCAGACTATTGGTTTCATCATCTTTGTGTCGGCGATAAAGAATACTGTACCTTAGTATTTCATACTGAAGTTTTAAGAACTATAGTTAAAGAACTAGATAGTTTTAAAACCGTAGCCGGAGGAGACCACAATGCTAGTAGAATGTGGTTAGTTAATTTACAAAAGCTATTTTCATCTGATGTTATCAAAGCTTTTAAGGAAATAGAAGATGAGCAAAAGAAATAAAAATTTAGATACCTTAGTAGAAGATATCTATAGCACTATCGGAGTTCTTTCTGCCGGTGAAAAAATTAAAATACCTAAGAAATTAATAGAAGAATTAGGTGTTGATATTGCTAGTTGTGTGCAGGAGTGGGCTACTCCCCTAAAAAGAAACAAAGCAACTACTCAAACACTAAGAATGTCTAACATTGGTAAGCCTGAAAGGCAGCTGTGGTACGACATGCACGAAGAGAAAGATAAAGATTCTGAGTTGCAACCCTCTACCTTTATTAAATTTTTATATGGACATATCTTAGAAGTGTTACTAATATTTTTCGTTAAACTTGCAGGACATAGGGTTACAGCTGAGCAAAAAGCCGTATCTGTTAAAGGTATTAAGGGACACATGGATTGTAAAATTGATGGTGAAGTAGTAGATATTAAGACTGCTTCTGGTTATTCTTTTAGAAAGTTTAGAGAAGGCACACTAGCAGAGCAAGATACCTTTGGATACTTGGCTCAGCTTGCTGGATATGAAGAAGCAGAGAAGACATATCAAGGTGGTTTTTTAGCATTTAATAAAGAGACAGGAGAATTAGCCCTGTTTCGTCCCCAAGACCTTGACAAACCTAATATAAAGTTTAAAATAGATAGAGTAAAAAAAATTATCAAGTCGGATTCTCCACCTGATTATTGCTTTACTGCAGTACCGGAAGGTCAGTCTGGTAACATGAAGTTACCCAAAGAGTGTACTTTCTGCCCATATAAATTTACATGTCGAGCCTCTTCCAATGATGGAAAGGGTCTTCGTGTATTTAAGTATGCTAAAGGACCAGTATATTTTACTAATATAGTTAAGGAACCTAACGTAGAGGAAGTATTATGAATGGAAAGAAAGCAAAAAGATTAAGAAGAAAAAGTGAAGAACTATTAATTCAATGGTTGCAATCAATGGTTCCAGAAGGAGAAGACGCTACTAGGATTAGTTTAAAGAACTTGAAAGAATTTTTACCAGAGCAAACTCACATCTATGCTAACAATAGATTCATGTTGAGTGCTTACTCATTGCGTTGGTTTTATAAACAAGTAAAGAAAAACCCAGACATAACATTAGAAGAATTAGGAATCCCAAATGTATAGATTTAATGAAGATGATTTAATAGCAGAACTAAAAGATTATATTGATGATACTTATAAACAACACTATGCTATAAATAAATATCAAGCTACAGATATTATTATAGACGCAGGACACGGAGTAGGTTTTAGTATTGGTAATATAATTAAATATGCTAAAAGGTACGGCAATAAAAATGGTTATAATAGAAAAGACATTATGAAGATATTACATTATGCAATTATATTATTATATATTCACGACGGTACAGACCCTTATTTAAAAAAGGATAATGATGGTAGATAAAATAGGAACAAAAGAATACTTAGGTATAAAGATAGATTACGACAACGAAAAAATTTTAGATAAATTTAGTTTAGATACTTTAAAAGATAGATATTTCACAGGAGAAGAAACACATGCACAAGAAGCATTCGCAAGAGCCTCCGTCTTCGGAGCCACCTTCAAAGGTGTCACAGATTTTGAACTCGCTCAAAGACTTTATAACTACAGCTCCCGCTGTTGGTTTATGTTTAGCACCCCTATACTTAGTAACGGGGGAACGAAGCGTGGGCTTCCTATTAGCTGCTTCCTTAATTATGTACCTGACAGCAGGACTGGTCTTTCATCTCATTATGATGAGAATATATGGTTGGCAAGCTCGGGTGGAGGTATCGGTGGATACTGGGGAGACATTCGTAGTAATGGCATATCTACTGCTCACGGTAGTAAGTCTACTGGTTCAATCCCCTTTATGCATGTCGTAGACTCACAGATGTTAGCCTTCAATCAAGGTGTAACAAGACGAGGAAGTTACGCAGCATACATGAATGTTTGGCACCCTGAGATTGAAGAGTTTATAAATATGAGGAAAGAATCTGGTGGAGATATAAATAGAAAATGTTTAAACCTACACAATGGAGTTAATATTAATAATGAATTTCTTAAAGCAGTAGAAGAAGATGCTGATTGGAGATTGATAGACCCTAAAACAAATGAGCCAACTAAAATTATTAATGCCAGAGAACTATGGTGGCAAATAATAAATGCTCGTGCTGAAACAGGAGAGCCTTACATTGTCAATATAGATAAGTGCAATGAAGCTTTGCCACAAAAACAAAAAGACTTAGGCTTAGAAATTAAACAAAGCAATCTATGTTCTGAAATAACTTTACCAACAGATGAAGAAAGAACAGCTGTTTGTTGTTTGTCTTCAGTTAATTTAGAACACTTTGATGAATGGTCAAAAGATTCTTTTTTTATTGCAGATTTAATAACAATGTTAGATAATGTATTACAACACTTTATTGATAATGCTATTGATACAGAAAAACTAGGAGAATATAATGCAAATTTTAAAAGGTTTAAAAAATACATACGAAAAGGTAAGAAAGGTTTTACTAAAGCTGCTTACTCAGCTTACAGAGAAAGGTCGATTGGCTTGGGAGCGATGGGGTTTCACGCCTACCTTCAATCTAAACAAATTCCTTTTGAAAGTATCTACGCATCTGGATTTAATTATAAAGCGTTTAACCACATCAAGACAAAATCTTTGGAATCTTCTCAAAGACTTGCTGATTCGAGGGGGGAAGCTCCTGATATTTCTGGTAGCGGGTGTAGGTTTGCTCACCTTCTCGCTGTTGCTCCTAATGCTTCTTCTAGTATTATTTGTGGCGGAACATCTCCTTCTATTGAGCCATACCGTGCTAATGTTTATACACACAAAACTTTATCCGGAAGCTACCAAGTGAAGAATAAATATCTTGAAAACCTTTTTAAGGTTAAAGGAATTAAAGGTAAAAAATTAACTGAGTTATGGAAAGATATAGCCGGACAAGACGGTTCTGTTCAGCATTTAAAAATATTAACTGAAGAAGAAAAAGAAATATTTAAAACAGCAAATGAAATAAATCAAATCTGGATTGTAGAACATGCACATCAAAGACAAGATTTTATTTGTCAATCTCAATCAGTAAATTTATTTTTTGTTTTACCTAAAGCTACTGAACCTCAAGCAGTACATGATGAATACATGCAGTATGTAAATGATGTACACTGGTATGGAGCTAGTAAGTTAAAATCTTTATATTACTTTAGGTCAAACGCAGCTAGGAATGCTGAGAATGTAAATGTTAAAATACCTAGGATAAAACTAGATGAAGGATGTATAGCTTGTGAGGGATAATGCCTAAGAAATCAAAGCTACAGTTTACAACAGGACATCAACCAGTAACAGGAGCAAGAGGCAAGAAGACTTCTATCGGGAGAAACAATATAGGTTTTTCTCGGATGAACAAAAACAAGAAGAGGTCTTGGAAAAAATATAGAGGACAAGGATAAAAATTAAAAGAGGAAGAGTAGAATGAAAGGAGAATTATTTAAAGCTTTAGAAAAAAAATATGAAGCACAAGAAACGATAGCTAAGACTAATTTAAAATTATATCTTAGCGACCCAGTCGCAGTAGCTGACCATCCTGATATGGTTGAGACTATTGATAAGTTATTTAAAGAATATGCAGAAGCAGTAGAGTATATTAAAATATTAAGAGAGTTAGATTATGAGCTTGTTGGGAACGAGAGAATACTATAAACCATTTGATGATGCTTGGATGTTTGACTACTATGTCTTACAAAACCAAATGCATTGGATGCCAGAATCTGTGCCTTTACACACAGATGTTAAAGATTGGCAAGACCTTACTGAGGTAGAAAAGAATTTACTTACACAGATATTTAGATTGTTTACTCAATCAGATGTAGATGTAGGCGCCGGTTATATTGATAGGTACATGCGTATCTTTAAGAAACCAG
>MDSV01044714.1_pt1 | contig 12215 bp, 14 predicted proteins | sample 810851 | NCBI WGS metagenome assembly MDSV01 (sample SAMN05326640, study PRJNA326480) | marine metagenome | isolation source: seawater | place: Atlantic Ocean: North East | collected 2012
AAAAATAAGTCAGCAGAGCTTCTTAAAACTCATATAAAGAATGGGGCAAGTATAGGAGCAAACTCAACTATTCTACCCGGTATTGTTATAGGAAAAAATTCACTGGTTGGAGCTGGCTCAGTAGTTACAAAAGATGTACCAGACTTTTCCGTAGTCATCGGCAATCCTGCTAAGTACGTAAGAGAAATAGATCATGATAGATCCTAAACTAGTAGGTGTTATACTTGCTGGAGGCTCTGGCAATAGATTATGGCCTATATCCAGGTCTAATTACCCTAAGCAGTTTCAGTCCTTCAGTCTTCAAAAATCTTTATTTCAAAGCACAGTCAGCAGGGCGGCTGGAGCAGATGTTGAGTCAATTATTACTGTATGCAACGAAGAGCATAAATTTTTGGTTGAAGACGAATTAGACAGTTTAAACATAGAGAGTACTTTGATTCTTGAGCCACATGGAAGAAATACTGCACCTGCCATAACTTTAGCCGCTTTATCTATTGATGAAGATGCTCTAATGCTAGTGATGCCGTCAGATCATTATATTAGCTCGCCGGATAAATTTAATCTTTCAATTAAATCTGCTGCGCCAATAGCTAATTCAGGGAAACTAGTAACTTTTGGCGTGTCTCCGAAATCTCCACACACAGGATATGGGTATATTAAATCTGGTGACTCAATAGATGATGCTTTTAAAATTGATAAATTCACAGAAAAACCCAGTCTTGAATCTGCCAAAGGTTTTTTGAAGGAGGGTTCATACTTCTGGAACAGCGGTATATTTTTATTTAAGAAGAGTGTATTTCTTAGAGAGATGCAAAAGTTTAGAGCTGATATTCTAGAATTCTGCGAGAGATCTATCAAAGAAAAAAATGAGAAATCCAATTGTATAAGCCCTGATGCTAAATTCTTTGCTGAATGTCCCAGTGAATCAATTGATTATGCAATTATGGAACATACGCTTGAATCAGTGGTAGTTCCTCTTTCAGGAGATTGGAATGATCTTGGTTCCTGGAAATCGTTATTAGAAGTATCACAAAAAGATAACCATAATAATTTAATTGACGGTGATGTAGTGATTCATGATACAAAAGATTGTTATCTCCATTCTGAGGATAGGCTTCTAATTACAAATGGAATCAATAACTTAGTTGTTGTTTCTACCAAGGACTCCTTATTGGTTTCTGATATAAATTCAACTGAGAATATAAAACTCATCATAGAAGATTTAAAGAAAGAGTCACGAAAGGAAGCAGAAATACATAGAGAGGTAAGACGTCCGTGGGGTAGTTATGACTCTATTGATTCAGGAGAAGGGTTTCAAGTAAAGAGGATAACTGTCAAGCCTGGAGGTTTACTGAGCCTTCAGAAGCATCAATTTAGATCTGAACATTGGACGGTTGTTTCGGGACAAGCAAAGGTAACTATCGGGGATGAAATTTTTACTCTAGATGTGAATGAATCGACCTACATACCTGCCGAAGAAATACACAGGTTAGAAAATACCTGCGATGAAGATTTAGTAATTATTGAAGTTCAGATAGGAAGTTATACCGGTGAAGATGATATTATACGAATTGAAGATGTATATGGACGATAGCTATATCAAATGTTTACCAAGTTTTTTATTTTATAATGGGAATTATGCAGGATAAGAAGGTTGCTTTTCTATCGGGAATTACTGGTCAGGACGGGTCCTATCTTGCTGAATCACTCCTATCAAAAGGTTATGAAGTCCATGCTATTATTAGAAGAGCCTCACTTTTTACAACAGCAAGGATTGAACATTTTATTAATCACAAAAATTTACACACTTATCATGGAGATTTAACTGATTCAAGCAATCTTCATAGACTGATAGCCGATATAAATCCTAATGAGATTTACAATTTAGGCGCTCAGTCGCACGTTGGAGTTTCCTTCGAAGTACCAGAGTATACAGCTGAAGTTTCAGGAATTGGGACAGTTCGTTTGCTAGATGCTATAAGAGATTCAAAAGTTGAATGTAGATTTTATCAAGCATCTACTTCGGAACTATTCGGAGGTATACCCGGCACTGAACCCCAAAATGAAAAAACACCTTTCTATCCTAAATCTCCTTATGGTGCAGCAAAACTATATTCCTTTTGGGTTACAAAGAACTATCGAGAATCTTATGATATGTACGCTTGTAATGGGATACTTTTCAATCATGAATCCCCAAGACGAGGAGAGACTTTCGTAACGAAGAAAATTTCCAAAGCAGTATCCAAAATTCATAAAGGTTTACAAGAAGAGCTTATTTTAGGAAATTTAGAGGCAAAAAGAGATTGGGGTCATGCTAAGGAATTTGTTGAAGCAATGTGGCTAATGCTCCAACAAAAAAATCCTGATGATTATGTAATTGCAACGGGTAAGACTTATACAATCAAAGATTTTGTGGAACTGGCTTTTGAAGAAGTTGAGATCAATATAATTTGGGAAGGTAAGGGTATTGAAGAGGTTGGTAAAGACAAAAAGACAGGAAAGGTTCTTGTAAGAGTCAATTCACGATACTTTAGACCAGCTGAAGTAGAGTTACTTTTAGGTGACCCTTCCAAGGCTAAAAAAAATCTTGATTGGGAAGCTAAAATTACTCTTAAAGAACTGGTATCTGAAATGGTTCAATTCGATTTATCTCATGACACATATCACATATGATCAAAATAAAATGATCTCTGAGTTTCGTCTTTTAATTGTTATATATTATTAATTAATTTATGAGAATAGATAGCCTGATAAAGGGAATTTCACAAATAGCAATAGTTGTTCCTTCTCTAGGAGATTTAGGCAGCTGGACAAAGTTATTTAATTCTGACGTTCAAACTTATACTTCTCAGGAGCAAGGAGTGAAAGCCTTAGTCATTAAAACAAAAATGTGTGATATAGAATTTCTTGAGCCGTTGGATAAACAATCCTCAATCGCCTCTTTTCTTGAAAAAAACCCTAAAGGGGGCATTCATCATATATGCTTCTTCGTTGATGAACTCGAAGAGTCCCTCAAGATTCTTAAAGAAGAAGGTATTAGATCCATTACAAGAGGGAAGACCTTGGGTTTAATACATAAAACTCCAGTAGCTTTTTTGAATCCCAAAGACCTCTCAAATGTTCTAATAGAGCTAGAGGAGCTGCCAAAAGAGATCAGAAAGTGATATAAATGTTGTAAAATAAAAGAGATACCAAAAACATTCAATTATAAGGAGAAAAAAATGAATACAACTGACTTGCTTAAGCATATAGCTGAAGCTCTTGATGTAGAGGAAGACTTAGTAAGTCTTGAGTCTTCATCTGAAACTCTCGAAGAGTGGGATTCTTTAGGTCATATAACAATCTTAGGTACTTTAGATGATGAAACGAACGGAGCATCAGCTGACTTAGTAGATCTAACTCAAGCCACATCAGTTAAGGAATTGGTTGAAATTTTGAGTAGCAACAATTTATTAGATTCGTGATTCCTTTTAACATAGAAGAAATAAAGTCTTCTTTGGGCGAAACGCAAACTACCCCTGCTGAACTTTTTAAAGATGACGATGGAAGAATTGCTACAAAAACAGGCATAAGTCAGCTTAACCGTACTTCAAGATCAGCTTTGGAATTAGGAGTTGATGCAGTAAAAAAATTAGAAATTCTTGAAGAAGTAAAGGATAAAGTAAATTTTCTTATCTATGTAACCCAGTCTGCTACTTATTATTTGCCTAATCATGCCTCACGTATTCAGGATGAATGCGGCATTTCTAAAAAAGCAATGTGTTTTGATATTAATCAAGGTTGTTCTGGATTTGTTCAGGCTTTATATATGATGAATTCACTTCTTTCTAATTCAGGAGATCTTGGACTAATTGTATGCAGTGACACATATTCTCATCACCTGTCTCCTGATGACAGAGCAACTCAAGTTTTATTTAGTGATGGAGCTACAGCCACATTGGTTTCTACTCAAAAGGCATGGGAAATAATTTCAGCTGAACATCTTACAGATGGTTCTGGTGCAGACTTATTATCCAAGAAAATGGATACCCAACATCAATTATCTATGGATGGTGCGGCAGTTTTTCAGTGGACTAGAAGAGAACTTGGAAAACAAATTGAGCTAGCTCTCTCTTCTTGCAATGTATCTCTAGAAGATGTTGACAAATTCTATCTTCATCAAGCTAGTAAGTTAGTTATAAATAATGTCATTAAGAGCCTAGGTATAGAAGCACAGAAGGTTCCCCTAACACTTGGCATAACTGGAAATTTAGTTTCTTCAAGCATACCCTTTTTACTAGAAAGTACTCTAAAAGATTTTGAGGAGTCTAAATTAATTGTTATGTCAGGTTTTGGAGTTGGTCTTTCTAGCTCCTCCTGTGTTTTGAGGAGAATCACTAGTTGAGAGACGTAACTTTTGTCATTTATGGTGCAAGTTCAGATATTATTTCATCTGTATTCAAAGAATTTGAAGACTCTAATTTCATTTCCTTGATCAATAGAACGGAACCTGAGTATAAAAAGGGAAAAATCATAAATACAAATGATAGTGAATATCTTCATAACCTGCAAAAAACAGTTGCGGAAGTAAATAAATCTGAGATCTTGGTATACCTAAATGCAGCAGTTTTTCAAAAAGATGAACTCTTTGTCTCTCATGATGATGATGACATAGAAAAAATGATTGATGTTGGAATAACGAAAAATTTATTTATTACGCAAGTATTGCTTCAAGAGATGCTAAAGAGAAGAAAAGGGAGAATCATCCATCTTTCTTCTTTTAGAGCATTCGCTCCTACAAACGGTACAGTCATATACTCTGCTATAAAAGCGTTTACTAATGCTTTTTCTAAAGGAGCAGGTTTAGAGTACGGAAGATTTGATATAACTAGTAATATTCTTTCTATTGGCTTTGCTCAAAGCAAGTTACTTGAATCTTTAGAAGACGAAAAATTAAAATTATTTAAAAAGAGTATATCTAAAAATAAGTTTTTACCTCCCTCAGAATTCATAAATTCGATAAGATTTTTAATTCAATCTAGTTATATCAACTCATCGATTATAGATCTGGAAGGCGGCATACAATACCTAGAATGAGTGATTCTTTAAGTACAATTAGATCAGATATTAAGCCAGGTCAATCATCTTATAAATTGCCTTCAATGATGCCTGCGCGCGCAGTTACTAAAGAAACTATAGGCGAAATGAGCACAAGTTTAATCGAAGTTCCCATTCCAGAAATTGGACATGATGAAGCTCTTATAGCTGTAATGTCCTCAGGCATTAACTTTAATACTATTTGGACGGCCAGAGGAGAGCCCGTAAATACATTTGACTTTTTAAAGCGTTTATCTTTGACATCCAATCCGAAATCTTCTCACAATCTTCCTTATCATATACCGGGAAGTGATGCCTCAGGATTTATAGTAAAACTTGGGACGGAAGATACTCACTGGAATTTAGGTGATGAAGTAGTAACTAATTGCAATTGGCATAGAAATGATGACATTGATATTTACAACGATTCTATGATTTCTAAGGAGCAGAAAATCTGGGGCTATGAAACTAATTTTGGAAGCCTTGCAGCTTTTGCAGTAGTCAAGATACATCAGCTTATGACTAAACCAACACACTTATCTTGGTCAGAATCCTGTTCTTATGGTTTAGTTTTTTGTACAGCTTACAGGATGTTATTGTCTGACAATGGTTATAGGATTAAAACTGGCGATAAAGTACTCATTTGGGGAGGTGCTGGAGGATTAGGTCTCTCGGCAATACAGATATGCAATTTAATTGGAGCTAAGGCAATTCCTGTAGTTTCAGATGAGCAAAAAGGAAAATTTTTGCAAGAAAAGTTAGGAGTTGAGGGATATATAAATAGATCTGACAAAAGTTTGCAATTCATGAAAGAGGGTGAACATAACCCTGTTGCCTGGAGGAAGTTACAAAGTATCTTGAAAAAGGAATTTGGCGGTCCAGTTGATGTTGTATTCGAACATCCAGGAAAGGAGACGATGGCGGCATCTATTTATGTTTTAAGAAAGGGAGGAAAGGTAGTATCTTGCGCAGCAACTAGTGGTTACGATATATCCTATGATCATAGATATTTGTGGATGGATTCTAAGTCGATTATAGGATGTCATTTTGCTAATCCATATGAATCAATGAAGGCAAATGACTTAGTCATTACAAAAAAGATTAATCCTTTTGTCTCTTCTGTTCACTCATTCGAAGATACTGATCAAGCTCTGGAGCGTTTTGTTAAAAACAGTGGCTTTGGGAAAGTGGTGGTATCTGTTCTTGCAAAAGATGATGATGTTACTTCAACATATAATATATTCGGTGCTTTAAGGTGAGTACTTATTACAGCAAACAGGAACTTCTTGATTCAGGTTTTTTGGATATTGGAGAAGATGTCAAGATTTCTAAGTTATGCAAGTTATACTCCATTTCAGGAACTATAGGAGCAGGAACAAGAATAGATGATTTTACAATCCTAAAAGGTCATTTTGAGATAGGAAAAAAAGTACATATATGCAGCCACTGCAGTTTAAGTGCTGTCGGAGGAAAGATCACTATTGGAGATTTATGCGGCATAGGAGTAAATAATATCTTTTACACTGCTTCTGATGATATGCTAAAGACAGCATTATGTGGTCCTTTAGTTAATGAAAAATCTTTGGCTCAAAAAAAAGGAAATATCACTTTAGGAACAGGCGTAGCTTTGGGCGGAAGGGTGACAGTGATGCCAAGCACAGTAGTAGGAAATTATTCTGCCTTTGGAATTTCATCAGTACTATCGGGAGCTTACCAAAGTAACTCTGTGTATATGGTTATAAAGGGTTCCTTGAAGAGAATTGCCTCTAGGGATGAGAAGAAATTACAGTTGTTAGCTGAAACTGAACTTAAAGGTTTTATCTAAATTCATGACAATAATAAGTAAAATAAATATTGAGGAATTCCAACAATTTGGAGCTACAAAATTATCAGGTTTTTTAAGCGATTTAGAAATTACTGAGATCGAAAGCTCTATAGACGATGTTGCAGAAAAACCTAGCCCCATGGTTGACATTTTTGAGAAAGATAGCAGTGGTAAGACAATTTTTTTTAATGATTTTAATAACTGGCGAAGAATAGAATCGCTCAAAAAAATATGTTTCAACCCAAAATTTGGAAATGCTTTTAAATTACTCTCAGGCTCACTTGAAGCTTACTTTTTTCATGATCATGTCATTTGTAAAAGAGCGGGAGCTGCGCAGAGAACTCCATGGCATATAGACAAAACATACTTCATGTTAGACAGTCTTTATACAGCTTCATTTTGGATACCTACAATCGATTTAACTAAAGATCAGTCATTGAGCTTTGCAAAAGGCTCACATGCAGAACGGAAACTTTTGATGCCTAAAGGCTTTAAATCAAATAATCCACTTGAGACGGATAAGATTTTTCTTCCTTTCAAAGAAGAAGATATTGAAGAAAATTATGAAATTGTTAATTGGGATATGAAGAGAGGAGATGTGTTAGTTTTTACCTTTTATACAGTTCACAGCGCTCCAAGCTGTGTACTAGATAAGGATAGAAAGGCACTTAGTTTAAGGCTTGTTGGACATGACGCTACTTTTGATTCAAGAGTTAAAAACCCTGCTCCACCTTTCACTCAAATGGGATACAAAGCCCAACATGGGGACCCTATAAAGCCAGCTTGGTTTCCCAAATATTAGCCAAACGTTCTATATCATCTCAAATGAAATCAAGCTTTAGTAAGAAATTTACTGTAGACAAAAGAATGATTGATAATTTTGCAGACTTTTCTTCAGACTTTAATCCAATTCATATGAATGAAGATAAAGCCATAGAAGCTGGCTTTAAAGGCAGGGTACTGCATGGTGCAGGTTTACTAGGCTTAGTTTCATCAGTCATAGCAACTGAAATTCCTGGTCCAGGGTCAATTATTTTAGAAATAAAAAGTAAGTTCAAAAAACCCGCGCATGATGGGGATGTGATTTTGATAAAAATCGTACTTGAAGAATATAAAAAGATAAATCATGTCGCTGATATTTCTTTTTCGATCGATGACGAAGAAGGTATTTCACTGTGTTCTGGTATATCAAAAGTTTTATATAAACTGAATAATTAGTCTTTTATTTCTTTCTTTGAGATATGAATTAATATTTTATAGCTTTATACTATAAAATTAGCGATTAAACTGATGAAAGAAAAAGAGGATAAATTAGATAAATATCTAGAAGCCGAAATAGACTTAAGGGAAATTTTTTTCATTCTTTGGCAAAGAAAAATTACAGTTATATATTTGACTATTGCATCGACTTTCTTGTTTTTAATCTATTCCCTTTCTCTACCAAACTTATATACTTCAAAAGCCATAGTTGAGATTGTTGACAGTCAGGATAATTCTTCAACACTCTCCTCTTTGAGCAATCAATTCGGCGGATTGGCGTCTCTTGCAGGTATAAATCTTGGAGCTTCGCAATCAGGAGGAAAGTCTTTCTGGGTTATTGAACGTATTAAATCTAAGGATTTCTCTGAGCGTATATCAAACTTACCTGGAATGAAAGAAGGCCTGTTTGCAGTAGATCGCTATGATCAAGTTTCAAAAAATCTAATTTATAATGAAGACGTATTTCTAGATTCTAAATGGGTTAAAGATAATGAGGGAAAGACAAAAAAACCTACATCACTAAACTTCTATGATCAGATGCAAGGTGGTCTACTCATACAGAAGAATACAGAAACAGGATTTATTGAAATGTCCTTTACTCATCAATCGCCAATATTTGCTTCTAATTTTTTAGAAACTATTATAAATGAATTAAATGATCAGACTCGAGCAGAAGAAAAGAAGGCTGCTCAAGATTCTCTTAATTATTTAAAATCTACTTTAGCAACAACTTCTGTTCAGGAAATAAAAAATTCTCTAAATGTTTTAATTGAAAATCAAACAAGAGCTCTAATGCTCGCTGATATAAGCGAATTTTATATTGTTAAGCCGATTGACCCTCCTTTTATTCCTGAAAATAAATCTATGCCATCAAGATCTGTAATAAGCGTTATGGGTTTGTTGTTTGGATTACTATTCGGTGCTTCTTTTGTAATACTCAAGTTCTACTATAGAAAAAACTAAGCTTCTTTGTTATGAGAATATTGGTTGTTTTTGGCACGCGTCCTGAAGCTATAAAGATGGCACCTCTGATAAAGCTTCTTCAGAAAACTGAAGGATTGGAGGTAAAGATCTGCATCACTGCTCAACATAGACACATGTTAGATCAGGTGATGGAGTTATTTGATCTTGTCGCAGATTTTGATTTAGATTTGATGCAAGAAAATCAATCTATCAACGAGCTTTCTTCAAGAATATTAAGCAACATGGAGAAAATACTCAAAGATTCAGATCCAGATTTAATATTGGTACATGGAGATACTTCAACAACTTTATATGCAACATTAGCGGCTTTCAACAGAAGAATAAAAGTAGGACATGTGGAGGCAGGTTTACGAACTTATGATCTAAATTTTCCATGGCCTGAAGAAAGTAATCGCCAGATAGTAGGTAAATTATCAGACATACATTTTGCACCGACTCAAAAGTCATTTGATAATTTAGTGGATGAAGGAGTATCGAAGGACAAAGTCTTTATTACTGGCAACACGGTTATTGACTCTCTTTTCCAAGCTCTAGAGATAATAGAATCAGATATTAATCTTCAAGATGAATTAAGAAACAGATTTTCTTTTCTAGATAATTCCAAAAAGCTTATTCTTGTTACTGGTCATAGAAGAGAAAACTTTGGAGAATCTTTGGAGAATATCTGCGACTCGCTTAAGCAGATTTCTAAAATAGGCAAAGCCGAAATAGTTTTTTCAGTCCACTTAAATCCAAATATCAAGGATATAGTTTATGAGAGATTAGATAATTTAGACAACATACACTTGGTGGAACCATTAGATTATCTTCCTTTTATCTTCCTTATGAAGCAAAGCTATATAATACTCACTGACTCAGGGGGCATTCAAGAAGAAGCCCCTTCTTTAGGAAAACCGGTCCTAGTGATGAGAGATAAAACTGAGAGACCAGAAGCTCTTGATGCAGGAACAGTTAAGCTTGTTGGCTCGAGTAAAGACAAAATACTAGCTGAATTAACGAAACTTATAGATGACAAAGAGGAGTATAATAAAATAGCCAAAATTCAAAATCCTTACGGGGATGGAAATGCAAGTGAAAGAATTAAAGACATACTTTTGAGTATGAAAACAGGTTAAGAGTTGCAATGTAAGCAATCACAATATCATTAAATTTTAACGTGAATATAGACTTTACAATTCAAGACTCAGAGATATTGAGTGACGTCAAGATTATTACTCCATCAATTTTTACTGAGAGCAGGGGTTCGATATGGACTTCCTTCAAAGCCGATAAACTAAATCAACTTTTACCTGAAAATTTATCTTTCAGTCATGACAAGTTTTCAACCTCTTACCTCAATGTCTTGAGAGGAATTCATGGAGATAATAAGTCTTGGAAACTTGTTTCATGTATTGGTGGTCAGATTTTTCAAGTAGTTGTTGATTTGAGGGAGTCTTCAGACTCTTTCTTAAAATGGGAATCTTTCATTTTAGGGGATTCAAACAGACAAATGATTTTGATTCCGCCAGGAATGGGCAATGCATTTTATGTACAAAGCAATGAAGCTATTTATCATTATAAATTGGCTTATAAAGGAGAATACGCTGATGCAGATGAGCAATTCACGATATCATGGAATGATAATAGATTTAATATAAATTGGCCTACGCAAGAGCCAATCTTATCCGAGAGAGATATGAGGTCAGAAAATGGAAATAATTAGAAATGATGAGAAGATTATTAGCATAATCTACAGAGAAAAAGATTGGGTCAAGGGTCTAAATTTCATTACCCCAAATGATATGTTTGTTCAGGTAGGTTCATGGTGGTACGACAAAGGAAAGATGCTTGATAAACATATACATCATGATTTTGAACGATCTGCAATGAGGACACAAGAAAGTGTCTATGTGAAGAAAGGCAGCATGCGTGTGACGCTCTACACTGAAGAGCTAGAAGAATTTAAAGAGTATGACCTATTTGAAGGAGACCTAGCAGTTTTTGCTTATGGCGGGCATGGTTATGAAATTCTAGAAGACGATACTCAGATAATTGAAAGTAAGAATGGCCCTTTTGTAGATGTAGAAACAGACAAAAATAAATTTTAAAAATAATGAAGGATTTTATTATGCAAATGAGACCTCTCTTTGGAGATGAAGAAAAGGAGGCTATTTGCGATTATATGGAAGAAGATGGTTTTATAACAGAGTTTAAAAGAACAGAAATCTTTGAGGATATGATCAAAGATTACACTAAGGCTAAGCATTGTATTGTGGTAAATAATGGAACAATTAGTCTTACACTGGCTGCATTGTCTTTAGATCTAAAAGCAGGCGATGAAGTGATAGTGCCTAACTACACAATGGTAGCTACACCAAACTCCGTTCAAATGTTTGGCGCAAAGCCAGTATTTGTTGATGTAGAAAGGGAATCACTTTGCTTGGATATAGAGAAAGTAAAGAATTCTCTAACATCCAAGACTAAAGCGATTATGCTTGTTTCGGCAAATGGAAGATTTCCAAATGTCCCTATTCAAGAGTTTGAGGACCTAGCATCTGATAAAGGTTTATATTTAATTGAAGATTCTGCTCAATCTCTAGGTTCTTTTTATCCTGACGGAAGGCATATAGGAAGGTCTGGCAAAGTGGGGAGCTTCTCCTTTTCAGCACCAAAAATAATTTCAACTGGCCAAGGAGGGGCATTAATTACAGATGATGATGATGTTGCTTCTAAGTTAAGGAAGCTCAAGGATTTTGGTAGAAGTAGTGGCGGGAATGATGTCCATGATGTCATAGGATATAACTTTAAATTTACTGAATTGCAGGCTTGTATTGGAATTGAACAGATGAAAAAACTTGATGTAAGAGTCTCTAGGAAAAAAGAGATTTGGAAAAGATATAAAGAGAATCTTTCGGATATTGAACCAATAAAATTATTTGATCATGATTTAACCTATACTGCTCCATGGTTTATAGACTCTATAGTAGAGGAAAGAGAAGAATTAATTCATTACTTGAAAGATAATAATATTGGTTCAAGGGTTATGTATCCTCCATTAAATAGACAGAAGGCTTATAATGTCGATGCGTCT
>MDSV01223784.1_pt1 | contig 12215 bp, 12 predicted proteins | sample 810851 | NCBI WGS metagenome assembly MDSV01 (sample SAMN05326640, study PRJNA326480) | marine metagenome | isolation source: seawater | place: Atlantic Ocean: North East | collected 2012
TAAGGATTCTCCTTTACGGCCTTTTTTCGCTCCCTCTTATCTCTAATATTGGAATAAGTATGCCATACTGCCTCATATAATTTGTGGCCATCTTCTCTTCCCAAACTAGGAGATTCAGTATTTATTGTATTTAACAAAAGCTTTACATCAAATTCCAGATTCTTTTTATAATCGAGCAGGCGTATTGAAACATTCGCAAATCTAAAACCGAAGCAGTTCTCATAATCAATAACGCGTGTTACTTCAAGCATATCTCCATTCGCAATAAAATCAAGATCCTCTTCTTTTTTCATCCAAAAATAATTATTGCGGACAACCATTAATAAATCTCCGGCATTGAGTTCGTCTTCTTGAAACAAAACATTATACTTGATATATTTATTGAAATTATTTGCCTGCTTGTTACTCCGACAAATTATAATAGTGTTTTCAATACCATCATTTGTGTAGCAGAATGAAATTTTCTCTTCTATTTCATATCCTGAAAGTCTTTGAATATCCTGGAAGTTTAAGAGATTAAATTTTGGAAAAAAATCCTTAGCTTCATTTAATATATTTCTTAAATGAGTAGCATTGTACAAAATACCCGACCCTTTGGCCTGTCTAGTTACTTGATTTAAAATAATTTCAGTAACCTTAACTGGAAACCGTGCTGCTATATAATCGATATCTAATGCTGGACTTTCAGAACTCCCCACCGGAGGTAATTGAGCAGTATCACCAACGAATATTAACCGACAATTTTTACCAGAGTAGACATAATCGATAAGGTCATCCAATAAGGTTCTTTTCTGGGAAATAAAGGAGCTTCCAATTCCTCCTGAATTACTAATCATTGAGGCTTCATCTACAATAAATATGGTATCCGCATATTTGTTTTTTTGAATCGTAAAAAGAATGCTACCCTCAACATTTGAGTGATAATATATTTGTTTGTGAATTGTGAATGCTAATTTATCAGAATAATTACTTAAGACTTTAGCAGCTCTTCCAGTTGGAGCCGTTAAAACAGATTTTAAGCCTAATTTTGGCAACCAATTTATAAATGTTGAAATCAATGTTGTTTTCCCGGTCCCAGCGTATCCTTTTAAAACAAATAAAGCAGGCTTATGAGAATAATGAACAAATAGACTCAATTGCTCCATAGCCTCCTCCTGAATTAAAGTAGGCTCAAAAGGAAAAAGATCTTTTAAGCTTTGCACGAGTTAAAGTTAACGCTAAAAAAGACATCATTAAAAATGATTAAAAAATTAAGTCAAATAGCATTTATTCTTAAATAAAATTAAACTTTTAAAAACCCATCTTTGAACTGTTAAATAGTTGTAATTTAGGCACGTTAACTTAAAATCACTAAGTAATATGGAATCTGGATCTGTTTTTAAACCGATAATATATTCTTTAATCGGGCTTTTAGGAATAGCTGTTGTAATTACGCCCTACATAAGCTATGATGAAGCCTATTTCGTTGACGACGACTACTATATAACAATGGCTGATTCTATTGAAGCCGGATACGAACCATATATTTCTGATTTATTAACTGCTGAAAGAAATCAACTAGCGGTTTTAAAAAAGAAAGAATATTATAACTCTGTAAAACCTATTTCAGACAGCCTTCAAATTGAGTTGAATAAAGTTTATGGAAAGAAAGATTCATTGCTTCTTAAAAAAATCAATAAAGCCATTCGTGAATTAGAGGAGACAACATTTTCTATCAATGAAAAAATAGAGAAAAAGTTTTCAATTAAAAAGATACCTAAAGAGCAACTATCCGTCAAAATACAATCCATTAAAGACACACTAATGATGGAGGATTATATTGTTATTGTAGCAAATCAAATCAGAAATCCAAATCAGTTAAGTACTATCCCAAGCATTAAAAGGGAGCAAATAGATATCAGAAAGGTAAATCTCCAAGATAAAGGAGGATATCTTCTTTTTGGACTTATCCTCATCGGTCTTGTTGGATTCATGGTACTTATGGATAGAAAACTCATTCCACTCCATTTACCGATTTTCAGGTATAGTATAAGAGCTTCTCTACTTATTATAACCGGATTTATCGGTGTTCGGGTTTACTTTACTTTGGCGAATGACATTAAATTCGAAGAAATTTATGAATCAAGAGAGAAAGTCGTTCGTAACAAGCTAATGCAAATCAAAAATCTTCAAGTAGAATATTTAAGCGTAAATGAGAACTATTCAAATTCATGGGATTCATTGGTTGATTTTGCAAAAAATGATTCCGCTCAAATTATACGTTATTTGGTAGATAAAAACGATACATCAGCTGTAAATAATGCGCTTAGAAACAAACAACCTCTTAAAGACACTACATACATACCAATTGATATTAAGATTTTTGGTGAATCGCACGGCATAAAGATCGATTCAATATCTTACATACCTTTTACATCAAAACAATTTTCCTTGAAAACAAATAAATCAAAGAATGCAAACAACAGGGATGTCTTCTTCATCGAAGTAAAGGCAAAAGGAAAAGCTTTTGTTGAAATGCTCAAAATTTATCCGAAAAACTTTGATGAAGAAAAATTTATCAAATTTGGCAGCTTAACGGAGCCTACAACAGAGGGAAATTGGTAAGATATCACATGAAAACACTAATAGATAAAACATTTGACAACAAGTCTCTAAGTAAGTATGATTTAAATCTAAATATTGGTAGTAATATCATAATAACAAATGTTTCAAAAACAAAATCAAATACACATATTGCGATATTGGAAAAGGTTTTTGACAATAAGTTGAATCAAATTGAATTTCCCCTAGCTAATTGTATAAAAGCCTTAAAAGAAAGCCCAATTAAGATATCAAAACAATATGCTAAGGTTTCCATTTCTATCTCAAACAGACTATTTTCAGTTGTACCAAAGGTATTGTTTGAAAAAAACAATATTAATTTATACATAAAACAAAATGCTCGGATTCATTCTTCATGTGATTACAGGTATAAAGTCCTTGAAAAGGAGGGTTTAGTGATATGTTACGCAGTACCCCAAAATTTAAATACTTGGATTAAAAAAATATTCCCAACAGCCAAGATAACCCATGAGATAGCCATAGTAAGTGAATCCGTTTCAAGAGATTTCTACTCTTTATCTAATGATAGAGTCATCATAAATATTCATAAAAACTATTTCTATATTGCTTCGTTTAGGAAAGGAAAATTGGAATTCATCAATACGTTTCCTTTTTCAGAAAAAGAAGATTTACTTTACTATATTTTATTTACATTCGAACAATTAAGTATTAATCCAAGTCTAATTGAAGTTTTTTTAACAGGGGAGATTCAAAAAGGTAGTGAAGAGCATCAACTTATTTTTCAATACATCAAAAATCTTCATTTTGGTTTCAGAAATAAAAACATAAAAATGTCAGGAGCTTTAAATGAAATTCCTAAACATTATTTTTACACTATTTTTAATCAAAGTTTGTGCGTATAATCAGTGGCAACCACAAAGGAAGAAAATTGTCTCCACCAGGCAATCTACCCGTTCGACCTACAACAGATTACGCTAAAGAGAGTTTATTTAATATTTTACAGAATCATTTTGATTTTGAAGACTTAACAATATTAGATTGTTTCAGTGGAACAGGTAATATAAGCTATGAATTCTTATCAAGAGGAGTAAGAAAAGCCAGCTCAATTGATGCAAACTTTAATTGTATAGCTTACCAAAAGAAAGTAAAAAAAGAATTAAATTTTGAAAATTTCAACCCTATCAAAAAAGATGTATTCCTGGCATTTAAGTCAATCTCTGAGAAATTTAACATCATCTTTTCTGACCCACCTTACGATTTAGATAAAATACCTGAAATACCAAAATTAGTTTTTGAGAAAAATCTTTTAGTAGAAGGAGGATGGCTGATAGTTGAACACTCAAAATATACATCATTTAAGCATGAAAAATTTAAGGAAACAAGAAGATATGGAAATGTTAATTTTTCTATTTTCGTAAATTCATAAATTTATATTACTTTCTTAAAGGTATTATTAAATGAATTTTTTGACTTAACAAAAACGGAGAAATTTTGATGATACTTTTTGTGCTTAAACGCCAAAAAAAATACTTGAGTAGAAACAGGAAAAGGAGTGGTTTCAACATTGTTATGCTCACAAAGATATCTAATCCGAGCAAAATTATAACTTTATATATTTTAACTTGCTATGTATGTTACAGAAAAGAATTGCTGTTTTCCCTGGTTCATTTGACCCATTAACAAAAGGTCATCAAGCAGTTATTAGAAAAGCACTTGCCTTGTTTGATGAAATCATTATTGCAATAGGTTCAAATAATGCGAAAAATTGCTACTTCACTATTGAGGAAAGAATACAACAAATAAAAATTGTTTACAAAACAAATAAAAAGATTTCTGTTGAGAGCTTCAAAGGACTTACTATTGATTTTTGTAAAAAGAATAATGTCTCTTTTATAGTAAGAGGACTCCGCGATGGTAAAGATTTTGAATATGAAAAAAGTATTGCCATTATGAACAATCAAATTGAACCTTCTGTTGATACCCTATTTTTCATGACCGATGTAAAATATCAGGCAATAAACAGCGTAATTATACGTGATATTTTAAGAAATGGAGGTGATGCCTCAAAATTCTTACCAAATGAGTTAAATGAATTTCTTTCTGGTGCGTAATCTTTTTATTTTAATATTAATACACTCTCTATTTTACGGTTTTGCCAACCAAACGACAGTAATGGGGCATATAAAAGGAATCGAGGGTGGGAAATATATTAATTCTCCTGTTGATGTTTTAGTAGTAAATGACTTTATAACCTACAAAAAAAAGCTCATAAAACGATCTCAAACCGATGCTAATGGAAATTTCAAATTAACTTTTGAAAACTCAAAAACTAATATTGCTATTTTAAAGCTCGGCAAAGTTGAAAGAACCTTATTTATTGAACCGGGAGGGAAATATTTTATTTCCATCGAGGCTGCTTTAAAGAAATTATCAAATTCTAAAGGATTTTTTGCAAAAGACTCAAAAAAAGCGACAATAAGAAACTCTATTAAAGGTGAACTAAACTACTTAATTGATACCCTAGATAAATCATGTTCTAAATTTCTTCTTAAAAATGCAATCAAAAGAAAAAATTATAAATCTGTAAAATTATTTACGGATAGTATCAAAAAACAATACTCCAATCAAGAGAGCCTCTACTTTAAACAGTATTTATCCTTTAAAATTGCCGAAATGCAAATGTTTGTAATGCGGAAATTTCGAAATGATTTTGTTAAACACCATTTCACACCCAATAGCAATTATGCCAACAATGTTCAAAGTATGCATGTTATAAACTCTTTTTTCTCGGGAAATATTAAGCACAATATTCTAAGTAATGATAATTCTCCATTTCATAAGGCGATGCTTCAAACCAATTTGAATAAAATGCTAATTGAAGTAAGCCCAAACACATCAGAAAACAGAGAATTAAATGAACTTATTTTACTGAAAGGCTTGGTAGAAATATCAGAAGTTTTCTACTACAGAAAGTCACACCTAACGGCAACTTTAGACAAATTAATTGCAACGACTATTTATCCAAACCACAAAGAAATTGCAAAAAACATAAAAAACAAAATAACTCACTTAGAGGTTGGAATAACTGCACCTGCATTAAGTATTAAGTATGATGAGACTAATTTCGACTTATTAGATTACCAAGGAAAATATGTTTACTTGTGCTTTTTTAGAGGATGGGATTTATCCTTTAAAAAAGAATTTGAAATAATTAATTATTTACGATATAAGTACAAAGAAAATTTAGAGATAGTTTGTATTTCTACCGACATTGACATTAAGATTTACAAGAATTTTATTGAACAAATAAAAGACGACATTGATCACATATATCATTACAATTTTGATCATAAAATACTATTAGATTACAAAATACCGGACTTTAGGATGCAGGAAACGAACCAATGGCAAAAACCTTCAAAGTATCTCCTGATTGGACCAGTTGGAGATATTGTTTTCAACAACGCTAAATCTCCTTCTAAAGGTTTTGAATATGACTTTAGATTACTAATTGGAAAATAACTAAAAACATTCTAAAATTTGAAGAGGCGACTGAATTATAAAATCTGGATTAACTTTTAAGAGTTCTCCATGATTTGCATAACCATATTCAACTCCGATAGTTTTTAAACCGTGATATTTACCACCTAAAATATCATATTTTCTATCTCCGACCATGTAAATATGATTGGAATCCGGAAATCCGAATTGATCCAGTACCTCGAAAATAATATCCCTTTTATCGGTTCTAGTTCCTCTAAGATGACTTCCAACAATAGAATCAAAATAGTAATTAATCCCAAAATGATTAAGAATTATTTTTGCAAAATAACCTGGTTTTGCCGTTGCTAGAGCAACGACACCTCCTTTATCCTTGATTGTTTTCAATACTTTTAAAACATCTGTGTAGAGCTTGTTTTCAAAAATTCCTTTTTCACTGTAATACTCCCTGTAATTCATTATAGCTTGCTGACAATCCTTATCATTCGAAAAATAGTTATTTCGAAAAGTTTCCTTCAGAGAAGGACCTACATAAGATCTTAGACGATCGCTATCCTCCTCTTTCACACCCATTTTATCCAATGCATATAAAATTGAATTAACAATCCCTTCAGATGAATCGGTAATAGTTCCATCTAAATCAAAAAGCACAAAATGATTCTTCATATATTAGTACTCTGTCTTTGTTATATCAAACCATAAATGTTAGGCTTGATAATAGTTTCGCAGTAAATTTAATAAAATGTTAGGAAAAATAGTTGGAGCTGGATTAGGTTTTATTTTAGGGGGAGGACCCATTGGTGCAATTATAGGTCTTGCTATAGGAAGCGCCTTAGACAAAGGGGGATCGTCTGTTTTTGAATCTGAAAAAATAGAGGGAAAAAGAAAAAAACATACGCAAAGAGGAGATTTTAGTGCCGCCTTAATCGTCGTTTCTGCAGCAGTCATGAAGGCAGATGGGAAAATTCTTAAATCGGAATTAGATTTTGTTAAAAAATATTTTCTTAAAAATTTTGGAGAAGAAGTTACTCAGGAGAAGATAAAAGTTCTTGGTGAAGTTTTAAAACAAGAGATACCTGTTGATGAGGTTGCAAAACAAATAAGATACCATATGCGGATTGCTGAAAAGAGATTGTTACTTCAATATATCTTTGGAATCGCTGCAGCTGATGGAGATATTCACAAGTCAGAACTAAGAATGATTGAACGAATAAGTAATGGTATCGGAATTAATCCCTTTGAATTTAGAAGCATGCAGGCTATGTTTACTCAGCAATACAGTCAATACCAACAAAAATATAGAAGTGGTTACTATCAGCAACACGGACATCAAAAAAAATCTGGTCCTTCCTTATCAATTTGCTATGAAATACTTGGTGTCGATTCCAGTATATCTGATAATGATTTAAAAAAATCCTATCGAAAATTAGCTATCAAACATCACCCAGATAAAGTCGCCCATCTAGGAGAAGATCATGCTCGAGCAGCAGAAGATAAATTTCAAAAAATACAAGAGGCATATGATCAAATTAAAGAGAAAAGAGGTTTAAATTAATGTCAATTGGACTAAAAAATGGATTCAAATCATTTTTAAAACTAGAAAAGAGTTTGTCAGAAAATTCTATTGAGGCATACTCAAGAGACTTAGATAAACTTTATCAATTTTCAGCTTCTTTGAAAAAAAGAAAAAAAATAGAGGAGCTTGAACTAATCGATCTTCAAAAATTCATTCATTGGATATCAGATCTCGGAATGAGTCCAAAAAGTCAAGCTAGAGTAGTTTCAGGTATAAAAGGATTTTATAAGTTTTTACTTATCGAAGAATTAATAAAGTCTGACCCCTCTAAACTTTTAGAAACACCTAAAATAGGAATAAAACTCCCAGATACCATTTCGTTAGAAGAAATTGACACTATGATTTCAGCAATTGATTTAAGCTCAAATGAGGGACAGAGAAACAAAGCAATAATAGAAACACTATACAGTTGCGGGCTACGTGTCTCAGAATTAACTAATCTTCAAATCACAAATTTATTTTTTGATATGGGCTTTATTAAGGTAATTGGAAAAGGAAACAAAGAACGATTTGTACCTATTGGTCAAAAAGCAATTAAAGAAATTAAAATCTACATTCAGAATTTCAGAAATCATCAAGAAATCAAATCCGGACAAGAAGATTTTTTATTCCTTAACAGAAGAGGGTCAAGTCTAACAAGGGTGATGATTTTTACCATCATAAAAAATATCTGTAAAGCATCAGGAATTAAAAAGATAATAAGTCCACATACTTTGCGACATTCTTTTGCTACACACCTTTTGGAGGGAGGCGCAGATTTACGGGCTATACAAGAAATGTTAGGACACGAATCAATTACTACAACCGAAATTTACACCCATTTAGATAAAGATTTCTTAAGAAGTGAGATTATTGAGTTTCATCCGCGCAATAAAAAGATTTAACTTATTTTAAAATTAAAGATGTCCAAAATATGGAATTAAAAACCACAATTACAAGGTGGACTTAAATATAATTTAACATTTGGAAGTGCTTCCAGCAGTTGTTCCTGAATTTCAAAACTCAATAAAACCCCTCTCATGTCAACGACTTTTAAAGTGCTGACTTTATCGATATCAAGAGGTAAGTTATCAACACTAGTATTCCAGAGATTTAACTCCTCTAATTTTAGTAACCCTTTAATACCCTGTGGTAATTTTGAAATATCATTTGAACTTAAATCTAATATTTTTAAATTCTTCAATCCATATAGTTCAACTGGAATTTTTTTTACTTTATTTTTTGAGATAATTAAAACCCTTAAATTTTTAAGTTTGGCTATTTCCTTGGGTATAGAATCAATTTTATTTTTACTTAAATCTAGATACTCAAGCTCAGTCATCTTGAATATCGCTTCTGGAATAGTTACAAGTTTCTTCTTTTTTAAAATCAGCTTTGTAATCCCTCCGGAATCGGCTATAGCTTCAGATAAATTAACATAAGGAGCAATCCTCTTGTATGCTGAATCAGAATAAATATTTTGAGCAAATATATTTACAGAAAAAAAAAGAAAAAAAATAGTTAAAACATTTTTCATAGGCTCTTTAAGATGTTTTTACATTCCGTCAAATCTTGTTCCAATTGTTTTCTTAAATCATTAACGTTCGTAAATTGAATTTCGTTTCTAACATGTTTAATAATCTCAATAGTTAATTGTCTTCCGTAAATGTTTTTCTGAAAATCAAAAATATGGACCTCAATACTTAATTGATTATCAAGTCCAACCGTAGGACGGTAACCTATATTTAGCATGCCGGAAAAAAAATTATTATCAAACACAACCTTAACAGCATAAACTCCTTCTTTTGGAATTAATTTATTAACCTCTTCAACTTTAATGTTCGCAGTAGGAAAACCTATACTTCTACCAATTTGTTGACCTTTTACTACTATACCATCTATTGTGTAGGAATGCCCCATGTATTCAGATGCTTTTACAACGTCACCTGCTTGAACAGCATTTCGAATTTTAGTTGAGCTAACATTTATAAAGTTTACTTCTTGCGGAGGTATTTCTTCTACATCAAACCCATAAATGGTTCCGTACTTTATTAAATGATCAAATGATCCTTCTCTGTTCTTTCCAAAATGATGATCATAACCAATAACAAGTCTCTTTGTACCTATTTTTTTAACCAATATGTCTCTAATGAAATCTAAAGAGGTTAGATTAGAAAAGACTTTATCAAATGGGATAATAATCAGATGATCAACCCCGGTCTTCTCTAACAAATTAATCCGCTCATCCATAGATGTTAGCAATTTAACTTTTGCGTCTTTTTGAAGGACTAATCTCGGATGAGGATCGAAGGTAACTAATACAGCCTCTCCTTTGAATTTCCTGGCAATTCCTACCATACGGTTAATAATGGTTTGATGTCCAATATGCACTCCATCAAATGTACCAATTGTTACAACTGCATTTTTAACAACAGAATAATCAGAAAAACCCCTGTAAACCTTCACCTTTTTATACTTATAATGATGTTATTCCAATCAATATCGAGCCATAGCTAAATTAGGCAAATAAATTTATCCTGTATAATTACTTTAATAAAAGAAAAAGCTATACATTTGCACGCGTAAAACTGTGTTAAAAATTTTTATAAACTCAATATAATTATGTCTGCTCAAACAGGTAAAATCACACAAGTAATTGGTCCAGTAATTGACGTTTCATTCAATAAAGAATCTGGAGAATTACCAAATATTTTTGATGCTTTAGAAGTAACAAACCAAAAAGGAACTAAAATTATACTCGAAACTCAAAGCCATGTTGGTGAGGATACAGTTAGAGCTGTTGCAATGGACTCAACTGATGGTTTGTCAAGAGGTTTAGAGGTTACTGCAACAGGTTCGGCAATCACAATGCCAATAGGTGATGAAATATATGGTAGGCTTTTTAATGTTGTAGGTGATCCAATTGATGGATTAGATAATGTGAGTAAAGAAGGTGGTTACGCTATTCATAGAGAACCACCAAAATTTGAGGAATTAACCACCGCAACCGAGGTACTTTTCACAGGTATTAAAGTTATCGATCTAATAGAGCCTTACGCCAAGGGTGGAAAAATAGGTCTTTTCGGAGGAGCTGGTGTTGGTAAGACGGTACTTATTCAAGAATTGATAAACAACATAGCAAAAGGACATGGAGGTCTTTCTGTATTTGCAGGGGTTGGAGAGAGAACCAGAGAAGGGAACGATCTTCTTAGAGAAATGTTAGAATCTGGTATTATCAAATACGGAGATGATTTTATGGAATCTATGGAAGCTGGTGGATGGGATTTATCAAAGGTTGACAAAGAAGTAATGAAGGAATCTAAAGCAACATTCGTCTTTGGTCAAATGAATGAGCCTCCAGGAGCACGTGCTAGAGTAGCACTATCAGGTTTGACTCTAGCAGAGTACTTCAGAGATGGAGATGGAGAGGGCGCTGGAAAGGACATTCTTTTCTTTATTGATAATATATTTAGATTTACCCAGGCAGGGTCAGAAATGTCTGCTCTTTTAGGACGTATGCCATCTGCTGTTGGATACCAACCAACTCTTGCTACAGAAATGGGATTGATGCAGGAAAGAATTACTTCAACTAAAAGTGGTTCGATTACCTCAGTACAAGCTGTTTATGTTCCTGCGGATGATCTTACAGATCCCGCACCAGCGACTACATTCGCTCATTTAGATGCTACTACTGTATTATCAAGAAAAATTGCTGAGTTAGGTATTTATCCTGCGGTTGATCCATTGGATTCTACCTCTAGAATTTTAACTGCAGAAATTGTAGGAGATGAGCATTATGACACTGCGCAAAAAGTTAGATTTTTACTTCAAAAATATAAAGAGCTTCAGGATATTATCGCAATTTTAGGAATGGATGAATTATCTGAAGAGGATAAACTAGCTGTACATAGAGCAAGGAGGGTACAAAGATTCTTATCACAACCCTTTCACGTAGCTGAGCAATTTACCGGTTTAGCAGGTGTTTTAGTTCCAATTGAAGATACTATTAAGGGATTCAATATGATTATGGACGGAGAAGTTGATGAATATCCAGAAGCAGCCTTTAACTTAGTTGGTTCAATTGAAGAGGCAATTGAAAAAGGAAAAAAAATGATGGCTAACAATAAAGGTTAATTAACAATAACATTTTATTATGAATTTAGAAATTGTAACACCAGACAGTAAAGTATATCAGGGAGAAATCACTTCCATTGCACTTCCTGGAATTGATGGTTCTTTTCAAATTTTAAACAATCACGCTCCTATTGTGTCTGCATTAGGAACAGGTAAAATGACTGTTGTTGATTTTGAAAATAAAACTCAAGAATATGTTATATCTGGAGGTGTAGTTGAAATGAACAACAATAAAGTTATTGTTTTAGCCGAATCAATTTAATAATCGAATAATTTATATACAAGAGCCTCGACGAAATCGTCGAGGCTTTTTTTTGGTATTTTTCGATTAATGCATCAAAAATTCAAACAAAGTTCCTATGTTTGACAAAATAATTAAAAGAACACACTATGGGACTAAAACTAGGCGATATTGCGCCAAATTTCAAAGCTAAATCAACTGAAGGAGAATTAGATTTTCACA
>MDSV01173459.1_pt1 | contig 12212 bp, 9 predicted proteins | sample 810851 | NCBI WGS metagenome assembly MDSV01 (sample SAMN05326640, study PRJNA326480) | marine metagenome | isolation source: seawater | place: Atlantic Ocean: North East | collected 2012
ATGCCTCGTAATTGCCAGTTTCCAAATTGCCAACCAAAATCATGATTCGTTTGTTCAGCTCCTCCTACTATTTTTAGTTGGGATTTATCATTATAATTTTTATAAATTAAAGAAAAAGGAAGTAGCAAAACAAGAGCTACACCGATTATTTTAGTGATAGAATTATTTTTCACATAAGTTTGAAGTAATGCCATCAGCATTAGTAATCCATATCCTAACCAAAGAACATAGATGGCATGAGATTGTATATATTGAACACGACCAATGAATAGATTTTGAATATCGGTTTTTGGATTTTGAAGAATCATAAATACAATACCTACCGATAAAAAAGCTACTAATGTGGTTATTAACCAATATATATTTTTACGACTAACACGATAACCAAAGATTAATGGAATAATGGCAAGTAACGCGATAGGTCCGTAAAACTGTGATCGTAAATCCATTAAGTACGAGCTAATTTGTTTAATGAATTGAGAAGAAAAAACAGCTGCTAATGTAACCCGTTCATATTGTCCTCGTGTAATAGCATGCATAAAGCCATCCCATGTTCGCGGATATCCCCAATTAATCGGTGGGTTTTGATCCGATGAAAAAGGCATGTAAAAATAAAACGAAAGACCTAGAAAAAGTAATAAAAAAGTAAAACCAACAATTTTTCCATCTTTGGGCATAGTAATGATAGCTAGTATGGGGGTGATTAATATATAGATTGTCCAAAACCAGAAACCTATATGTTCAGGACCGGCCGTCCACAACCAATGGCTCTCTGTGTCCAGTAGTTTATGAATAACTATCATAAGTATATAAAATAAACCAAAGCCTAAAAATTTTAGGAATAGATGTAGGTTTTTAAATAAAACTGCTAGGGCAATAGCTAATCCCATAAATAACAATGTTTGATGGTTAGTAATACCTAATCCAAAAATAAAACTACAAAGGAAAAGCCAATGGTTCTCATTAGTAGACATCATCCATCGGTATAGAAATACCAAAACTAAGGACTGAAATAGTATATTTAACGTATACACCTCAGCGATAACTGCCTGGCTCCACATACCTTGGCCAAACGCTAAAAGTAAACCACCCGTAATCCCTGCAGTATTACAAAATAATCTTTTTGTTTTATCATCAAGTACGTTATTTTCACGTTTTAAAGAACAAATCAAATCATTTCCGGATCTACTAATAAGCATTGTGATAATTCCGCATGCCATGGCTGCAGAAAAGGCAGAAAACCAATTTACACCCCATGCTGGATTAGGTTGTCCATGAAAGGTTACACCATGAAAAACCCATTGAAAAAACCAAGTAAGTAGCGTCCAAATAGGGTATCCCGGAGGATGAGGAACACCTAAATAATCAGAAGCTACAATTAATTCTCCTGAATCTTCTAATCCTACAGTAGGTTGTAATGTGAGCGTATATACTACCAATGAAATCGAAAATGTTATCCATGCGGATATCCAATCCGATTTTTTAAAAAAGGAAGTTGAAGTTATCATTTAACTAAACCCCCTTGGTTTGTGATTCGATCTTCAAGTGTTTGAAAACTAGCCGGATGCCCAGATTTAATGGCAGCTAAATAGGGGCGGCCCGGTTCATAGTGTTTTTCTGCGCTAAATGGGGATTCAAATTTATTATCTATTAATTCTTTCTTAATAAAAAAAGCATTTACGCCTGATAGATTACATCCAACAAGACTATATCCTTTATGTTCCGCTATTTCCTCTAGATAAGATAAAGAAGCACCTCCGTGATCACTCCAATCCCATCTAAAATTGGATTTATACTTCATACAGTATCTTACCGGTGGTATGAATCGGGCATTATATTCAATAATAACTACACGTGGATCAATACATGAAATGACATCAAAGATATGAGCATCATTTCCATCTAAATCAATAGACAGTAGATCAATTGTAGCAGAAGATATATGTTGGGTTATTAAATCATTAATATTTTCTTTTGTAATAAAAGCGTGTTCTGTTTTTAGTTGTTGGCTTAAAATAGTTTTAGGAAGACCTTTATTAATTTTTTTCATATTTTTTTGAGAACCATCTATCCATAAACCATTCCAGTTTTGAAAAAGAAGAGCATATGTATTATTTTCTAATCCATTTCCACACCCTAATTCTACAAAGGTTTTATTTGTGGTTCCTATTCGATTAAAGATCTCATTAATTATGCCGTCTTCGTCATTTTGGGAGTACATTTTTTTACCATAGGGAATAAGATTAAGGGGATGTTGATACCTCTGAGACTTCTGCATAGCTTCCATCTCATTACGTAATCGAAAGCCACGTAAGTCGAAATAACGCGTTCCGCCTACTAATCCATGTCTTATTATTTTTTTAAAATCTATCATTTGTATACCTTTAATAATAAAAAATGAGTTACATTTAAAGGTTGTAGTTAATCAGAAAAACTCTCGCAATCAAAAGTTTTCGTTGGCTATGATGTAAGAATTATTATGAAAATAGAAAAATCATGGTTAAAAGAACAACTTCAACGCAAAGATTGCATTCAATGGCAGCTCTTTAAGTATATGTGTTGTGGAGGATTGGCAGTTCTAGTGGATCAAATTGTTTATTACAGTTTAGGCTTACATATTATTCCAATTTTTCAAAATACGGATCCGATTGTAGGATTAGGGATTTCCATCACGCCAGTTATAGAGATGAATCAAACAAGAAATATATGGGCTGTTAAGATATGTTGTTGGGTATTGGCTAACACTACTGCTTATGTACTAAATCGATTATTTGTTTTTGAAACGGGTAAACATAAAAGGATAATAGAAACCGTTTTATTTTTTATTTTTGCGTTACCACAATTTATCTTTGTCGCACTAACAGATGTTTTAATTAGAGTTGGATGGGAAGTAACATATGCTAACTACTCGATGATGTTATTAGCTGTTATTATTAATTTTTTAGTTCGTAAGTTTATAATTTTTAAGAGGTAGGTATTGAATATATTAATCTTAAATTGGAGAGATGTAAAGCATCCTCGAGCAGGAGGAGCGGAACTTCGTTTACAAGAAGTATATGCTCCATTGGTAAGGCAAGGACATCAAGTAACTTTGTACTCATGTTCTTATCCAAATTGTTTAAAATATGAAATAATCGATGGTATTAAGGTATATCGAGTAGGATTAGATTGGACCTATTCTCTTCGTTGTTTTTTTAATCTGTCAAAATGGGTTAAAAAACATCAATCTGATATTGTTGTAGAGGATTTAAATAAACTTCCTTTTTACACTCCGTTAATTTATCGAGGTCCTCTGCTCATTCAAATGCATCATTTATGGGGTAAATCTATTTTTAAAGAGACAGTATGGCCTATAGCCCTATTAGTATGGATAGCGGAGCAATCGATTGGATGGTTTTATCGAAAATGTAGGTTTAGTGTAGTTAGTTTATCTACAAAAGAAGAATTGTTTGATTTAGGAATACCTAAAAGTTCGATAGAGGTTATTTATAATGGAGCAGATTTGGAGGCGTATCAGCCATGTAATCAAGAAAAACAACTTATTATTTTTTGGATAGCTCGCATTCAAAAATACAAAGGACCTATTGAAGCTTGTAAAATATTAGAATTACTTCGTGAGGATTTTCCAGAACTTAAATTAGTTATTGCAGGAGAGGGACCGTATCGAAAAAAAGTCGAAAAGTATGCTAAGGAAAAGTCACTACCAGTTGAATTTACTGGATTTATAGATCAAAAAGAGAAAATTAAGTGGCTTCAAAAATCTGTTGTTCATCTTCAATCTAGTTATAAAGAGGGTTGGGGATTAACAATTATTGAGGCCAACGCTTGCGGTTGTCCAGTAGTTGCTCAAGATACAGCAGGATTACGAGATAGCTGCCAAGATAAGCAAACAGGGCTTTTGTATCGTTTTGGGGATCTTGAAGATGGCGCAGAGAAAATTAGAAGAATATTAAAAAATCAAACTATGAGAGATACTTTAATTGAGAATGGATTAGTAAGAGCTTCCTCGTTTAGTTGGGAAAAAAATAGTGATGAAATTGCTCAATTTTTGAAAAAATTAATTAGAGAATATAATGAAGTCTGATTTATCTAAATGGGTTTTTACGTTGGTATTTTTTGGAGTTCTTGCGTGCATAACTTTCCGATGCGTACTTCCGGAACACATGGTTTTTTATGCATCTGACTTAAATATAGGACGTTTAGCTGAAAAAAAATATGCACTACCAGAATTATTAACAGGTTATTTTGGTGCTAATCAAGTTATGGGTAGTAGCGGATATGAGTTTTCGTTGTTTAATATTCTATTATTAATTTTTCCACTTACTATTTTTGCTAACCTTATTTATCCATTAATTCTTATCATTGGATCGATGGCTATGGTCTGGTTTTTAAGAATATGGCAAAGGTGCTGGATAGCTTCTATAATAGGAGCAATAATTTCTTTTTGGTTTAATTCGATATTATTAGCCTCTGCTGGTCATGCTTATAAAATGGAAGTATTGGCATTGTCAGTATTATCCTTAGCTTTTATTGAGAAAAACATCAGAACTAATTCTACTCGAAGAGCTTTAGGGTATTCTTTATTAGCTGGAATTTCCATTGGGTTTATGATGATTGAGCAGCAAGATGTTGCTTTATTGGCAATTTTATTTATTGGTCCATATATATTATTCAGATTATTAGGTCGGTTTCCAAAAATATGGAATCGCTGGATGATTTTATTATTACCGATTGCTATTATCAGTCTATCCTTATCTAGCCATACGCTATTAAAATCGTATAAGAATAATATTTCTGATGCAAAAAGTGTTCAAAACACAAGCGAAGAAAAATGGAACTATGTTACACAATGGAGTATGGTACCTTCAGAATGGCCTGATTTAATTGCCCCTGGTTGGAGTGGATGGAGTAGCGATCATTCTGATTATCCTTATTGGGGAAAATTAGGCCAGTCACCAGAATTTAAAGACCAGAAAACAGGTTTTCGGAATTTTAAATTAGATAGTATATATATAGGTACGCTTCCGTTTATTTTTTCCTTTCTAGCAATCATTTTAGCCAAATATTATCATGACCCTGAAGATAGAAAATTTATATTCTTTTGGAGTATCGCCTCTATTTTAGCTTTATTCATTGCATGCGGTAAATATTCCCTGATCTATAAAGGTTTTTTTCAATTACCGCTTGTAAGTAATATTCGTGCACCTATTAAGTTATTAGATAATATGCAAATCGGATTAGGTATTTTGTCTGCCTTTGGATTACATGCATTAATTAATAATAAATTATCTATTAAATCTATTCATCGAGTTATAAAAGGAAATTTTCTGATCACGCTTATATTAATACTTACCTCCTTATTCACATTTTTATTTTCAGATTTTTGGGTTAATTATTTTAATACAATCGAATTTTCAGATTTTTCTGACGCACTGATAGCACGTATGTCATGGAGTTGGTTGCATGCCGGTATTTTCACATTATTAGGATCCATTGCTATTTTCTTTATTAATAAGCAAAAAGTTATGTTAGCAGGTGTAATTCTTATTCTGATTTTTTCTATAGATAGTGTATTATTAACAAGTAAATACTTTAAGGCTAATAATATATCCTCTATTAAGAATAGTAATTCTATAATTTCCTATTTAAAAAATAATCAAGATAGTGAAAGAACTGTTTTTCTAGATCAAAGTGGCATATATAATCAATGGTTAGCTCAGGATGGGCCTTATCATCAACTGAATTTATTTAATATATGGCAAATGCCTAGAATGCCAAAAGAGTATAGTGATTATTTAAATATTGTTGGAAAAAACCCAATTAGGTTATGGCAATTATCCGCCGTTAAATATATTTGTATGCCTTATCAAATATTCAATCAATTAGATGTAGAGTCAAAAAAAGATTTTAAAATTATCCAAACATATCAGGTATCAACACCTCAATCAGTAAGAGATGATGTCTTAATAGAGTTTAAATATTATATTCCACGAATATCATTATATCAAAATTGGAAAAGTGTAAAATTAGATGATCACTGCAAAATATTGTCCTCACGGGAAAATAATCCCTTTCAATCAATTTTAGTATCCTCAAAAAATGTAATCCCCGATCAATCAGGGGGACTAAGCATGCAACCACTAAATAATAGCTTAACCAAACGTTCAATATCAGTAGAGGTTAGTTTAGAAAAAGATTCAATTGTTAGATTTTCACAAAGATATCATCCTGACTGGAGAGTATGCATTGATGGGATAGAAGAAGAATTATTGAGAGTCGATTATTTATCAATGGGAGTGTTGGTTCCAGCTGGTGAACATACGGTAGTTTTTTATTGTCCAAATGGTAATAATCAATTGATTTTTTATATATCATTATTATTTGTAAGTTTATGTATAATTTTAATCTGTTTGAAGGAATCTAAGTAAGAGAAAGTTATATGAAAGTATTACGATTAAATATTTTTAAAAACGATGAGTTTTCAAAAGATAGTCTAGTTCTCTTTATAGGACTTTTTATTGCGCATCTCTTAACATTTTTGTTTCAAGTGATAATGGGTAGAACACTTATTGCTGATGAGTATGCTATTTTGATTGCCCTGCTAGGTATCCTCAATATTTTTGTGATTCCAATAGGAGTGGTTGCTACTACAGTAAACCGTTTCTCATCCTTACTTATTCAGCAAAATCGCCGGGGAGATATAAAGAGATTATTTTACTATTGGATAAAAAGAATGGTTATTTTAGGTATTTTTTTATCTCTTTTATTATGCTTTTTTAGCGAGCCTATCTCTAATTTTTTTCATTTGGATAGACAATCTCCAATATACATATTTTCTATTATAATGATTGGTTTATTTTGTAGACCTATTGTGGATGGAGTTTTAATGGGGATGCAGTGCTTCTTGCATTGGTCAGCTGTTAATATTTTAGGATGGGCAATACGTTTGATAATTGGTGCTTATTTAGTGATTTATATTTCTTCTTTTGCCGGATGGGGACTACTTGGTCATGGTATTGGTTTTTATGCAGCAATTATTATCGGGATAGGTTTAATTTTTAAAAAATTATATAATCAACCAAAAACGGACTTACCCTTACCTAATATGCATAATTATGTTTTAGCTACTTTTTTTATCTTATTAGGGTATTCCCTTATTTTATCAGCTGATGTTATTTTAGTTAAACACCTTTTTCCAAGTAGTGCTGGTGATTTCTCATATGCGGCTGTATTAGCAAGAATGATCTTCTTTGTTTCTCAGCCATTTTCAATAGCAATGTTTCCAAAAGTTGTTTCAGAGAAAAAAGAAACATCAGTTCATTTTAGATTATATTTAAAAACACTTCTTATAATTTTTGGTATTACTGTTTTAACAGCAATAATTTTTGTTTTCTTTTCATCTTTTTTCTTTAACATAATTTATGGGATATCAGAACCTTCAGTTGAATTAATTAGATGGTCTCATGCATTAGCATGGTGTATGATACCCATATCTTTACTCAACGCATCTATATATTATAATTTAGCTCTTAACAATTTCCGTATTAATTTCATAGTTGTTGTACTTAGTATTTTATATGTAGTTATGGCTTTTATGAGTAAAACTGGAGTAGATGCATTATTAATAATTTTATTTATAGTATCTGTCATTTCCTTCTTTTGTATTTTTATTTTTAGCCTTTTTAGATTTTTAAGAAGAGATAAAGGTAGTTAATCATGAGAATTGGCGTATCGTTACTAAATCTTAGAATAGGTAAGATGGGGGGTTTTGAAGTATTTGTAAAAAAAATAGTTGAGCTTCTGCCAAAGTATTCTAATCAAGATGAAATTATTTTTTTTGTAAACACTAGTAATCGTTACTTTGTTCCTGATAAAGAATTAATTATTGAAATTCCATGGAGTGAAAAAGAAACAAATTTTTTTCGTATTATAGAAGCTATTTTACCAAATATTAAAAATCCTATTAATAATATTATCAAACAGCAAAAGATCGATGTAATGCTATATCCTCATCAAGCCATGTTTCCAATAAGGAGTCATATTCCTTCTGTGTTGGTTGTAGCGGATATTCAGCATATTTATTATAAAAAGTATTTTTCAGCAATAGATTTAATTTTTAGAAAACTAACGCATGATAAAGCAATTTTTAAATGTACTAAAATAATCGCTATTTCTCAATTTACAGCTGATTCATTATTTAAAAATTTTTCAATAGATAGAAATAAGATCGAAGTCATTCATCATGGTTTTAATAATTATAAATTAAACTCAATAGAAACTGAAAAAACACATCATCCATATATTTATTATCCTGCAGCAAGTTTTCCTCATAAAGGGCATAAAATTTTATTTGAAAGTTTTATATCTTTAAAAAGGAAAAGAAAAATACCTCATAAACTAATTCTTAGCGGTATGAGAAATAAGTTTTGGAAAAAATTAATACAAGGTATAGATGAAGATATGAAAGAATATATCATTGATTATGGTTTTATTAATTATACTCAAGTTAAACACTTATATCATGGAGCCGATGCTATAGTATTTCCCTCAGAATTTGAAGGATTTGGCTTACCTGTTTTAGAAGCGGTACAATTTGAAAAAAAGATTATTTGTTCACGTTTAAGTGTTTTTGATGAGATAGGTGTCCCAACACAATATCAGATTGATTTTTCTGACGAAAATGAACTTTATAAGGCTATCTTATCAGAGACTCCTTTTAAGTTAGAAAAACAACCGTTATCTTGGGATGATTCTATTAGTAGGATCTACAATGTGATAAAAAAAGTTGTTAATTAAGGTTCTGTATTGAAAAAAATTTGTTTTATAACTGGATGGTATTCAGCTCCTTATTTTTCTGCCCTGGGCAGAAAATTACAGAGTTCTATGGAAGTAAGTTTTATTGCGCATGATAGTTATACCCATCAATATCTTCTTCAGCATAGACATAAGGTATACAAAAGAACCCAAAAATACGGCATCTCAAACTATTCTTATGAATCTGATAAAAATCTTGTGAAGATGGATGCAGCTTTTACATCAAAAGGATTTGGTAATTATAATTTTTGGTTTAAATATTATTCAAGAAAAGCTAAATCATTTGAAAAATGGTTAAGAAAAATATGGGAACAGAACACTCCAGATTTTGTAGTTATTTGGAATGGAATGTGGCATTACGAAAAGATCTCGGAAAAAATAGCTTTTGAAAAAAACATAACTACTATTTTTATAGAAAATGGTTACTTTCCAAATACTGCTCATATTGATCCAGTTGGAATTAATGCAAAAGCCGAAATTATTTTTAGAAAAGACGAAGAGTTAGCTGCTAATTATCATGAAGATGAATTAATGCTCTTCTTAGAAGATATGCGAGATAGTTTCTCTGAATTAAAAAGATATTCTCAAGTTAGTGAGCTAACTAATTCACTTTCATTTCCTAGATTTATATTTTTTATATTAGAACTCATTATTTATGATTTACCATTCATTGGTGTAGAATTCTTATCTAAAATGATGATCTTAATTAAATCAAAAAAAGATAAAGATTTATTACAATCGAATGGTCCCTTACCCAGTCATTATGTTTTTTTACCTCTTCAAGTGACTACTGATTCCCAATTAATATTAAATTCTCCATGGATTAAATCACCTCATGATTTTATTACCCAAGTTGTAGAAGTATTTAATGAAATAGATCCAACCATTAGGGTGGTAATTAAAGAGCACCCCATGGAAGATCCAGATATTTCATTTAGTGATTTATCAAAAGAATTTCCTACCATTTATTGGGCTTCTTCTTTTTCTCTAGAAGAGCTAATAAAAAATGCTGATTTAATAGTTAATATAAATTCATCAGTTGGTTTTCAATCCTTATTATTTGAAAAGTCTGTTGTTTGTTTAGGTGATGCTTTATATGCGAGAAGAGGATTGGCTTACTCGTGTTCTAGTAAAGATGATCTAATAGATATATGTAGGAGAGCCTTAGTTAATAAGCCAAATATGATTTTAGTAGGGCGGTTTGCTAAAACATTATATGAGGATTATTGTGTACAATACACAAGGGGTTTTATTCAAAAAAATGACATTGATGCAATGGAAGAAAGAATTATTAATTTTACACGTTAATAATTTTAAATATTGCTGATAATTAAATCGCTAAGTTCTCGAATAGCTCCTTGCCCACCCTTATTCTTCAAAATTAGATCTGCATAAGGCAGAGTAGATATATGGGCATCAGCAGGAACTACACTATATCCCGCAGCTTGAAGACACTCGATATCATTTTCATCATTTCCAATAAAAACTATATTTGATGGATTAATTTGATGATTATCACACCAGTTTTTAAAGCACTCGTATTTACTACTTTCAAGCTTATGAAAGCATTCAAGTTTAAGTTTTTCGCAACGTTTTAAAACTACAGGATTCACTTCAGATGACATTACAACCATTTTTATTTTAGCTTTATGTAGATTTCCAATACCCCATCCATCACTTCGATTACAGCACACCATTTCTTTTCCATCTTCAGATAAATAAACTCTGTTATCAGTAAATACTCCGTCAAAATCAAAGACTACTGCTTCTACTTTTTTAGGTAATTTTTTCTCTACATTATTCATTTTATATTAGTTTCCTGTATTAAATAAAGCGGTCGATTTTTAATTTCATCAAATACTCTTCGAATATATTGGCTTAATATTCCCATACATAGCATTTGAAGACCCGATACAAAAAATATTGCCAGAGTAAGATAGGTCGTTCCAGCATGTGAAGGTGAATTGCCCTCAATAAAATTCCAGATAATAAATACGTATAAGGCAATACCTATTGATAATATACATAAAAGGTTTCCAAGATAAAAAATTAAACGAAGAGGTGTTCCACTAAATGATGTAATTGCATTGAGTGCTAAGGTTATTGATTTTGTAATAGGGTATTTAGTTATACCTGCATGACGAGCTTCTCTTGTATACTTGATAGATATCTGACGAAAACCTATCCATGATGCTAGTCCTCGCATATATCTATGTTGTTCTGGCATATTATTTAATCCATCTATAGCTTTTCTATCTATGAGTCTAAAATCACCTGAATCAACAGTCATTTCTATCTCAGTTATTTTACTCATAATTCTATAAAATAAATGAGCCATCATTTTTTTGATATAAGACTCACCTTTACGATCACCTCTTACCGCATGTATGACTTCATAACCTTCCTTCCATTTAGATATAAGAGAAGTTATAACTTCAGGAGGATCTTGTAGGTCTGCATCTATAATTACTGCAGCATCACCGGAGCAGTATTTTAATCCAGCCGTAATTGCGCGTTGATGACCAAAGTTTCGGGAAAATTGAATAAATTTGACACTTGAATCTTCTTGAGCAGTATTTTTTACCCAATTTAAACTATTGTCAGTACTTCCATCATCAATAAAAATGAATTCCGATGATTCATCTAGATGTTCAAAAACATCAATACATCGTTGATATAAAATTGGAAGATTATGTTCCTCGTTTAGAAAAGGAACAATAATAGACACTGTTTGAGATGTATGATTATCTAACATTATTTTAATCTAGCTTCTTTAAAGAAAGTATACAATACAGACCTATAAGCTTTTTAGTTTAATATATAAGTAAAATATACCTCTTAAAATTTGATTTACATAACTACAAATTAAACCAACTCCAATATCTACTTTAGTAATATAATCTGGATATCGATTTGCCAATTCCAACAGAAATACCTTTATGGATTGAGATTGCTTTTTATGCAATAGTACAGATGTTGATCCTGACCAAACTCGGAAACTACAAAGTATTTCTTTTTGAGTGTAACGCGCACCAGTGGTAAGTAAACGTGTCCAAAATTCAATATCAATTGTATATATATTTTTTTCCGAAAATGAACCTATAGATCTTATAGATTTAGATCTAAAAAGAACGGCACCAGGTTCGCCAATTGGATTGGTTCCAGATCTAATAATCTTTTTTAAACTCTGAATAAAAGTTTTTTTCCCCTCAGGTTCTCTAGCAATTCTTCGAGTTAAAATATTTCCTTTGGGATCGATAATATTTCTATTACAATGTACCAGGACTACTTCATGATTATTTTCAAGTACATCTACCTGTTTTTGAATACAGTCTGGATAAAGGGTATCATCATGGGGTAACAGTTTACCATAATCAGTATTAATTTCATTTAGTGCG
>MDSV01197164.1_pt1 | contig 12210 bp, 11 predicted proteins | sample 810851 | NCBI WGS metagenome assembly MDSV01 (sample SAMN05326640, study PRJNA326480) | marine metagenome | isolation source: seawater | place: Atlantic Ocean: North East | collected 2012
TGAAAAGAAATTTAAAGATAGCTGGGCATATAAAGAATTATATGCAGCTAGAAACGTTAAACCAAGTTTTAGTTGGGGATTGGTGTTAGGCATAATTTTTACTGGTATCGATCAGATTTTATTTAGAGGAAAATTGCCATTTACTTTAAAGCATAAGCATTCAGATCATGAAGCTTTAAAACCTGCGAAAGAAATGCCGAAAATTGATTACCCAAAACCTGATGGTAAATTAACTTTTGATAAAACAAGTTCTGTTTATTTAACTGGGACAAATCATGCTGAAAACCAACCTGTCCATTTAAGGTTAAAAGATCCTAATTTGCCGATCAATTATACTTTAAAAGAGTATGATGAACCTGCACAAAGATACTGTCCAGTTGGTGTTTACGAGATTCAACAAGAAAAATTCGTTATAAACTCCCAAAACTGTATCCATTGTAAAACTTGCGATATTAAAGAACCTTCACAAAACATCACTTGGGTCTGTCCAGAAGGTGGCGGTGGCCCTAAGTACGGCAATATGTAAAAAGACTATTGCTTTTGTCTAAAAGAAAGCATAATGGCTTTCCACCATGTTCAAAATTATAAAAAATTCTTGGGCCCTTTTTACTGGATTTGGGATGATAATAATCTCCCACGGGTTTCAAGGTAACTTACTTGGTATAAGAGCAGTATTAGAAGACTTTAATTACATTGCTACTGGCACAATGATGTCAGGATATTTTATTGGATATTTTATTGGAGCCAATGTGGTGCCTAACTTAGTGAGTAAGGTTGGTCATATTAGAGTTTTTGCTGCGTTTGCTTCGATAGCATCACTTAGCGCACTGGTCCATGCTGTATTTGTTGATCCAGTTATTTGGACATTATCAAGATTTTTAACAGGATTTAGTATGATAGGTATCTTTATAATTGTAGAAAGTTGGCTTAACGACCGTGCTACAAATAAAACACGTGGCAAAGTTTTATCATTATACATGCTTGTTACTTATTTAGGAATGAGTATGGGTAATCTACTTCTTAACGTAAGCTCACCTAAAAACTATGAGCCATTTATCATGATATCTTTACTGTTTTCAATTGCCTTAGTGCCAATTCTTCTTACTAAACGTAAGCCTCCGACTTTTAAAAAAACAAGCTCAATAAAAATTAGGGAATTATTTAAAATTTCACCGTTTGGAAGTTTTTCAACTTTTTGCTCGGGTTTCATATTTTCTGCGATGCTTACAATGCTTTCTGTATATGCGGTAACAATGAATTTAAGCGTATTCGAGATTTCAGTATTACTTGTTGGAGTAACATTAGCTGGTGCATTATTTCAATGGCCAATCGGTTCTCTTTCTGATAGTTACGACAGAAGATTAATTATTATTGGATGTTGTATTTTTGCTTCTGCTTTTACTATCTTGTCAATTTTATACTCGGGTCTAGCTTTTAATAATTTACTGGCAGAGGAAATGGTTAGATTTAATTATTTCTCAGTAGGCACAGGAATGGATAAAACGAAATTATTTATCTTTATTATTTTATTAGCTGGCATGATTCTTCCTCTTTTTTCTTTAAATTTAGCTTTAGTAAATGATTACATTCCCAAAGAAAAATTTGTTGCAGCTGGAGGTGGTTTAAATATTATTTTTGGACTTGGCGCAATTGGAGGTCCTATAATATGTTCTGTACTAATGAGCGTGCTAGGACCGAATGGATTTTTTATCCATTTACTTTTTTTTCTTTTAGGAATTACTTTGTTTGGGATCTATAGAATGACGAGAAGAAAATATGAAGAAAATCCAGAGTCAACTTTTACGCCTTTACCAAAAGATATAACTCCTTTAGGAATAGAGCTCGATCCTGACACAGGTGTTGATTTGTCAAATTCACAAAATGATAAAAAATAATTCAGCTATTTGGATAGTTTTAATTGCAGGCTTATTTTGGTCATTTGGACCTTTGGTAGTTAGATACATCGACGATGCACATTTAATACCATGGCAGTATCTTTTTTTTAGAGGATCAATAATTTTTCTAGTTTTAAATATTTATTTATTCTTGGTGGAGGGAAAAAAATTTATATCTAATTACAGTAGAATCGGTTTGTCCGGATTAATCGGTGGAGTAAGTCTCGGCATAGCCAACATTTCTTTTATTCTTTCTATAACTTCTACAACAGCTGCGGTTACTATGATGATGCTAGCAACTCAACCTTTTGTTGCGGCAATTTTAGCTTATATTTTTTTAAAAGAAAAAATTCGTTTAACAACTTTAATAGCTATAATAATTGCAGCAGCAGGAATAATTTTCATGTCTTTCGATAGTAAAGGTGATGGAACTTTGTTTGGTTTATTTAATGGTCTGCTATCATCTTTGGGTTTCGCTGGATTTACTGTTTCATTGAGATGGAGAAAACAAACACCAAAATTTACTACAGTTTCTATTGCAGGGATTTTTTGTGCCTTAGTGGCAGTTATAGTTTTAATTTTTTATGATAGTAATATTTTAATTTCAGTGAAAAACTCTTCATTATCTGCTTTGCATGGTTTTCTGGTATGTACGGGACTAATTTTGTACTCAGCAAAATCAAAATATTTACCAGCGACTGATTTAACACTTTTATCTCTTACTGAAGTGTTAGGTGGTATTTTTTGGGTTTGGTTACCAATTTTTGGAATTAATGAAGTGCCGAGTATAAATACTTTGATTGGTGGAGCTATAATAACAGTTGCTATTATTTTTTATGGCATGAATGCTAAAAGAAAATTACTATCAAGACACGCTTAACTTAAAATAAACGTAAATAAGTATCGTAAATAATAAAAACTACAATTGATGACATGAATATTATTATAAATTTATTGATATAATTCCATGCATTACCTCTTTTAATAGAATTTGCTAAGAAACTAGACAAATAACCTAAAGAATAAAAAAAAATAATTGAAGCTAAGGAAGCACCTAAAGCAAAAAAAATTTTATTATTTAATGTGAAATTTTTTGATAAGTTTCCTATTATAAAGACAGTATCTGAGTAAACATGAGGATTTAAATAAGTAAAACCTAAAGTCTTTAAAATTGTATCTTTATAATTTTTTGTTCGTCGATTTATATTTAATTTAAATTTTAGCTTAAACTCTAATATTCTACTTTTTATATACATGATTAAAAATAAAATAAGAAGAATGTTAAGAATTATTTCAACTTCCAAAGGTATGTCGTCAAAAATATTGTATATGAATATTCCCAACAAAATTAATAAAATATCGGATACTGCACAAATAGTAGTAACAGAAAATACAAAGTTCTTCTTTAATCCCTGTTCGATAACAAATAGATTTTGGGGACCGATTGCTAAAATTAAACTTCCACCAGTTAATAAACCAAGTAGGAAATTGTCCATTATAGATTTGCTGTATCTTTCAAACGGTCTTTAAAATAACTTTCAAATGACTTGTTGCATGTAACAAGATATTTGTCTTTTAAATTATATATATAACAATCTATTCTAGCTATTAAAGTTTGAGCCATAGTATTTATTGGAAATTTTTTTGACCTTAAATCAAATTGAGTTAATTTATTTAAAAATTCATTTTTATTTTTCCCAATTATTTCAAAATAGACCTGACCGTATGAATAATCTGAAGCAAGAATTTCATCTTTTTCATTTAATATTGATATAAATTTTAAAGTATTTTGATAATTTTGTTCTTTTAAATATAGCAAGCTCCATTGATCAAAAGAGTTTTTCGCAAACAAATATTTCTCGTTATTAACAATTTCCAGATTTTTTGAAGGAGGAGGCAGAGATATCTCTTTATTAATTAAATCATTAAATTGCTCTCTTCCATCACTTCTAATCAAAATTTGTTGAAAATTTTTTTGATTAATTTCTAGTCCATCAGAAGATAAAAACTTTGTCATGATGTTAACCTTTTATTTTCTGGGTCTATAAAAACAGGACTAACTATTTCAACATGAATGTTTTTTGTTCCTTTAGGTGTTGAAACAAATAATCTTTTTCCCATTAATTTATTTCCTCCTTTAATCATTGCCATCGAAATACAATGATTCAAATTAGGACTATGATAACTAGATGAGATGTGTCCAAGATATTCTACTGGTTTCTTAATTTTACTTGGTAAATTTTCACATTCAACTATATGTTGACCCTCTTCAATAAATTGAGATTTATCTATTGGTACTACGCCAACTAATTGTTTTCTATCCTCTCTAACAGTATCGCTTCTTTTTAGAGATCTTTTTCCTATAAAATCTTTTTTATTTTTACCTATCATCCAGTTGAAGTTAATATCAATTGGCGTAACCGTACCATCTGTTTCTTGGCCTATAACAACATATCCTTTTTCAGCTCTTAGTAGGTGCATAGTTTCTGTTCCGTAAGGAACAAGATCGAATTCTTTGCCATATTTAAATATTTCTTCCCACAAGCTTAATGCATGGTTCGGTGAAATATAAATCTCATATCCCAATTCACCAGTAAAACTTGCTCTCATTATTCTAGCTTGTGTATCTTTATAATTAAAAGTTTTAAAAGTCATAAAAGGAAAGTTTTCGTTACTAAAATCTATTTCAGTAAAAACTTTACTTATTATTTCTCTAGTTTTTGGCCCACTAATATTGAAGGTAGTAAATTGTTCAGTAATTGAATTTAAATAAACTTGTAAATGAGGCCATTCAGTCTGAAGAAATTCCTCCATATGTGCAAGCACTTTAGGCGCACCGCCTGATGTAGTAGTAGCGATAAAGTGCTTGTCATTAATTTTACAAATTATTCCATCATCCATTATCATGCCATCCTCACCTAACATAAGAGCGTATCTTGATGTCATTGGTTTCATTTTTGTAAATGCATTGGTATACATCAAGTTCATAAACTCTAAAGCATCTTTACCTTTAATCTCTATTTTACCTAGTGTACTTCCGTCTAAAATACCGGCAGTTTTTCTAGTTTGCTTTGATTCTCTTTGAACGGCTTGGTACATTGACTCGTTATTATATTTTTTAAAATACCAAGGTCTCTTCCATTGACCTACGTCTTCAAAAACTGCTTTATTCTTTATGTGCCAATTATGAATTGGTGTTTTTCTCTCTGGATCATAAAATTCATAAGTGCTTCTACCTGCTATTGCAGCGAAACTTAATGGAGCATATGGAGGTCTGTAAGTTGTAGTGCCGACTTCAGAGATCTTTTTATTTAAAAGTTTAGAGACTATTCCTAAAGAATTTATACTACTTATCTTTCCTTGATCGGTTCCCATGCTGTTTGTTGTATATCTTTTGAGATGTTCTATCCTATCGTATCCTTCATTGATTGCTTGTTTTAAATCTTTTGTAGTAACATCATTATGTAAATCAATAAAAGATTTAGACCAATTAGATTTTCTTTCATTTTTTGTTTCCCATAGTTCTTGTATTGAATAATCTCCAACAACATTAGTTTTTATATCGACATCAAACTTTTTAATATTTAAAAACGACATTTTTTCCTCAACTTCTTTACAAATTTTATTAAAATCATAATTTCCACTCACTGAACCTAGGGTAATTGTATTTTGAAAAACTGTATCAGGCTTAAAAGAAATAATTTTTTCATCCCATTTCAATAGACCTTTAGATTGAGTAAACAAATGTATATCGGGATTAAATCCTCCTGAAGGACATAGCATATTGGCGTTAATTGTAATTATTGATTTGTTAGTTCTTATGAAAACCTTCTCTACTCTTTTGTTCCCATCACATCCCTCCACTTCTGACTCAGGATAAAATAAAATATCGTTGTTATTTAAATAATCTTTTATTTCATTATCTATATCGCTTGATTTTCTTGAATCAACGTAAGCTGATGGTTTGCAATTTAAATTTACCATTGATTTAACTAAACTTATTGTTGAAGAATTATTTGTAAATATTACTGGATTTTTTTCAGGTACAACTCCGTATCTATGTATATATTTTTCAAAAGAAGAGGCTAACATTACACCTGGAAGATCATTGTTTCGAAAAGAAATAAATCTTTCAATATGGCCGTTAGCTAGAATTGTATTTGTAGTTCTTATTTTATGTAACGTAAGCTCAGATTTATTCGTATCAATCTTTTTTCCTGAAAACTTATCTTCTAAAGCTACTAGATGATTGGTGAAATTATAAGTTGTGACTAGTGTATTCTTTAAAATCTTAATATTTTTTGACTCGGATATTAGTTTTTCTGTTTCAATAATCCAGTCTGAAACATTCAATCCATCAATAGTATTCACTTTGTTTGAATTTTTAAGAATGCCACCCAAAAAACTATCTTGCTCGACGAGAAGAACATCGTAGTCTGTATCAATTAATTTTCTTGCAGCAATTAGTCCACTAAACCCTCCTCCAACAATCAAAATATCTACATTGTGATTTTGGTGTATACTTTTAGATCTAAAGTTTTTTGGTGGCTTACCTAATCCTGCCGTTCGTCTTATTAATGGTTCGTAAAGATTCTTCCAAAAACCTTTTGGACCCATAAATGTTTTGTAATAAAAGCCTGCGGAAAAAATTGGTGATAAAATATTGTTAATTGAGCCTATATCAAATGACAATGAAGGCCAACGATTTTGGCTTGAAATTTTAATTCCATCATAAACTTTTTTTACTGTAGCTCTGGTATTTGGTTCATTATGCTCATTTAAAATTTGAACCAAAGCGTTAGGTTCTTCAATGCCACAAGTGTAAATACCCCTAGGTCTATGATATTTAAAACTCCGTCCAATTAATTTAATGTTGTTCCTTAATAAAGCAGAGGCCACGGTATCTCCCTCGTACGCATCGTAAGATTTACCGTCAAAAAATATTTTAATCTTATTTTTTGTTATATAGCTGCAATGGTTGTTATAAACTGATGCCATAATCTATTTTTTAACTGCAAAATTTCCTGACCCTACTGTTGGTTCCCCAGATGGAGATTTTAAAGTAGTTTTGAATTCATTTATTTCAGGTTGATTGTCAGTTAATTTATAAATTTTTAGTATTGTATCGGTTGAAGTATCTCTAACCGCATTAAACCATTTTCTACAACCATGTGAATGAACCCATCTCTCATAAAAAATCCCTTTTGGATTTGATCGATAAAATACGTATTGGCCCCACTCCTTATCACTAAGTGAATTTGGATCTTTTGGTCTAATTACATGAGCTTCTCCGCCATTAGTAAATTCTGATTGTTCTCGCTCACCGCAATATGGACAATTAATTATTATCATGATTAATGTGCTACTGCAGCTGCACCATGTTCGTCGATCAATCTACCGTCAGAAAATCTTTCTAGATTGAAAGCTGCATTAATTTTATGCGGTTCATCATTGGCAACCGTGTGAGCAAAAACATTTGCGCTTCCTGGCGTCGCTTTAAATCCACCAGTTCCCCATCCACAGTTAAAATATAAACCTTTTACTTCACACTTACTAATTATTGGACTCGCATCTGGGCATATATCAACTATACCACCCCATTGACGTAACATTTTCATTTTTCCAAATATCGGATATAACTCAACAATTGCTCTTACTGTTTCTTCAATAACATCATATCCACCTCTTTGAGTAAAAGAATTATAACCATCTGTTCCTGCGCCTATAACTAATTCACCTTTATCAGATTGGCTAACGTAAGCATGAACTGCATTAGACATCACGACTGTATTAATAACAGGTTTAATTGGTTCAGAAACTAAAGCTTGTAATGGTCTACTTTGTAAAGGTAATCTTACTCCAGCTGTTTGTGCTAAAACACTAGTATGACCAGAAGCAACTACAGCAACTTTATTTGCTTTTATAAATCCCTTTGAAGTATTAACTCCTTCTACTTTGTGGTTATCTGTTTTAATATCTTTTACTTCACAATTTTGAATTATATCTACTCCCATCTCATTTGATCGAAGCGCATATCCCCAAGCTACTGCGTCATGTCTCGCAACTCCTCCTCTAGGTTGAAAGGCGGCTCCTAAAACCGGATATCTCAAATTTTCAGTATTCATTATTGGAACTAATTCTTTTATTTGCTGGGTGTCTAACCACTGTGTGTCTAGTCCGTTTAATCTATTTGCGCTAATTCTTCTTTTCATTTCTTTGATATCATGTTCGTTGTGAGCTAAATTCATAACTCCTCTTTGACTAAACATCATATTGAAATTTAACTCGTTCGAAAGATTTTCCCAAAGCTTCACAGAATGATCGTATAGATGAGCACTTTCATTCCATAAATAATTAGATCTAATAATAGTCGTGTTACGACCTGTGTTTCCCCCTCCTAGCCAACCTTTTTCTATAACAGCTATATTCTTAATTCCATGCTCCTTGGCAAGATAATATGCAGTTCCCAGACCGTGGCCGCCACCACCTACTATAATTACGTCATAACCTTTTTTTGGCTCTGGACTCTCCCACATCTTCTGCCAATTTTCATTATTGGTAAAAGCGTTTTTAACAAGGCTTAAAAATGAGTATTTCTTTTTCACAACTCAAATTAGCAAAAAAAAAGGAAATAACAAAAGAAATCCATAGCAAAAATGTATCAGTATTAAGGTTGATTCAGCTTATATTTAAGGGTTTTATACAACTTGACAATCCCCCTCAAAGGTCCATAATCTACCTATAGCGCTGATTTAAATCAAATTGCTGAGCGCTTAAAAAAATCCAGCTAAAGCGATTCAGTCTTTAGACCACCGCTTTAGCAGGTGGTTTTTTTTTGAATTATATCAAAACTGAACCAGGCATTTGAACTATATTGTACGCCTGACATTTTGTCGAAGTACTAAAAAGGAGGAAAAAAATGGCTAATTTTAAACATCCAGAAACAATTGGTTTACATGGAGGAGAGTATAGAAGTGATCCTGCCACTACAGCAGTAGCTGTACCAATTTATCAAACAAGTTCTTATCAATTTAAAAATGCTGAAACAGCTGCAAATTTATTTGGATTAAAAGAATTTGGTAATATTTATACAAGAATAATGAACCCTACCAATGACGTTCTTGAAAAAAGGGTTGCTGCATTAGAAGGTGGTTTAGCTGCGGTAGCTGTAGGTTCTGGCCAAGCAGCATCTGCTTTTTGTATTCAAAACGTATGCCAAGCAGGGGATAATATTGTTTCGTCAACTGATTTATACGGGGGAACGGTCAATCTATTTAAGAATACCCTAAGTATGCAAGGTATTGAAGTTAGATTTGCTGATCCTAAAGACCCAAAGAATTTTGAAAAACTTACTGATGAAAAAACAAGAGCTTACTATGGTGAATCTTGCCCAAATCCTTATCTCAGAGTTTTTCCGATTAAAGAGGTTGCTGATATAGGTAGAAAACATGGGATACCACTTATAATCGACAATACGTCTTCGCCTGTAATTTGCAAACCTTTAGCTCATGGTGCTGCAATAGTAATGCATTCATTAACTAAATATATTGGCGGTCATGGTACATCAATTGGAGGAATAATTGTTGATGGTGGTAATTTTGATTGGGTTAAAAATGCAAAAAGACAACCTTTGTTTAATGAACCAGATCCAAGTTACAATGGCGCTGTTTGGGGTAGAGATGTTCCTAAATTGACTGGCGCGAATATTCCATTTGCTATTAGAGCAAGAGTAGTTCTTTTGAGAGACCTTGGTGCTCCGTTAGCTCCTTTTAATGCCTTTCAAATTATTCAGGGTTTGGAAACTGTCGCATTAAGAATGAAACAACATTGCAGTAATGCTGAAAAAGTTGTCTCATTTTTAGAAACTCAAAAACAAGTGAAAAATGTTATTTATCCTACTAATCATCAAGGTGAAATAAAAGAAAGAGCAAAAAAATATATGCAGGGTGGTTACGGATCACTTGTTGGAATGGACGTTGGCACAAGAGAGGCAGGTGCTAAATTTATTGATAACTTAAAGATGCTTTACCATGTTGCTAATATAGGAGATGCGAGAAGTTTAGCTATCCATCCAGCAACAACAACCCACAGTCAGTTAAATGATCAAGAATTATTGGCTGCTGGTGTAACACCTGGTTATGTTAGACTATCAATTGGAATAGAACATCCAGATGATATTATTGCTGATATTAAGCAAGCTTTAGCCGCTTAAACAAAATTTATGGCTTCAATTTATTAAATTGAGGCCATGAACCCTCACTTTTTTTTATTTTAGTTTGAAAAGTTATAGCAAGCTGTCGAGGAGATTCTTTCTTTTTTAAAAAACTACTTATTAGATCGTTTTCTTTTTTTGAAATTACATCTTTAATTTTTATTGTTTTGGTATATTTTTTTGCAACCTTTAATGTTTTCTCTTTTATGGCAGTATTTGTTAAAGATATTTGTTTTTTTGCAATCGTGCAAAATTCTGATTTCGTACTCTCAATAAAAGAAACGCATGTTTCTCTCTTTTTCTCAGGATTTTTTTCTTCTGCATATGCTAGCATATGACCTAATGGCGTCTTTCCTGTTTTTTGCTTAACTCCATAGCTTATTGCAGAATTTACAGACGATTGAAGAATTTTTCCACTAGACGCACCTCCAACTGAACTGCCTAATAAAGCAACGGACTCTGCACATCCATTTAGCAGGAATATAGCCGTCAGTAAGAAAAATACTTTTGTCATAATATGGTTTACTTTAATTGTTTCGTATATCTGCTTCTTTTTTAAATAAAAGCATATTATGCTTACAATAATTTTTATTAACACAACTTACGGTAGTTAATATCTTAAGTGTTTGCTTAAATTTTTTAAGGAATGGTTAATCTAAGTATTTTATTTTAGATTTAGTTAAAATTAATTGTTTTTTAACAATTAAACATAGCTCTGAATTAGTTTTTTCTAGAAAAGATACACAGGGTTCCTTCTTTTTCTCAGGATTTACTTTTTCAGCATAAGCTTTAACATGTTCTAAAGGAGCTTTACCTGTTTGTTTTTTTACTCCATAACTTATTGCGGTATTTATAGATGATTGAAGCATTTTTCCATTAGATGCTCCGCCAACTGAAGTACCAAGTAAAGCCACTGACTCGGCACAACCGTTAAGAAACAACATAGTTGTTAATAAGATTAAAATTTTTCTCATACTTCCCTTCTAAAATAATCTTAAGTTATTGAATTTATTCAAACTTAAATACAACAACTCCGTTCATTATGAGTATATCAAATACAACCTATAATGGAAGTGCCTATATCATGAAATTACCCTTAAAGGCTTGTTATTTAAGCATCCTTCAAGGTTTTCGATCATTTGAACATAAAATTTAGAATAATTTTCTGCTGTGACATAACCAATATGAGGCAACAATAAAGCGTTTGGTAAAAATCTTAATTTATGATCTTGAGGTAATGGTTCATTTTTATATACATCAAGACCTGCTCCAGCAATCACTTCATCTTTTAAAGCTGAAATTAAATCCTCTTCATTTATTATGGAGCCACGAGAAGTATTTACCAAAAAAGATGATTTTTTCATAGTCATCAATTCTTTTTTAGTAATCAAATTTATGTATCTATCTCCTGGAACAACATGGATAGATACTATATCTGAATTTTTTAACAAATCTTCTTTACTCATTGGTAAAACACCTAATTTGTTTGCTTGAGTTAAATTTAAATTTTCACTCCATGCGCATACTTCCATTTCAAATGATTTTGCAATTTTAGCAACTTGAGAGCCAATTTTTCCTAGTCCGATTAAACCTAACATTTTTCCTTTAAGTTCAAAACCAACAGTTGTTTGCCAATAACCTTGGAACATATTATCAATTTCTTGTTTCATATTTCTAACAAGTCCTAATATTAGCGCCCAAGTAATTTCAGCAGCAGGATTAGAATTTATTTCTGTTCCACAAACAACAATTTTTCTTTTATTTGCTGTTTCGATGTCAATTGCATTATTCCTCATCCCAGAAGTCATTATGTATTTAAGTTTAGATAAACTTTCTATTAATGTTTTAGTCATTGGTGTTCTCTCCCTCATTATGAATAAAACCTCAAAATCTTCTAATTCTACAATTGCTTCTTTCTCGTCAGAAAATGGATTATTAAATATTTTAAATTCAAATTTATCTTTATATTTTTGAATATCGACAATCTGTCTGAAAACATCTTGATAATCATCTAGTACTGCGACTTTAATCATTGATTTTCTTATTGGATAGATAAATACCAGTTAATATAAAAGCTGCTCCAGTAAAATGGTATAATTCAAA
>MDSV01243012.1_pt1 | contig 12210 bp, 2 predicted proteins | sample 810851 | NCBI WGS metagenome assembly MDSV01 (sample SAMN05326640, study PRJNA326480) | marine metagenome | isolation source: seawater | place: Atlantic Ocean: North East | collected 2012
GCCAAGCACCACCACATGGGGCGTAAGCTCGTGTGGTGGAACCAGCTCTGCGACCCCACCATCGACGCCATGGAGGCGCTCTCGCGCTCGCTTCAGGTGGAGTCCCCCCAGCTCATGTGCTTCGCCGAGACGTGCAAGCACAAGAAGACGGCGGAGGACGAGGCGTTCGACGCGCTCGTCAAGGCGCACAACAAGTTCGCGATCGTCTTCGCCAAGTACGTGGCCAACGTTGAGGCGTTCAACAAGCTCGTGACCAAGAAAGACACCGCGCTCGCGCAGACCATCTCGGCGTTCGAGAGCTTCCACCCCGTCCAGACGGAGATGTCTCGCGCCTACGATGTCGACTTCACCAAGTTTGACCGCTTCGACTCCGGCGCGGACAAGGGCTTGTGCGGCCTCTCCACCTGCCAGGCGGAGCAGTTGTGCCAGGTGTCCCTGCACAACCGCTTCGAGACCTTCGTGGACACGGAGACGTGCACGGCGATTCCCTTCGACGCGCACTCGCACGCGTGCCATCCCCCGCCCTCGCCGCCGCCGCCGCCCCCGTCGCCGCTGTCGCCGCCGCTGCCGCCCCCCGCGGTGCCGGCGCCGCCCACGCAGACGGAGACTCCGGCAGAGGTGGAGTTCCTCCCCATCGACACCTCCGGGCCGGAGAAGCCGGTCGTGCACAACGCCGGCACCGAGGCCTGGGAGGAGGCCGAGTACAAGGCCTCGAAGACCAAGGCTGCCGTGGAGGAGCTCAGGCTCAAGCTCGACGCCGCCAAAGCCGCGGTGGAGGCGGCGGACAAGAACGTCGCCGACCTCGAGAACCAGCTCGCCGCCGCCGAGGCTGCCGCCGCGCAGCTCACCGGCTCGGCCGCCGCCGAGGCGCTCGCCGCGGTGGAGCAGCTGCGCAAGGAGCTCGCCCAGGCCAAGACGGAGGCGTGGGAGGCGCACGAGGCGATCCTCGCCATCGAGGAGGACGTCGCCGAGGCGGAGGCTGCGCACGAGGACGCCGCCGAGGCGGCGACCGCCGCCAAGGCGCTCGTGGGCGCGCTCAACAACCTCGCCGAGGCGGAGGCTGCGCTGGCGCAGGCGCAGGCGGCGCGCAAGGAGATGCAGACCTCCATCGCTCAGGCGGAGGAGCTCATCGAGGCGGCTCAGGAAGCGCAGCTCGCCGTCAAGGCGGCGGAGGCGCGCCTGGAGGAGGCGAAGACGAACGGCGCCTCCGCCGAGGAGATTGCCGCCCTCGAGGCGGAGCTCTCCGAGGCGCAGACGGCGCTCGCCGAGAAGAAGGAAGCCGCGATGCACGCCGAGAAGCTCATCGAAGCGCTCACGCCTCAGCTCGAGGCGCTCACCGCCGACGTCGCCTCTGCCGCCGCCGCGGTCACCACCGCGCAGTCGATCGTGACCAAGATCGAGCAGGGCGACATCGTCGCCGAGACCACCGACACCGCCGAGGAGGCGCAGTCGGCGTACCTCAACGCGCAAAACGCCGCCGTCGCCGCCGAGGCGGTGGTGGCCAAGCTCGAGGCGGAGATCGCCGCCGCCGAGGAGGCCATCGCCGCCGTCGAGGAGGCGCAAGCCGCGGTGGACACGCTCAAGCAGGAACTCGAGGAAGCCATGAACAACGGCGACACCGAGCTCGTTGCCAAGCTCGAGGCGGAGCTCGCTGCCGCCGAGACCACGCTGTCGGAGTCGAAGATCGCCGCCGTCGACGCCGAGGCCAACCTCAGCACGCTCCAGGCGCAGCTCGTGGCGGCGGAGGCGGCTGCCACCGAGGCGAGCGCCGCCGCCGACGAGGCGCTGGCCATCGTCAAGGCGATCAACGCCGCCGCCGCCGCGGAGGCTATCGAGGACCTGGACGTGCACGGCCTGGAGGCGCTCAACGCCGCCTGGGAGGCTGCCGAGTACGCCCAGGCGGAGGCTGCCGAGAAGGTTGCCGAGCTCACGGCGCAGGTAGAGGAGGCGAAGGCGCTCATCGCCGCCGTGGACGAGGCGCAAGCCGCCGTCGACGAGGTCACCGCCGACATCGCCGAGCAGAGAGCCATCATCGAAGCGCTCGCGGACGCCGAGTCCGCGGTCGAGGACCTCGAGGATAAGCTCGAGGCTGCCAAGAACGCCGACCCCGTGGACGAGGCGCTCGTCGCCTCGCTCGAGGCGGAGCTCGAGACGGCGGAGGGTGTCGTCGCCGAGGCGACCACCGCCGCCGCCGCCGCCGAGAAGGCCATCGCCACGCTCCAGGCGGAGCTCGAGACGGCCACCGCGGCGCTCACCGAGGCGACGGAGGCAGCCTCCGAGGCCATCGCCACCATCGACGCGCTCGAGACGGATCTCGCCGTCGCGACGGCGGCGCAGACCGCCGCCGCCGAAGCCGCCGCCAGCGCCAAGGCGGCGGTGGAGACTGCCGTGCAGGTGGCGGAGGCGACCGCCGCGCACGAGGCGGCGGTGGCCGCCGTCGCTTCCATCACCGACGCGCTCGAGGAGGCCAAGAACGCCGACCCCGTGGACGAGGCGCTCGTCGCCACGCTCACCGAGCAGCTCGCCACCGCCGAGGAGGAAGTGCTCGAGGCGGAGATCATCCTGTCCAAGGTTTCCGACGACGCCGGCATCACCGACGCCGACACCCCCAAGTCCATCTCGGACGAGGAAATCGCCGAAGCCGCGGTGGAGTTCGCCGAGAGCGCCGCCGCGGACAAGGCGTCGATGTACGTCGAGGAGGAGGTCATCCTCACCGGGTACTCCATCGACACGTTCACCGACGAGATCAAGGCGGAGTTCGTCAAGACGGTGGCCGCGATCGTGGACCAGGTGGACGCCACCGTCGAAGAGGAGGACGTCGTCGTCACGAATGTCGTGGCCGATGCTTCCTCCTCCGCCGCGCTGGGCGACGCCGAGGCGGCGGCGGCGCCCGCGCCCATCAAGGCCACCTTCGACGTCTACACCGACCAGCCCGAGGTTGTCAAGACGCTGCTCCGCACCGTCGACATCGACGCGTTCATGCAGGCGATGGTGGACGCGGGCCTCGCGGACCTCACCGACGTCGAGATTGTCGTGGACGCGCACGTCGTGGACGCCAACGCCGAGGATCTGCTCACCGACGCCCAGGCGCTCACCGCCGAGGAGGAGGAGGCTGCCGAGGAGTTCGCCGCGGTTCGCGCCGAGGACTACGCCGCGGCGGCCGCCAACGAGACCTCTGCCGACGAGGAGCAGACCGAGCCCACGACCGAGACCACCGCCGCGACGACCCCCTCGTCCGTGGTCGTGGACACCGCCGAAGCGGCGACCACGGTGGAGGAGGTGCGGGACGTCGCCACCGCCGCCGTCGCCGCCGTCGCCGAGGCGAAAGCGGCGGCGACCGAGGCGGAGGAGGCGCTCGCCGCCGCGCAGGAAGCGCTCGCGTCCGCGACCACGCCCGAGGAGATCGCCGCCGCGCAGGCTGCCGTCGAGGCGGCCACCGCGACGCTCGCGGAGGCCACCGAGGCGCTGGAGACGGCGCAGGCGGTGGCCGCCGACACCGCCACCTGGGCGGCGGCGGCGGAGGCGCACGCCGACGCCGTGGCGCACGTCGCCGACCTTCAGACGCAGATCGCCATCGCCCAGGCGGCGGCGGACGACGCGTCGGACCCCGCCGCGCAGGCTGCGGCGAAGCAGCTGCTGATCACGCTCGAGCAGGCGCTCATCGAGGCGGAGGCTGCCGTCGAGGCCACCGCGGAAGCGGTGTCGGAGGCGAAGCAGATCGTCGTCGACACCTACGTCACCGCGGCGGAGCCCGACGCGTCGTCGGAGGCTGCCGAGGCGATGAACGCCTGGGAAGCCGCCGCCGCCGAGCTCGCCGCCGCCGACGCGTTCGTCGAGGAGGTCAAGGCGCAGCTGGAGGAGGCGCACCGCTCAGGCGACGCCGAGGCCATCGCGAGCCTCACCCTGCAGCTGGAGAAGGCGATCGAGGCGCAGGCGACGGCGAAGGTTGCCGAGGAGGACGCCAAGGAGCTCGTGGACGAGATCGCCGCCGGAGTCACCGCCGCCGAGCGGGCCGCCGAGGTGGCCGAGGCGGAAGCCGCCGTGGACGAGGCCAAAGAGCATCTCCTCGAGGCCAAGGCGGCTGTCAGCGACATCGCCGCGAAGATCGCCGAGGCCCAGGCTGCCGGCGACGTCGCGCTCGTCGCGCAGCTCGAGGAACAGCTCAAGATCAAGCAAGCCGCCGTCGTCGCCGCCGAAGAGGCGGTGGAGGCTGCCGAGAAGGTGGTCGTGTCCATCCAGACGTCGCACGCCGCGGACATCGCGCAGTCCATCGCGGACGAGTACCGCGCCACCTCGGACGAGTTCGACCAGGCGGAGCACGAGAAGACCATGGCGAAGCTGGACGCCGTCGTGGAAGACGCCGCGGACGCCGTGGACGTCGCCAAGAAGAACATGGACGACCTGCAGGCGCGCATCGAGGCCATCGTGCTCGCCGCCGCCGACCCCAGCGATCCCGCCGCGCAGAAGGCGGCGCAGGCGCAGCTGGAGGCGCTCGAGAAGAAGCTCGCCGCCGCCAAGGCGACGTTCGCCGCCGCCGTGGCGCACCACGACGACGTCAAGAACTCGCGCGACGCGTACGAGACCAAGGCGCTCGAGCACAAGGCGGCCACCACGGACGCCAAGGACACGGCGGAGAGCATCGCGCAGGCCATCGCGGCGAAGGTGAAGGCGGAGCGCGCGCGCGGGCCCGGCATGGCGCCGGGCATGGCGCCGGGCATGGCGCCCGGCCCCGCGGGCATGGCCACGCACTACGTCAAGGTCACCGACGCGGACGGCACCACGCGGTACGTCGCGCTGGAGACGGTCATGCAGGAGGCGCAGACTGCGGTGGACGACCTCAAGTCGCAGCTCCTCAAGCTGCTCGAAAAGGAGCGCGCCGCCGCCGAATCGGGCGACGCCGAGGCGTACGCCGCGATGAAGGCGAAGGTGGCCGTCCTCAAGAAGAAGCTCGCCGAGGCGGAGAGCGCGCTGGAGGATGCCGTCAAGTTGGTGGCGTCGCACGGCTACGGCCCCGCGGCAGCTCCCGGCATGTCCCCCGCGCTCGCGCCCTCCTACCCCGACAAGTTCATCAAGGTCACCGGCGCCGACGGAGTCACGCGGTACGTCTCGGCGCGCGCGGCGGCGCAGCAGGCGATGCGCGCGTACGACGCGGCGAACGAAAAGGTGGACGAGCTCAAGCAGGACCTGCTCGCGTTGCTCGCGCAGATGAGGGCGGCCGCGGACGCCGGCGACGAGCAGGCGTACAACGCGCTCAAGCAGAAGGTGGCCTCCGCCAAGTCCAAGCTGCGCCTCGCCGAGATCCAGGTGGAGGACGCGCTCGCCGCCTACAACGAGGCGGCGGCGCAGGCGCCGGGTGCCGAGCCGCTCGCGCCCGCGCCGTCGGCGCACGACTCCATCCTCGCCTCGGACGTCGCGCACGCCAAGGCTGCGGTGCAGGAGATCAAGACGGAGCTCCTGGACCTGCTCGCGCAGATGAAGCGCGCCGCCGACTCCGCGGACAAGGTGGCGTACGACGCGCTCAAGAAGAAGGTGGAGGCGCTCAAGACCAAGCTCGCGCTCAGCGAGCGCCGGGTCAAGGATGCGGAGGACCGCCTCAACGGCGTGTACCCCGAGGAGGCTGTGCGGACCGAGCCGAAAAAGAAGGTGGTCAAGGCGCCCCCCGCGCCGCGCTACCAGGGCCCGCCCGCGACCGTCTCCGTGGACGCGCGCCACATCTCCTGGTACGACACGCCCAAGGGCGCCGTCACCGGCTTCATCTCCTCCGAGAAGGCTGGCGCGCACGTCGAGGTTGGCGAGATCGAGAACGTGGAGGTGTACGACGTCGTCCCCGCCGACGGCATCTACCTTCGCGAGGGCGACATCAAGCTTCCCGCGATGCGCGACATGGCCGACGAGGCTGTGTCCGTCTCGGTCCGCCTCAAGTTCATCCGCGCGCCCGAGAACGGCGCGTGCCTGTTCCACATGGGCAACGGCGACGGCGACGAGTTCCAGATCAAGGTCCAGGACGACGTGCTGACGTTCCAGGCTTCGCCCTCGGCGGCTGCGGGGGGGAGCGAGAAGATGGCTGTCATCTCCATGGAGGAGCCCGCGTCCAAGTTTGTCGTCGGGCGCGAATACGCGATCGTCGCCGTGCTGGGCAACGACGGGTACATGTACCTGTACGTGGATGGGGACAAGGTGGCGGAGGGTAACGGCATGGTGAACCCCTTGAACGGGTTCATCAACGACGTCACCATGGCGCCCCGAAGGGATAACTACGTCGGTACCTGCTACGTGGAGGACCAGATTCCGTTGTCCGCGGGGATCATCGCCGTCGACGTGTTCGACGGCGAGCTGAACGACCTGGACGTCACGATGGTGTCCGGCACGTTCACGGCGGACGAGGATTTCACCACGGAGCCGGAGGTGGAGATTTAAGACTCGCTCGTCGTTCGTAGGATGACGAGTGCTCTCGCGCGGTGGAGGCGGTACGCAAACTCCGCCGACGCCGCGCGAGGGGTTGGGGATATATACGATAGTCGGCGCCGTTTTAAAACAACACCGAAGCTTTTTAAGACACGCCGCGACGCCGCCGCGACGACGCCGCGCCGCTACCGCTCGGCTTCCTTCTCCTCGATTCGCGCGCGGCGCTCCTCGTACGTCATCTCCGTCGCCCGGCGCTCGAGTGGCACGTGCGCTGCCCTCGCCGCCGCGCCCCATCCCGCGGCGCGCCCATTCGGCGCGCTCAACGCGCACGCCGCGGCGAGCGCCTCTCCGGCGACCAGGCTCCCCGAGGCGGCGTTCGCGGAGGAGGCGTTTTCGGTATCCTCCGCCTCCGCGCGCTCCGTCCGCAGACTCGCCCAAAGCTCCGCCCAGACGGCCGCGCGCTTCAGGTGCGCGGCCGTGTGGCGCGCAGCGTGCACCTTCATCTGCGCGCGCGCCGCGGGACTCGCCGTCAGGCGCAGCGCGTCGCGCGCGAACCCGCACCGCCACAGCACCAGCGGCGCGGCGGGCGCCATCTCGTACTGCGGCTTTCCCTCGGCGAACCTCTTGGGGTCGAGGAGCGCGTCGACAACGTCCGGCGTCTCCCGGCGCAGCCCGACGAGGAAGAGCACCGCGGCCATGCACCGCACTTGGTGCCACAAGAACGCGCTCCCCTCGACGAGCACGTAGCACAAGCCGGGGGGGGACCCGGGGGTCGCCGCGGCGCCGCCGTCGCGGCGAATTCCGAATCGCGGCGAAAACCCGAGGGCGCCGCGCGACCCGAGCGCGCCGCCGCCGTCTTCCCAGTCGCCGGCGTCGCCGGCGTGCACGACGTCGCACCGGTACACGGTCCGCACGTAGTTGTGCACGTTCCGCGCGTCCATCTTGCACAGGTTGCGGAAGTCGTGCGTGCCCTCGAAGCGCCGCGCGGCGTCGCGCATGGCGGCCAGGTCCAGCCCGGAGAAGGAGAAGTCCGCCCCGGCGGCGGACCGCGGCGCCGGCGTTCCGGGCGGGTCCCCGGTTTTTTTCGGTCGCCAACCGTCCCCGGGGAAGGCGCAGAAGAAGTACTTGTACGCGCGGGACTCGCAGTCGAAGCGCGCGGAGAAGTCCTGGTGGACGTACCCCCAGCCCGTCACGCGCACGTCATCAGGAAGCGCGCGGTTCAGCAGCGCGCAGTAGTCCAGCTCGTCGCGGGCGTCTCGGGCGAACCAGCCCCCGGGGGGGGGCTTCGCGAAGGACGCGCGCGCCGCGCGCCGGCGGCGGCTCGGCGGCGCGCCGTCGTCCGACGCGTCGCGCGCCTCCGCCCCCGCGCGACGCGACGCCGCGTCCGCCGCGTCCGCCGCGTCGCCGGTCTCGCCTTCGCGCGCCTGTTTCCCGCCGACGACGCGTTTCGAGCGGAGCCGCAGCGAGACGACCTGCCCCAGCGCGCTGACGCCGGCGTCCGTGCGCCCGCACCGCGTGTACTCCACGTCCTCGGGGGACGCGTCGGGGGCGATGAGCTTCGTGCGCCGAAGCGCCGAGAAGAGCGCGCCCTCCACCGTGCGCACGCCGCTCGACTCCGAGCCCTGCTGCGCGAAGCCGCGGTAGTCCCAACCGGCGTACATCACGCGGAGCGCGACGTGCGCGGACGGGTACTCGCGCGCGTCGAAGCCTTGCGCCGCGCGCGAGGCAGGCGCCGGGGGATCCGCACCGGCGCCATCGTCGACGCGCGGCGGCGGTGCGGGTTCCGATGACGGCGAGGCCGCGTCGCCGTCGACGGCGTCGGCGGCTGCGCGGAGGGATGTCGCGAGCGCGCGGCGGCCCTCCGCGGAGGGTTCGAGCCCGAACGCGTCCAGGAGCGCGCGCTCCGTGCGCGCCGCCAGCGGCATGGCGACCGAGCGGCGCGAACACACTGACACCGTCGTTTTTCGGGACGTGACACTCGGCATTTTGTCGTCGAACTCGGACGTCGCGATCGTCACGGGCAGACGGGCAGACGGGGCACGAAATGAAAAAATCCACGTCCGCTCGCGCCAAAATCGGCGAGAGACCGCGAGTCGGAAATCCATCTAGATCTTTGACACGAACAGATCGTACTCGAGCGACGCGTGTCACGCATATCCTTTTATCGTTTGGACATGTCGCATAGGACCTCCTCCCGAAGTCTTCGGTTATGTAGGGCGGCATGTTCATTGGGCCAGCATCTGCGTCGCTGAGTACGCATCCCGAACCGCAAGAAAAGGAGAACAGGTTGAATGTTCTTTTTTGCCAGCTGGCACACGCAAATATATATCACGTTATGCGCTTTGTTGAACTGTTGAATTGTTGACGCGACCGACATCACTCGCGCGCGCGCCGGGACCACCACCCGACCCGAACCCTTCCACATTCTCCCCAGACTCCACGCCAACATGTTCGCGCTCACCTCCAAGGTTGCGCTCGCGCCCGCCAAGGTCCGCATCGCCGCGGACCGAAAGATGTCTGCCCGATCCGCGTCAACATCGATCTCCAGTAGGAAGAAGAGTGCCGCGGTGGTCGTGAAGGCGTCAACCGAAGACACCGACGGCCCTTCCCGCCGCGATATCCTCGCCGCGCCCGGCCTCGCCGCGTTCATCTCCGCGGCTGTCCCCGCGCAGCAGCTCTGGCTTCCCGGCGCGGCCGTCGCCAAGCCCGCGGGCAAGGGGGTCAAGCCCGCGGGCGTGGGCATCAAGCCCACTAACGTCTCCGGCTTCGATGCGTCCATCGCGGGCGCCAAGATCGGCCCCATCGGAGGCGCGATCCCGTGCTCCGACTACAAAGCCTTCGAGAAGACCATCTACGGGTTCATCAACGGCATCAAGACGGGCGATTGCCCGCCCGCGTTCAAGAACGCCACGCGCGCGTTCCTCCTCAAGCAGGACGGCGTCCCCGCCGGCGTCGATCCCCTGGTGATGCTCACCGTGCTCATCCCCGAGGCGGACCAAAAGGCGGGACTCGCCTTCTTCGTCAACAAAGGACCCAAGGCGAACCCGCTGTGGGCCTCCGACGACATCAAGGCTTTCTCCACGCTGGACCCGTTCACGGCCACCGCGTCCACCGCCAAATTCGTCAGGGGCGTCCCCCCCAAGTCCGGGAAAGGCCTCTGGTTCGGCCAGTACAACCTCGGATGGAACGGCACGTTCGACGCGTGGACTCCGCTGTTCACTTCCCCCGAAGCCGACGCGTTCCACAACTCCGTCGGCGTCGAGTTCTCCGTGGCGCACCAGATGGACCTCAAGGACCCGGGCAACACGTACAAGCCCAAGGCGAAGATCGGCATCGAGGTCTTCCACTGTTTCAACTCGCTGCAGGGAGCGCAGGAGCTCTCCAAGGCTTTCCAGCCCGACTCGCCCTTCTTCGCCGACGAAAAGAGGTATGTCGGGCCTTACGACCAGGTCATCTGGAAGATCATGGACGACATCGACTACACCGCGTGAGTGAGGCGTCGAGCCACCGTGCGGGGTACCCGTGTGCGCGGAGTGACCATATTTATTGTGTCTTGAATACGGTCACAAAGAACGTGCGCCACCTGACATTGAACGCCCCGTCGTCGCGTCTCCGCGAAACTCCGCGAAACGCGCTGACGAGGATAAAAAAATCGAAAAACTAACATTGTCCCTCGCGCACGGTGGCCTGCAAGGCTTGAGCGTGTTCGCCGTCGCGGCGGGGTCACGAGCGGTACCGGAGCCCACACTCGAGAGAGGGTGTATTATGGTCGTCGTGATGGTGACCCCCGCGCGCCTCGTGCACGGAGGCGACGCGTTCGCGCGTCACCGTCGTCGTGCGGTGCGTTCGCGGGGACCCGCGATCGCCGGTTTCGCAATGATGTCGAATCCGCGCGTCGTCGCCGTGGTGCCCGCGACCGCGAGACGCGCCTCGCTCGTCTCGCCGTTCGGAAACACGCGCGTCGCGTCTTCGCGCGCGGCATCGAGCACGCGCACGCGCGGTGCCGCGTCGTTGGACGCGGCGTCCGTGGTCCCGGAGGCGGATTCGCCGAAACGAAAGCACCTGCATCCCCCCGCCGTGTACGTCTCCGAACCCGGGGAGGAGGTCCTGATGCAGTTCGGCGAGTCCATGCGCGTCGAGGAGCTTCCCGCGGGAACGCGTGTGGCATACCCCGGGATCCGCGCGAACGCGTCCAGCGACCCGAAGACCATGCGCGCCATGGTGGAACACGCGCTGGACAATCCGATCGGCCAACCCCCGCTGCGCGAGAAGATTCGGCGTCTCCTGAAAGCCAAGCGGCGCCCGAAGATCCTCTTCGCGTTCGACGACGTGTCCATCCCCTTGCCCCCCATGCGGTCGCCGGACATTCGCGCCGTGATCCTCGAGGAGGCCGAGCGGCGGTGCGTGGAAGAGGGCATCGACTCGCGCGACGTGAAGTTCGTGTGCTCCATCGCGCTGCATCGGTACATCCGCGAGGAGGAGTTTCGGCACGTGTGCGGCGCGAAGCTGTTCCGGAAGTACTACGGAACCGGGCAGATGACCAACTGGAACGCGGTCGACCGCGAGTTCAGCGTGGAGATCGGCGTGACGTCGGAAGGCGAGAAGGTTCGCGTGGCGAACGAGTTCGCGGAGGCGGACCTGATGGTCTACGCCAACGTGAACTACGTCGCGATGGACGGCGGATACAAGTCCTACGCCACCGGTTTAGTGCACTACGAGACGCTGGCGTACAACCACGACTCGTCGACGCTGAAGCGCACGCGCTCGCTGTTCGACCCGCCTCGGAGCGCTTTACACCGAAGCATCATTCGCATCGGGAAGGTGATGCAGAAGCACACCGACGTGTTCCACGTGGAGACCGTGCTGGACGATAACCGGTTCCCCTGGTACCTTTCCTGGGTGCAGATCGCGTGGCGCAGGATGGGTTTCCTGCAGAAGCTGGTCGCGAGAATATCGTGCTTCTTCCTCAAGTTCCTTCCCAACTGGCTCCGGCTGTGGGTCTTCTGGGGCCCGCTCGTGCGCGGGCCGTTCGGGCTCGTGCAGGTCGCGGCGGGCGAGACGGAGGCGGTGCACGAGGAGACGCTGCGCAAAAACTACGAGGACAGCGTGGTGGACGTCGACGGCCAGGCGGACGTGCTGGTGCTGGCGCCGACGTGCATCGGGCCCTACACCAAGGACACCTACCTCAACCCTCTGCTGGTGAACACCTACGCGCTCGGGTACTACTACAACATGTACGTGGGCGGCGTGCCTCTGCTGAGGCAAGGCGGCGTGATGGTCATCGTGAACCCCATGCCGTATCGGTGGACCACCCCGACGCACGACGCGTACAGAGCCATCTTCGAGGAAGCCGTCGGCCCGCTCGGGCCGGACCGCTTCGAGGAGCTCCAGCACCGTTTCGCGACGGACGACGCCCTCAACGACATTTACCGCGCCGGTTTGGGCCCGGCCGCCGTGCACGGCTTCTACATGTACACGTGGGCCGCGCACGGCATGGAGAAGGTGGGCAAGGTGTTCGTGGTGGGCGCCGAGGACGACCGCGGGCCGAGCGCGCTGGGCTGGGAGAAGTGCGACTCGGTGACGGAGGCGGTGGCGGCGGCGCGCGCCTGGCTCGGCGACCCCGACGCCGAGGCCACCTTCTGGCAGTGCCCGCCCGTCGGATACGCGCGCGTCTCCGTGGAGGACGAGCGCGAGCGCGCGCGCATCGCCGCGGCGGCGGAGTGCCCCAAGGGGAAGGCGAAGCGGCTCAAGGCGGAGAAGGCGGCGGTGAAAGAGGCGGGCGATGGCCGAATCGCCGCGGAGGAA
>MDSV01076195.1_pt1 | contig 12209 bp, 14 predicted proteins | sample 810851 | NCBI WGS metagenome assembly MDSV01 (sample SAMN05326640, study PRJNA326480) | marine metagenome | isolation source: seawater | place: Atlantic Ocean: North East | collected 2012
TAAAAAAACTGAAATATTTTGTTTACAAAATGGAATTTCATACATAAATGTTTTTAAAAATGTAGGATTTGGAGCAGGTCATAACTTAGCTTCAAAATATTTTAATTTTTCACATGAAATCCAACTAATATTAAATCCAGATGTGCTGATATCTGATGAGAATATTAATAATGCCTTTAATTTTATTCACCAAAATAAAGGTGTATCTCTTTTATCTCCCAAACTCCTTAATGAAGATGGCTCAATTCAATATATTTGTCGTTTTCTTCCATCACCCATGAGTTTGACTAAACGTTTTATCTCAAAAGTTTTTAAACTCAAGACAAATCCTCTAGAGGATAAATTAAATCTAAGCAATAATCATATTGAGGTTCCATCTATTCATGGAGCATGTTTTTTTGTTAGATCAAGTGATTTAGAATCTATTAATGGATTTGATGAACGATATTTTTTATATGTTGAAGATATTGATTTATGTAGAGAACTAAGTGAGTATGGGTCGATAATATATCTACCAAGCTGTTTTGCAATTCATGGACATCAACGTGGCTCATATTCAAGTCTAAATTTATTTAAATACCATTTAAAATCTTTCATTAATTATTTTATAAAATGGGGCCTTTTCTTGGATAAAAAAAGAAAAATAGCGAACAATTCTGCTATAAAAAAATGCAATTCTATATAATTAAAAAGTATGAATAATAAAAAAATAGTAATTCCTGGTGGTGCTGGATTAGTTGGACAAAATTTGGTAGTTTTTCTAAAACGACAAGGCTTTAGTAATATACACATAATTGATAAGCACAAAAAAAATATGAAGATTCTTAAAGAACTTCATCCAGATGTGAATGCATATGATTATGATCTATCTTTAAATGATGAGAGGTGGATAAATTGTTTTCATGATGCAGATTACATAATAATGTTACAAGCACAGATTGGTGGAATAAAAGAAAGTGACTTTTGTGATAATAATGTTAATGCTACAAAAAATATTCTTCAAGTTATAAAAAATTTCTCAAAGATACCGAACCTAATTCATATAAGTTCTTCTGTTGTTAATTCAAAGGCAGATGATTTTTACTCAAAATCAAAACGAGAACAAGAAGAACTAGTTATAAACAGTGGTATTCCTTGTCATATACTAAGACCAACTTTGATGTTTGGCTGGTTTGATCGTAAACATCTTGGTTGGCTTTCAAGATTTATGTCAAAAGTTCCAATTTTTCCAATTCCAGGAAGCGGCAAATATATAAGACAACCTTTGTATGTTGGAGATTTTTGTAAAATCATTGTTAAATGCATTGAACATGATATTCCCAAGAAAATTTATAATATATCTGGCCAAGAAAAAATATACTACATCGATATAATTAAGTCTTTAAAAGAAATTAATCATTCAAAGACACTTATTTTAAATATACCTTATTGGTTTTTTTCTATACTTTTAAAAACATGGTCAATTTTTGATAAAAATCCTCCCTTTACCAACCAACAACTCCAAGCACTTGTTATAGAGGAAGAGTTCGAAATTATAGATTGGCCAACAGTTTTTTCTATTAAATCTACTCCCTTTTTTGAAGCAGCCACTGAGACATTTACTCATCCTGTTTATAGCAAGATTGAGATGGAGTTTTAGCATGTCTGAAAAAATTGCAGTATTAGGCGCAGGTCCAATGGGTCTTGCAGTTGCATATGAGCTTATAAAAAATGGAAAAAAACCAATAATTTTTGAAGCTGATGATCGTGTTGGTGGTATGACAGCAATGTTTGATTTTAATGGGCTTGATATAGAAAGATACTATCATTTTCATTGCACTTCTGATAATGGCTTCCTTAATATTTTAAAAGAACTTGGCATTGAAAATAAAATGAAGTGGAAGAAAACTAAAATGGCTTATTGGTATGATGGAAAAATTCAGCCTTGGGGGAATCCAATTGCTCTGCTTAAATTTAAGGGGTTGAGTTTAATCGCAAAAATTAGGTATGGAATTTTTGCATTTATTTCAACCAAAAGAAATAATTGGAAAAAACTTGATAAGTTAAAAGCAGATGTATGGGTTAAAAGATGGGTGGGGTCTGAGGCATATAATATTTTATGGGAGAGGTTATTTGATTATAAGTTTTATCACTATACTAATAACTTATCTGCAGCTTGGATTTGGAGCAGAATAAGACGAGTCGGTAGATCCAGATATGATTTAATGAATGAGAAACTCGGTCATTTAGAAGGTGGCTCATCAACTTTATTAAATGCTTTAGAAGTATTTATAAAAAATAATGGGGGTGTTATTAATCTTAAATCCCCTGTTACAAAAGTTGTTATAGACAATTCTAAGATTGCAGGTATTGAAACAAAAGAAACATTTATAGAGTTTGATAAGGTTATTAGTACCATACCCTTACCATATGTAAATATTACTATCCCTGATTTACCACATGAAATATCTAAAAAATTTGATAGCGTTAATAATATTGCTGTAGTTTGTGTTATTGCAAAATTAAAAAAATCAGTATCAGAAAATTTTTGGATGAATATTAATGATCCAAATATGGACATCCCTGGACTTGTTGAATATTCAAACTTGCGTTCAATGGAGAATCACATTGTTTATGTGCCTTTTTATATGCCAGGAGAACATCAGAAATTTGCTGATAATGATGACGTATTTATTAACAAGGTAAAGAAGTACCTAAAAATTATAAATGAAGAACTTGATGATGGTGACTTTATTGATATTAGAGCTAGTAGGTATAGATTCGCACAGCCAATTTGCGAACCTGAATTTATGTCAAAACTGCCTCCACGTAATCTTTCTATTAGCGGACTATGGGTTGCAGATACATCATATTATTATCCTGAAGATAGAGGAATATCAGAGAGCATTGATTTTGGCAGGTCAATGGCAAAGGAAGTAATTGATTGATAAAAAAAATTCTTACATTTCAATTTAATTTATTTTTAATTGCGGGTGGTATAGCAGCCTTAATAAATTTTAGCTCAAGGATAATTTTAAATATTTGGCTCAATTTTTCTTATTCAATAATTATTGCCTATGTCATAGGAATGATCACTTTTTATTTATTAGCAAAGACATATGTATTTATAGGATCAAACCAATCTTATGTAAAGTCAATTTTTTATTTTATATGTGTAAATATTCTTGCAGTAGCTCAGACTTGGTTAATAAGCATTGGACTTGCAAACTACTTGTTTCCAGAAATAGGATTACTTAAATTTGATAAAGAGATTGCTCATGGCATTGGAGTTTTGGTTCCTGTTTTTACTAGTTATTTTGGACATAAATATTTTTCATTTTCAAAATAATTAATATAAATAATTTAGAAAAAATTCAATTCAGCCGATGATAGATGGTCATGATAAAATAGCTTAGTGGAGTTAGTCTTATGAAAATTTTAGTTACTGGTGGAGCAGGATTCATAGGCGGAGCTGTAATTAGGCACATTATTTCGAAAACATCTTTTGATGTAATTAATGTTGATAAATTAACATACGCTGGCAACTTAGATTCATTAAAAGAGATTGAAAATTCTTCTAGATATAATTTTGAAAAAGTTGATATATGTGATGAGGAAGGCATTTGTAGAATTTTTGATAAATACCAACCTACAATGATTATGCATTTGGCAGCTGAGAGCCATGTTGATAGATCAATTACCGGACCTTTTGAATTTTTAAGAACAAATATTCTTGGGACATATAATTTACTGCAACAAAGTTTAAAATATTACTCAAAAAAAAATAATCTTAATAAAAAACAATTTAAATTCCATCACATATCAACTGATGAGGTTTTTGGTGACCTTGAGAATGATAATGATTTTTTTAATGAACTAACTCCGTATGCACCATCTTCTCCATATTCTGCTTCAAAAGCGAGTTCTGATCATTTGGTACGAGCTTGGGGAAGAACATATGATTTGCCGTTTGTAATTACTAATTGCTCAAATAATTATGGACCTTATCACTATCCTGAAAAGTTAATACCAGCAACTATTCTTAATGCACTTAATGGAAGTAAAATAAATATCTATGGTAAAGGAGATCAAATTAGAGACTGGCTATATGTCGATGATCATGCAAGCGCATTATTAGATGTAATAATAAATTCAAGTAACGGTGAGACATACAACATTGGCGGCAATAACGAAAAGACTAATATTGAAGTGGTTGAAACAATTTGTGAAATTCTTGAAGAATTATCACCAATTAAACCAAAATCAATAAATAGATACTGTGATTTAATAACTCATGTTGAGGATAGACCTGGGCATGATAGAAGATACGCAATAGATTCAAGTAAGATTCAAAATGAATTAGGATGGAAACCTAAAGAAAATTTTGAAAGTGGTCTTCGTAAAACTGTGGAATGGTATCTCAAAAATGAAGATTGGTGGAAGCGCTTAATTAAAAAATCATAAAAAATATGACAATGCAAAGTAAGTATAAAGGAATAATTTTAGCGGGCGGATCAGGTACAAGGCTTTATCCAATGACAATATCCACCTCAAAGCAATTATTACCCATATATGATAAACCTATGATTTTTTACCCATTAGCAGTTCTTATGAATGCTGGCATCAGAGATATCTTAATTATTTCTACTCCTGAAGACATTCATAGATATGAAAAGATTCTTAATGATGGTTCAAAGTATGGAATATCTATTTGTTATGAGGTTCAACCGAGTCCTGATGGTCTTGCTCAGGCATTTATTATTGGTGAGAAATTTATAGAAGATAGTAATGTCTCTCTTATTCTTGGAGATAATATTTTTCATGGTGAAAGTTTTTCTGAAAATTTAAAAGATGCAATATTAAAAACAAAAGGAGGTACTATATTTGGATATTCAGTTAAAGATCCTGAAAGATTTGGAGTTGTTGAATTTGATAACAAAAAGAATGTGGTTTCAATTGAAGAAAAGCCCAAAATTCCTAAATCTAATTTTGCTGTAACAGGATTATATTTTTATGATAATGATGTAATTGATATTGCAAAATCGATTAAACCATCTGATAGGGGCGAACTGGAGATTACTGATATAAATAATATTTATAAAGAACGCGGTGATTTGTCTGTTCAACTATTAGATGAAAAATTTACATGGTTAGATACTGGCACAGTTGATTCATTAATTGAAGCTGGTAAGTTTGTCCAAAAAATAGAAAAAAATAAAGGTACAAAAATAGCATGTCTTGAGGAAATTGCATTTAATAACAATTGGTTAACAGCATCTGAAATTGAAAGAAATACTTTGCATATGAAAAATAGTTCATATGGAAAATATATCCTAAAATTAATTAGCAATAGCCATGAAAATTAATAAAACACCCCTTGATGACTGTCTTATAATTGAACCAGATGTATTTGGCGATGATAGAGGATTTTTTTTAGAAACATATCATTACGACAAATATAAAATGGCTGGCATTGACTTAAATTTTGTTCAAGATAATCATTCAAGATCATCATTTGGAGTGCTGCGAGGCTTACACTTTCAAATAAATAAACCTCAAGGCAAGCTTGTGAGAGTTGTCTCTGGTGAAGTATTTGATGTTGCGGTTGATATCAGACCTAATTCAAAGACTTTTAAGAAATGGGTAAGCGTTATTCTAACTGGTGAAAATAAGAAACAGATATGGGTACCACCAGGATTTGCTCATGGATTTCTAGTATTATCAGATTATGCTGATTTTGAATATAAGTGTACTAATTTTTATGATGCAAATGATGAAGGAGTGATTCATTGGAATGATCCAACTTTAAAAATTTCTTGGCCAGTTAAAAAACCAGAATTATCAAAAAAAGACTCTAATGCACCATTTTTGTCTGATCTAGAATTATGAGACTTTTAGTTCTTGGTTCAAATGGCCAACTTGGCAAATGCTTTAAAGACCAATCTATCAATTTCACTCATGAATATATTTTTTCTGACAGAGATTTAATTGATTTAAATGACATGGAAGCAGCTAAAAAAAAAATTCGCGACATAAAACCTGACTTGATTTTAAATTTCGCAGCATATACTGCTGTCGATAAAGCAGAGGTTGAAAGACATAAAGCCAATTACTTAAATAATATTTGTGTCAAAGAGATATCTTCAGTTTGTGAAGAAATTGGAAGTATTTTATTTCACTTATCAACCGATTATGTGTTTGATGGCTTAAAAAATATTCCATATAAAGAGGAATCAAAAACAAATCCAATCAATGTCTATGGAAGTACAAAGAGACTTGGTGAAATCGCCATTCAGGAATGCTGTAGCAAATATCTAATTTTAAGAACATCATGGGTCTATAGTGAGCATGGAGAGAATTTCCTAAAAACAATGCTTAAAATTGCATCAAATAATACTGAAATTAAGGTTGTGTCAGATCAACATGGATGTCCTACATACGGTCAAGACATTGCAGTTACAATTTTAAATATTATTAATCAAATTGAGCTCAAGAAGAATATATGGGGCATTTTTAATTTCACTGGAAGAGATATACAAACTTGGCACCAATTTGCGATCAATATTTTTAATACACATCAATCAATTAACAAATCATTTAAGATTCCTAAAATTGAAGAGGCACTTTCTAAAGACTTTGATTTTAAAGCTTCAAGACCGCTATATTCTGTTTTAGATAATGATAAAATATCAAAAACGTGGGGCATCAATCATAAGAACTTAAAGGAAAGTCTTTTAAATGCCCTTAAAAAAATAAATACTTAGATATTGTATGATAAGCAAAAATAACGAACCGTCTGAGGCCTTTCCTTATACACCCCCATCTGACTTCATAAAAAAAAAATACGCTCACATTTTTGAGATTGAGAATCCTCTGCCTTCTAGATTTATTAAGTCATTTTTTGATAGGGTATTTTCTTTTATTTTACTAATTATGAGCGCTCCTATTCTTCTGCTAATTAAAATTGCTTATTTGATTGAAGGAATTTTTATTCCAGACAACAAAGGACCAATGATGTTTTTTTATTGGGGAGTAAGTGGCGGTAAAAGAATAAAAAAATGGAAAATTCGTCTCATTAAAGAAAAGTTTATCGAGCCTGAGGGAGCTGCAAGAAATGATTGGAAAGCTTTTTCTGCAGAATGGACTCCAGAAAGCAGAACGTTTGTTGGGGCATTTGTAAAAAAATATTATTTAGATGAATTACCACAGTTTTGGAGTGTCTTTATTGGGGATATGAGTATTATAGGACCCAGGCCACTTTCAGTCTTACATTACGAAAGAGACAAAGAACAAGGAAATGTTACTAGATATTTATTAAAAGGTGGTCTTCTGGGATTAGGACATATTAATAAAGGAACAGAAGAGATGGGTAATTCTTTATATGAATATCAGTATATCGACGAATATATTAAAAGGTCTTCTTTTGGACTATTAAAATTAGATTTTTGGATTATTTTGAAAGGAATTCGAGTTATCTTGAAAGGAGGCGGACATTGATAATATTTAAAAACCTATCATCAGCTGAGCCTTATGCTTTAGTTAAAAAATATTATGAAAGTGCAATAGCATCTGAACAAAAAGTTGTTGAAGCAATTGCCATTTCTTCATATTCAAAACAAAATAATTTTGTTGATTCTCGTTTTGTAAATTTAAAATTTGTTGATAACGAAGATTTTATTTTTTTTTCAAACTATAAATCTCCTAAAAGTATTCAGTTTGAGAGTCATAATCAAATTTCAGCATTATTATATTGGTCAAGTATTAATGTTCAAATTAGAATGAAAGGGCTTATAAATAAAACCTCAAAAGAGTTCACTGAGACATACTTTAAAATGAGATCAGAAAAAAAGAATGCTTTGGCAATCAGTTCAAATCAATCAGAAAAGATTGAATCTTATCAAAACATTATTTCGAATTATGAAAAAGTTCTAAAAACGGATAATTTAAAGAAATGCCCTGATTACTGGGGTGGATATTTCTTTAAACCATATTTTTTTGAGTTTTGGGAAGGGCATGACTCTAGAATAAATAAAAGAAGATGTTTTGAGTGGAAGAAATCAGAATGGATTTCATTTTATCTAGAACCATAAAAATATTTGCTAATGATATTTTTTAGTATAAAATTCACAAAATATGATAATCATCGAACATCGCTATTCTTATTTTAGATAAACCATATAATGGATATTCTCTCAACCACTCTTCTTAGGCATTAAACATAGCTACCCAAAAAAAATATACAGCTCCGATAAATGAAAGAATTTCTGCATCAAATGTAATGCTAATTGATGCAAATGGAAAAAAGATTGGACTTATACCAATATCAGAAGCTCTTGAATCAGCTAAAACTCAATCTCTAGATTTAGTGCAGGTATCACCTTCAGAGTCGAACCCTGTTGTATGTAAAATTTTAGATTATGGTAAATTACTTTTTGATAAGAAAAAAAGTCAAACAGCTTCTAGAGTAAAAACAAAAAAAAATACTACAAAAGAAATAAAGTTTCGTCCTTCAACAGATGTAGGTGACTACAATATTAAATTAAAGAAGATTAAAAGCTTTATTCTTGAAGGAGATAAGACTAAAATAAGCGTTCGTTTTAGAGGTAGAGAAATTCTAAATAGTGATATTGGACTTAATCTTTTAAAAAAAATTGCTTTTGAATTAGAAGATATAGCTCAAATTGATCAAGAACCCTCATTAGAGGGTAGGCAGTTGTTAATGATTTTATCTCCTTTAAAAAGAAAATAATTTAATAAATATAGTTGAATAATGGGATATAAACTAAAAACACATTCTGGAGCTTCAAAACGATTTAAGAAGACTGGTAATTCTGTTAAAAGCAAAAGCGCTAATAGAAATCACATTCTTACCAAACAATCTACAAAGCGAAAAAGACATAATCGTGGCATGAATAAGTTATCAGGAACTGTTCTTAGTATGGCTTTAAAATTAATTAAATAATCATGGCAAGAGTTACAAAATCAATTACTGCAAAAGCAAAACATAAGAAAGTCTTAAGACTAACTAAAGGACATTATGGAGCAAGAAGCAGACTATATAAAACTGCCAAACAATCAAATATTAAATCCTTACAGTATGCTTTTAGAGATAGAAAAAACAGAAAAAGAAGTATAAGATCACTTTGGATTTCTAGAATAAATGCTGGATCAAAGAATCTTGGAACCTCTTATTCAGTTTTAATAAATTCACTTAACAAAAAAAATATTTTGCTTAATAGAAAAATCTTATCTGATCTAGCAATTTCAGATCATTCAACTTTTGAAAAGGTTGTAAAGATAGCTACTAGTTGAAGAAAGGATAATGTCGTCATTTAAAGACATTAAGCCTCCAAAGATTCCTATAGAAATAGGAGCCTCGCATCCTATAAATCAAATCCAAGATTTTATTATGGAGAATTTAGCATCTCTTGGTTTTGAAATTATTGATGGTCCTGAATTAGAAACAGAGGAATTTAATTTTGATAGATTAAACATAAAGAAATCACATCCAGCTCGACAAATGCATGATACTTTTTATTTAAGAAAAAAATCATACTTACTTCGAACACATACATCACCAGTGCAAATAAGGGGATTACTGAATAAAAAACCACCTATAGCTTTTGTATCTGGAGGAAAGGTTTTTAGAAAAGATGACGATGCTACACATTTGCCGATGTTTCATCAAATAGAGGGCTTATATGTTGATAAAGATGTAAATTTTTCTCATCTTAAAGACATTATTTACAAAATTATTGCTTTATTATTTGGTGATAATATAGAAATAAGATTCAGACCTTCATATTTCCCATTTACAGAACCATCAGCAGAAGTTGATATTTTATCAAAAGATGGTAAATGGTTAGAGGTGCTTGGTTGTGGAGTGGTTAATCCAGTAGTTCTTAAAAATTGTTCTGTAAACCCAAATGAATATAGCGGTTATGCCTTTGGTCTTGGTATAGAAAGAATCGCAATGCTTTTACATAACGTAAATGATATTAGAGAATTTTATAAATCTAATTTAGATTTTCTTAGACAATTCAAATGAAAATATCGTCTCAACACATAATGAATCGAATCAACGATGATATCAACATCAGTGATTTATCGAAAAAGCTCTTTCAATTAGGCCATGAAAATACTATAGATAATGATATTTTTGATATTGAAATAACTCCAAATAGAGGAGATTGCTTATCATTACTAGGAATTTTAAGAGAGCTATCGGTATTTTTTGAAGTTAATACAAATTTCGATACTTATGATAATGAAATTAGTAAATTTGATTTTGATTTTGATAATTTAGCACCTGAGATATGCAGAAAAATAACATTTTTAAAAATAGATGTTGAAGATGAAATAAATGAGTTTTCAGGAGATATATTCAACTACTTTAAGGAACATGAAGTAAATAGAAACAATTTTTTTACAGATATTTCAAATTTTGTTTCTTATGAATTGGGTCAACCAACCCATTGTTATGATTTATCAAAAATAAAAGGAAAAATGATATTTGATGAAGTTGAAGATGAAAATATTTTTAAAACACTTACAAATAGAGAAATTCAATTAACTGGAAAAAATCCTGTCTTTAAGATTGACAATGATATTGTTAATTTAGCAGGTGTAATGGGTGGTATGAATACTTCTTGTTCAAAACAAACAAGATCAGTTCTAATAGAATGCGCACATTTCGAATCTGAAAATATCATTGGCCAATCAATTAAATATGATATTAAATCAGATGCTGCATATAAATTTGAAAGAGGAGTAGATATAAATATCCATGACTTTGCTATCAGAAGGTTTATAAATATTATTAACGAATTTGCAATAATTAAAAATATTGAGTTATACACAAATTCTTATACTAAGAATAATTGCATCACAATTCCAGTTGATGTTAATCAGATTAATAAAATTACTGGCCTATCATTGAGTAAGGAAAAATATACTAATTCTTTGAAAGATTTAGGTTTTATTTTTAAAAAAGATATTATTGAGGTTCCTTCATACAGAAATGATATTGAAAATCAAAATGATCTAGCAGAAGAAATAGCAAGAGTAATAGGTTACGATGCTATACCAAGAGAAGAAATCATTCTTTCCAATAAACCTCTTAATAAATCAATAATTTTTGAGAGAAATCTTAAAAATTTTTTAATTAAAAATAATTTTTATGAAGTAATAAACTTCCCATTTGTATCAAATGAGAGCAAAAGCTCAATTAGCTTAGATAATCCTCTTGATTCAAATAAAAGTTTTTTAAGAGAAAATTTGATGAGCTCTTTAATTAATAACCTTACATATAATGAAAAGAGGCAAAAAGATTCAATAAAATTATTTGAAATTTCAAATGTTTATTCTTTCAAAAGTGAGCCAAATAGCAAAAGAAAATTAGGTTTAATTTTAAGCGGTAGAGTTTCAAAAAACTATAAATATTTTTCACAAAAAATTAATAAAGATTATATAAGAAAATTATTTGAGCCTATTATTGAATTAGATGATATAAGTATAATTGAAATATCAAGAGAAGATCTCGATACTAAAAACAAAGATAAAATTTTATATGTAGAGATTGATCTTAATAAAATTGAATTTAAAGAGAGCTTAGACAATCAAATTGAAAAGGTAGCTTTCAAAGAATTCATAGATTACGAACCTATTTCAGAATTTCCTTCATCTAATCGAGATATATCAATTTCAGTCAAAAATCTTTCTAACTATGAAACATTGCAAAATCAAATCTTTAGTTTTCAAAGTGACATTCTCAAAGATGTGTTTGTTTTTGATTTTTATGAAAACATAAAAAATAATGAAATAAAAATAGGATTTAGATTTATTTTTCAATCGAAAAACAAAACCCTTACCGATTCTGAAATTAATAAAGATATGGATCGATTAATTAAGTTAGTGCTAAATTATGATGGAATATCTATACCTGGTTATGAAAATTAATAAAAAGATATAATATTCTTATGTCATTAACTAAAAAAAATATTTCTAAAAAAATCTCGAAAGAAATTGAAATTGATTTAATCAGCAGTCTTAAGTTACTTAATAGCTTTATTCATATTATAAAATCTGAATCAGTTAATAAAAATATAAAGATTAGTGCATTTGGTACTTTTTACCAAAAAAAAACCCCTAAGAGAGTTGGCAGAAATCCAAAGACAATGAATTCGTATATAATAAAACCTTTTAGAAAGCTGCAATTAAATGCTTCAAAA
>MDSV01238433.1_pt1 | contig 12209 bp, 10 predicted proteins | sample 810851 | NCBI WGS metagenome assembly MDSV01 (sample SAMN05326640, study PRJNA326480) | marine metagenome | isolation source: seawater | place: Atlantic Ocean: North East | collected 2012
CAGTATATTTAATTGACCTTGAAGGTCACGCTGACGGTGAAGGACCTGGAAGTATATTTGGAGCAGAAGTTAATGGTGGACCCATTACTATAGTGGATACATCGCCTGCTGGAATTACTTCAGGTGCAAACATAATAGCAACTCCAAATGGAAGTGATATTTCAAATTCAATTCCAGCATCTCCTATTGTTATTACCCCTGATACTGCACCAAACATTCCTTGGAGAGGAGCTCTTGTTTATATTAATGATCTTGAAGGCAAAATTACAAAAATAAATTTATCCAACAATACAAAAGGATATAATGGAGGGAGATTACAAGAAGGAGTGACAGAACTTTATGATCAAACAACTTTATTTAATTTAAATGCTAATGAAGACAATGGAAGATACTCATTCTTTTCAATGGATGCAGGTTTAGGAGTAAGTGATGGTGGTTTTTGGTTATTTGGTTCAACAGGAAATTTTACTGACCTTGGTGGAAGAGAGAGTGGATTGGATAATATTTTATATGGAGTGCAAGATAAACATTATCCATATTGGAAACATTTGAATGGTGTTGTAATACCAAAGGCAGTAGTTACTCCTGGGGCTGATCCATTAATAATTGATGGAGAATTTTTAAAATTAGCAAATAAAGGAGCAAATGATGCTGCTAACGTTGAGGATGCCACAGTTTGTATTGACACTTCAGGAGACAAAACTGGTACTGGGTGCCCTCTACCAGACGCTGCCAGTTCCTGGGTTATACATTTAGAAAAAGATGGTAGTAATAGTTTTACTAGTCCTAGAACTTATAGAAAAGCATCAGCGCCTCCGACTTTATTTAAAGGACAAGTTTATTTCCCAATTTACCAACCACCTCCAAATGATAACAAATGCGATCAAGGAAACGCATTTATTTGTGCAGCAGATGACGAGTGTGGAACTAATACTTCTGGTCAACTAGGTCTAGAATTAACACCAACAGATGAAGCGGGCCTTGCAATAGATAATCCCGATATCAATGCATGTGGATTTGTTAGAAAAGGTATATTGTCAGAGCTTGTTGTATTTGGAGATAAATTATATGCTAACGTTGCAGGACCTTCAGATGATGAGAGTACTTTGTTTTCAATCTTATCAATTCCAGGAGACATCATAACAAATAAAGGTGGCTGGAGAGATAGTAGTTTCTAAAATAATTTTATATAAAAATAAACTATCCAAGCAAACATACTAAGCATAGTAAAGAATATTATTGCAAGACCAACCAAAGAATCTTGATTTACTTTCTTTCTCCATTTTTTTGGAAAAAAATTTAATGAGTAAGCGTATACAATTATAAAAATATTTAATGAGGATATAACTATATTAAAGAAAAGGAATTTTTCCATTAATTTAAATACTTTATAATTTGTTCAATTAAAAATAAATATAATACACAACCCAAGACAAGATAAGGGCCAAATGGAATTTGTGACGACATTGTTTTAGACTTATTCACCAAGCTTGGAATCGCAAAACCTAAAGCTACAAATGATGAAAAAAATAATATAAATGGAATTGATATCCATCCAAACCAAAAACCTATTGCTGATAAAAGTTTTGCATCGCCTAAACCCATACCTTCTTTGTTTCGTAATTTTTTATAGGCAAATATTATGAACCATATAATTAAATAACCTACAACTCCCCCAATTAATGAATTAATATAATTTGGAAATAAATATTGATTTAAGTTTGGATCAAATGATTTTAGAAAACCAATAGCCATTAGAGGAAAAGTTAATTCATTTGGAATTATAAAGTGCTTCAAATCTATAAAAAAAATAATTACAAAGAAAATAGTTAATATAAAAAGTAATAATGAGGTAATGGAAAAAGAAAAAAAGTGAAAAGAAGCAAGAAATCCTAGTGCTACCAGTAGCTCTACTACAAAATACTGAAAAGATATTTTAGATCCACAGTTTCTACACTTTCCACGAAGAATTATGTATGAAACAAATGGTACATTATCGAACCAATTAATCTTTTTTTGACAATTTCTACATTTTGATCTAGAGGAAACCACATTTCCTCTCTCAGGTAGTCTATATATACATACGTTACTAAAGCTACCCCATAAGCTACCGAGTATAAATACTACAATATAGATAATTGACACTGATTATATTTTAATTCGTGAGGCTATTTCAACAATACCCTCAATACAAAACTGTACAAATATAACAGCATCTTGAAGATGAAGATAAAAATTTGGAGAATAAATTAAGATTTCCATATTTTGAAAAAATATCAAAAAAGAGATAGATTGCCAATCAAAATAATATGTTTTTTGGTTCAAAAAAATCTGAAGTAAGCAAAGTAGAGGATACTTCTGGCAAAGACTTAGCTTTAGTTACACAAATGAATAATGAGCTTGCTGGCTCTTTAGATTTAAAGGAAACATTACAGAATGCACTTGAAGCAATAATTAAAAGAATAAACGCTCAAGCAGCAAATGTTTTTTTAATTGAAGATAAAAAACAAGTTTTTCAATGTATTGCTTCAAAATATCAAGCTTATCTTGAGGATTATGAAATACCAATTACCCAAGGAGTTATGGGGAAAGCTGCAGCAAGTAAAAAATGTATTAGAGTGGGAGATGTAAGAAAAGATGTGAGAGAAATTGCAGAATTTTATTTTGATTTAGACAATAAAACAAATTTTACAACGTATTCTGTTTTGTGTTCACCACTGTTAGTTTCGGGAGAATGTATAGGTGTTATCCATTGTTTAAATAAGAAAACTAATACAAAACTTTTTGAGGAAAATGATAGGAAGCTTTTAGAAACCTTGTCGGGACCAGCTGCACTTGCAATTAAGAATGCAAAAACTGCAAAAGAATTAATTGATAAAAATAGAATGCAAAAAGAAATAGAGATTGTCGGTGATATTCAAAAAACTTTGTTATCACAAAATAAAAAAGATCCATTTCCTATTGCAGGAATAAATATACCAGCAAAGATTGTTTCAGGAGATTTTTATAATTTTTCAGATCTTGGAGAAGGAAGATTTGGCTTTGGTGTTGCTGATGTATCGGGTAAAGGGATTAAGTCATCATTATTAATGTCAAAGGCTTCAAGTCTTTACCGATGTTTAAGTAAAACTATTTTTTCAGCTTCAGAACTTTTAAAAATTCTAAATGATGAGATATGTGAGACAGCATCTAGAGGTATGTTTGTAACAATGGTGATAGGAGTTTATGATAGTAATAAAAAAGAATTATTATTATCAAATGCAGGACACGAACCACCATTAATTTTTTCTAAAGAAGAAATTTTTTCAAATTTTGAAGAAGCAGGCCCACCATTAGGTATAGCTCCTAAATTTAAATTCACCGAAAAATTAATTACTTTTGAGGATAGCTCAATGTATATTTTTACTGACGGTATAACTGAAATGAAAGATGCAAAAGGAGAGATGTTAGGACAAGAAGGTTTTCAAAATTATATAAAGAAATATCAAAGCGTACCTAACTCTCAGAGACTTAGTAAAATAATTGAAGACTTAATTAAATCTGGAAGAATACAAAGGGATGATTTAACTATAGTAGCGATAGATGGAAAAAAAAAATGATTGGCATACCCAAGGTAATGATATTTGTTGCAATTATTATAAGTTCAATACTTTATTGGGCTACATCAAACATATGCAGATATAACTTTGCTCTAGAAAAAAAAACCAATATAATAAATATTGTTACTGAAAAAGTTGATCCTTCGTTAGGAAATGCAAAATATTTTACTTACAGTGAACTAAACTGTAGTGACGTTGACTTTTCATGGGATATGAAAAGAGTAATAGATAATTTAAAAACTGTTTCTGTAATTGTGTACCAAACACTTAACACTGATATTCGAGGAAATCCTAATTAACATACTTGTATTGAACTGATTTCTCACAAGTTGAATTAAGTTTAATTATTGATATAATTCCCCAGTATAGGTTATTAAAAAACTAAAATAGGCAATAAAAAAACTATTATGAGCATTAGCAAAGTCATACCTTTAAATAACGTAAAGAAAAACGATCTAAAAGAAAATCCTTTTTCGGGGGGATTTTATCACTGGGTAATGTTCATACTCTCTTTATACACAAGAGTGCGTGAAAAATTAAATATAGACTATGAATCTTTTATAATACTTCAAGTTGTAGTTAGTCATTCACTTTATGAAATAAATAAAACAGGAGACAAAACTGTTGATGAGGTTGAAGAACAAATATCAATGATATTGAATAAAAGAAATATAAATACTAACAAATTAACTTTTGCAAGTATTTCAGAAGTTATACAGCTTCCAAGAGAAACAGTTAGAAGAAAAGTAATTTCTTTAAGTAAAAAAAATATTTTAACTTTTAATACTTACGGTGGAGTTAAACTTGGACCATCTTATCAAACAATTTATAAAGAATTTGTAAGTCAAACTACTCAAGATTTAAGATCACTAGTTAAGAAGTGGGAAAAGACTGGTGCTTTAAAAATATTATTGGAAATGGAAAAATAATTATGAGTAAATTATTTTACGGACTGTGTGATTTAGCTAATTCCACTTATACAATGATTGGTATAATATTTTTAATGTCAACTTACTTTTTAAATCAAATTTTTAACAATGCACAAATAGGCGGAACATACTGGCAATGGCTTGTAGGTTTTTGTGGAATTGTAATTATAATCTCTAGACTATTTTTTGGAGCGCAGATAAATAAAAAATTAAAAAGAAAAACAAATTTTGTAAAATTTTTTTATTTACTTAGTATCTTAACAACCTATCCGCTATGGTTTTCAAAACCATTCGCAAATTATATTTTGTTTATTTTAATTATTTTTTTTATTTTATCAGAAATAATTTCTTTCGGCTTAAATATAAATAACTTTGAGTTTAAAAGAGTCGTTCCATTGATTGTTGCTTTCTTTTTTTTTATTTTTTCTTTACAAATGATTTCTTATCTTAAAAAAAAGATATCTTATAAAAAAAATATTAGTGCAATACCTATATTTAAAAATTTTTTTGAAATAATTTGGAAAAATAAATCTATACCAGTTTATAAATTTTTTTTAGTAGGAATGATTTACTCTAACGTATTAATTGTATTGATAGCAGGTAGTTTTATTTATTCATTTGAAGTTTTTAATTTTAACCCAAGTGATTTATTAAAACTAGTAATTGTTGGAAACATTATTGCACTGATCGGAGTTTTAATTGGAAGATATTTGAATAATAATTTTTCTTCAAAAATAATAATTTTATTTTGTATCACAGTATTAATATGTGCAGTTGTCTATGGATCATTCACTGTTCAAACAAAAAGTGAATTTTTTAATAATTTAATGATAATTTCTTTTTTTATTGGATCTATTCAAAGCAATAGTCAACTAGTGATTGCAAAACTATTATCTCAAGTTGATTTAGGAAAAGATTTTGGTTTATTTAGTAGTTTCTCTCGAAGAACTAATGTTTTAGATGGTTCATACTGAATATTAGAACTTTAATTTATTTATATTTTTAAAAAATTAGTTTTTTATTTGTATTATTTTTTATTTTGCAATTTTTATTAAAGATTTCAGTTGAAAACGTTTAATTATTTAAAAAAAATAATATTTTATATATTTTTCTATTCTAAATTGAATTTTTGTAAAAATTTCACCTAGATTTTAAATTTTTGTGATACAACTTATAGTATTTGTCAAATTTATCGTATCCAAAGAGTTAAAAATTTCAATTTAGAGTTTAGAATTTTGTTTATGAATAAAATTAAGTCAACTCTAACACAAATAAATTTTTCTCTAACACAAATTTTATATTTAAAACCTAAAATTTAAAAAAGGTTGATTTTATTATCTTTTTTAAGAAAATATAAATTTTATTAACTCTAACACAAAGTGAATAATTGAAAAAATTTCTATTGTGTTAGAGTTTTAATTTTTTGTGTTAGACATTTGAAAAATTAATAAAAAAAATGATATTTTACAAAAAACTAATTTAATTTTAATTAATATTGATTTTACTGTTAAAAATAACTTTTTTGCCCAATTTGAGCATACAACTTATGATTATGTGTTAGACAATTATATATTTTGTGTTAGAGATAGTAATGATTTGTGTTATAAAAAATAAATTTTCTATTATATGAGCGAAGACGACAAAGATAATATAAATAAAGAGGGTGATGTTAAGGTTGATGAAAATCAATCTGTAGGCGAAAATACCCCTGAAAAAACAGTAAACGATAAAACTCCTACTTTACCTGGAGATGATTACGATAAATCTCAACTAGAAAGTGAAAATCTTTCTAATATTAGTGAAGACCCCAAATCCTCTTCAGAAGTTGACCAAGAAGTACAACAAAGTTCTGAAGATAAGAGAGATCATGAGGTAATTCACAAAAAAGATGGCAGACTACATATATATATAAGGCAAGATAAATATAAAGGTGAGCTTAAATCAAAAAATTGGGTAGGAAGGCTTTATATTGATGGAAAACAGAAGATTTCTTCATCAGGAACACAAAATCTTAACGAAGCAATTCCAATTTTAGAGAAATGGTTTGATGACATACATGCCGAAAGCGAAAAATTAAAAAAACTTGCTGAAGCAGGGCAACAAACTCAAGATAAAACTCAAGAACAACCTAGTGCTTCAACAAATACTACTGAGGACAAACCAAGTCCGACTGTTTCAACTACAACTTCAGAAGAAATTAAACAAAACATTAGTACCACCGCAGAGTCTGCAGTTAATAATGATGTTACTTTAAATCATGAAGCTGTTGAAAAAACAGAAAAAAGCGTCGATGCAGCTGCAAAAAGTAAAGTTTCTAACATTTTAGGTAAATTCAAGAATTTAAAATTTAAAAAACCATCTTTAAAGGGAATTAAACTTCCTAAGTCTCCAGTTAAAAATAAAAATAACTCTTTAAGCAAAATATTAAACTTTTTTAAATCAAAAATAGGAAAATCATCAATTAAAGGAGAAGAAGTTATTGGTGTTGAGCTTACGAATAAAGAGATAAGATTGGCACAAATAAATTCTGATAAGTCTAATCAGTGGGTATTAGAAAAACTTTATACTCATAAAATTGATATTCCGGATGAAAGCAGCGTTTTAGAAAATGCTGAAAAAGTTACAACAGAACTTAGTTTGGCATTACAAAAATCAAAAATAGATGTAGGGAATGTTGCAATTTCTATCCCAGTTACAAGTGCAATAATAAGAGTAGTTACGTCTCCATTACTTAAAGAGGATGAACTACAAAAAGCAATAGAAACAAATTCATTATGGGAAAATTTAGTTCAACTAACAGATAATTTAGATGATTATTCAATTTTTCACCAAGTAATAAATAGAAATGAAAAAGATAATACTATGGATATTTTGTTTGTTGCTTCTAAATTAGCAGACATAAATAGTTACGTTTCAATCGTAAAAAATAGTGGTCTTAATCCAGTTATTATTGATGTTAAGTGTTTCGCATTAAAATCTGCTGTCGATCAAATTAATCAAATTTCAAACAAAACGGAGGATGCAAATTTAACAGCTGTTTTAGAATTCGGTTTAGATGAAAATTATTTAATGATTTTATATAATAACAATCCAATAATTACTGATATTTTTTTAAGAGGCCAAGATAGAAAAGTTTTATTAGAATCTAAAGATGCAGAAGAAAAAGAAGCACTAGTAAGAAGATACATAACTCAAGTAAAACAAGCAGTCCAAGATTTTGAAACAAAATATGAAAAAAGAATTAGAAGTTTAAAAGTTGTTTCAGACCTAGAAAATATTGAGGATTATTTATCTATTTTTAGACAAGCATTAAAAAATGTTGGATTTAACTTATTTGATCCAATTGAAGGTTTAAAAGTTCCTCAACAATTTGAACAACAAGTTAATCTTAAAAATAAATCTTACCTTACTACATCAATAGGTTTAGCATTTAGAAAACTTGATGTGTTTGGATATTATAAATTTGTAACTGCTGCAAAAAATATAAATTTACTTCCGAATAGAAAAAGTATGTTTCAGCAAAAGAAAATGAAAGCAATATCTAGCTTTGCATTTAAGGGATTTGCAACAGGTATAGCAGCGTTATATTTGATATTATTTACATTATCATTTTGGAATATTCATTCGTACAATAAAAAACTTGTAAATTATTCTAATGTTATGGAAACTCATGAACAAAAATCATTAGAATTAGGAAAGGTCACTAAAGAACTGTCGATTATAAAAACAACTTTAAAATTAAGCACTACATTAAAGTCTAACAAAGAATTAACTTACAGAGTATTAGCTCAAATAGCATCAAGTGTACCTACAAAACTGAAGTTTGATCAAGTTGATTATAATGGAGCTACCTTGATTACTATTCAAGGTGTTGCAGCAAGTGATCAAGATATTTTAAAATTTATTGAGAATTTGGGTAAACAAAATTTAATTGAACAAGCATCTCTTTCATCAATGAGACTTCCTCAAACATCAAAAAGTGGAATTACAATGAAAGGGTTTAGAGTTTTTGTAAAAATTAAGAAAGTTTAGTTATGAATTTTAATATTGATTTAAAAAATATAGATTTAAAGAACATATCTCTAGAAGATATTCAAGCAAAACTAAAAAAAGTTGAGAAAAAAACATGGATTAAAATTGGAGTATCTTTTGGAGCAGTAATATTTTTTTTAATTATATTTTATGGAGTTTTAAATCCAATAGTAAATAAAAAGAAAGCTCAACTTAATGAAATGAATTTAAAAATAGAGGAAACGAATGAGTTTTTAACAGACATTAAAATTGCAAAGAAAAAGATAAAAAAAATGAAACCTGAGTATGAAAAGTATTCAACATTATTTCATACGAGAGCAGAAGTTGAAGGTCTTTATCAAACTCTAAGTGAATTTGCTGCCATGAATAATTTAGTAATTTCTAAAATTGAAAAGAAAAAAATTGAAGAAATTACCAAGTCAGCCGCTCTTGAAAAAGCAACTGGGAAAAAGAAGAAAAAGAAAAAAAAGAAAAAAAAGAAGACAATTGAAAATATTGCATATTATAAGATACCTGTAGATTTTGAGATAACTGGCAATTTCTTAGGCTATATTAAGTTTAAAAGACAACTATCCTTATCACAAAAAATGTTAAATTTTGACAACGAGTCGATCAAAGTGGTAAAAGGAAAGGAAGGTTCAGCAGGAGCAATAAAAGTAAATGGAACTTTAACAATAGTAGGATTAGCAGATGATTTTTTTTAGAAAATTAATGTTTATCATTTGTGTTTTGTTCGCAAGCTCAATAGCGTACGCAGATAACCATGATACAGAAAAAAATATTATTGAAAAAGCAAAAGAAATAAACAAAAAAGTAAAAAAAAAACAAGCATTACAAGACTCAAATATAAGCTCAGAAACTGGCAAGGAAGAACCTTTGCCATTGAATGACCCTTTTGTTGGTGATGGCTCTCTTAGTGGTGGAAACTCATTATCATTAATTGCTGATACTGAAGAGGATAAGAAAGGCCTAAGTGTATTTAATTATAAACTTGTTGGAGTAATCGAGGGAGAAGATGAAGGGTATGCTTCCTTAATTGATGAAAACGGTACAATTATAAATATAGGTTTTTATGAAGAATTATCACCAGGTGTAAGATTAATAAGTATAAGTTTAAAAGAGGTAGTTTTTGAAAGAGGGGAAGATTCTTTAGTAGCAATTAATTTTAAAAATCAAGTTATTGAAAGAAACAATTAATGACAAAACATTATTTTAAAATTTTTGTAAATTTAATTCTAGTAGGATTATTTCTTGCTGGCTGTACATCTATGGGAAAAAAGGGAACTAAAGGTTTTAAACATGACACTCCCTTAATTAAAACAGATGTTAAAAAAATAGGTAAAGCAGAGGTTGATAAATCAGTTGAAATGGGACCAATACCAGTAGAAGCAGATGTTATAAAACTTAAAAAAAGAAAGAAAATTTCTTCAGTCAAAGAAAAAAATTATCTTTTAATTCCTGACGAGTATGAGAATTTAAAACAAAATTTAACTTTTAACTTTCAAAATATGGATTACGGCCAAGCCATGAAATTGATGGGTAAAATTGGTGGTATAAATATTCTTGTTGGCGAAGATGTGGCTGGCTCTGTTACAGCACAATTAACAGATGTTCCTTGGGATAAAGCGTTTAATGCTTTATTAGATATGAAAAATTATGCAGCAGATATTGATGTTGCAAGTAATATAATTAGAGTTGCTTCACCAGCAACATTGACTTCACAAGAAAGCTATAAATCAGCTAGAGCTCAAGCTGTTAAGAAAAAAGTTGAATTAGAAGATTCAGTTGAACCAATTATTTCTGAAATATTTAGACTATATTATATTTCTCCTGCAGAAGCGAAAGCAACAATAACTGAATTATTTACTTCAACTTCATCTAGCGGTTCTTTTGTTCCAATTCAGGTTACTGAAGAAAAAACAACTCGTTCAATAATTGTTAGAGGTAAAGAAAAAGATTTAGATGTTGTAGATAAAGTAATTAGAGAAATAGATGTGAGAACAAAACAAGTTTTGATGGAAGTGTTTATTGTTGAAGCTGAATCTTCTTTTGAACAAGAGTTGGGAAATAAATTAGGTGGCGCTTATTCAAGACGAGGAACAAGAATAGGTGGTAATCAAGGTGGTAGTTCAGTAGGTGCACCGTCAGGGACAGATGCTTCTATAAGTGATGATACCGCAAACTTCGGGTCAGGAAAAGATACATTGTTAAACTTTCCTGCAGGGGCTGCTACAAGTGGAATAGGTATATTGAGAAAAACGGGTTCTGCAGTATTAAAAATTGAATTAGAAGCTTTGGAAAAACAAGGTTTATCTAAGATTATTTCTAATCCAAAAATATTTTCTTTAGATAACCAAACAGCAACAATCAAACAAGGTGAACAAATACCGGTTGCAGGGGGTGATGGTGCGGATACTTACAAAGATGCTGCATTAGTAATGACAGTAACACCTAGTATTATTGGTGATGGAAATGTGCTTTTAGATGTAAAAGTTAATAATGACTCTCCAAATAGAACAAATGCCGGAAGTGTAGGAATTAATACAATGGAAATTAACACAAAATTATTAGTTGCAGACGGTGACATAGTGGTAATTGGAGGTATTAAAAAGAATGTAGTTTCAGACAGTAAATCAAGTGTTCCAGGCATTAACAAGGTGCCAATTATAGGAAAAATGTTTCAAGGGAAGAGCAAATCAGATACACTAGATGAATTATTGGTATTTATTGCTCCAAGAATATTATAAAAAAAATGTTAAAAATTAGCAGAGAAAGCGAAATTAATTTAATCAATGTTTTAATCGACAATGATATCATTTCTGGAAAAGATTTAATTAATATTAAAAAGACAAGTACAGAAGGTAATAAATCACAAATAGAAGCAGTGTTTGATCTTAAACTTGCTGATGAAAAGAGAATTCTTGATATTTTAGTTAAAGAGCAAAATTTGGAAGTAGTTGATTTAAATACACAGCAAATTACTCAAGAAATTAAAACTGTTCTTCCTTCAAATTATATAAAAGTGAATTTTGTTGCTCCATTTAAAATGGATGGAAAAACTTTACACATAGCAATCCCAGATAGCTCTAAACTCAATTTAATGAGAAATTTAAAAGCAATAACAAAAAAAAATATTGAATTACATGCAGCCCCGTTAAGTCAAATTTCAACGTTTATAGAAAATTTATCCTCTGAGAGTGGAGAAGTAACTGCGGCAAGTATTAGAAAAGAAAACAAAGAAAAACAAAAAACTTTTGATTCTGATTTAGGTGAAGCAGGAGAGGTATTAGAAAAAGCTCCAGAAGAAGATATAGAAGCTCTTGAAAATGAGTCTGAGGTGATAAAATTTAGTACCGCAGTGGTTGCTGAAGCAATTAAAAATGGAGTTAGTGATATTCATATTGAACCTTACAGATTTTCATCAAGAGTAAGATATAGATTGGATGGAATGCTCCAAGAACAAGATCAATATAAAAATTTTTTACATGATAATTATGGAGCTGTAATAACTCGGTTTAAAATTATGGGTAAACTTGATATTGCAGAAAGAAGACTTCCTCAAGATGGGGCAATAAATTTTAAAATCGAAGGCAAAGTAGTTGATCTTCGACTTTCAATTTTGCCAACAGCAAATAACGAAAGAATAGTA